>Ga0209562_1000265_pt1 | contig 20099 bp, 16 predicted proteins | sample WorMetvacBELIZE2_FD_187399 | JGI IMG/M metagenome (GOLD analysis project Ga0209562, IMG submission 187399) | Marine gutless worms symbiont microbial communities from Max Planck institute for Marine Microbiology, Germany - Olavius vacuus BELIZE.2... | ecosystem: Host-associated > Annelida >... | reverse complement strand
TTCAACTTGGTCTACAACAGCCAATTTAAAAGCGAGGGAATAATCGCGTTGAGTTCTCTTGCTATTTGATTTCATTACACTCTCCAAATTAAGTTTGAAAAGTGTCAACGCTATTTAGGATGGGTCAAAAACATCAAAAAAAGAGGCTGTAACGCCTCTTTTTTATTAGTTTTGACTGTTGAATTGAACGAATGCTGATAGCTTGTTCAGCGCCTCAACATTACTCCTGCGATGGCCGCAAACAGTAAGCTAGGTAGTAAAGCGCCAAGGAACGGTGGCAACTGATATACCAAGCTAACTGGGCCAAATACTTCATTAAGAATAAAGAAGCCGAAACCTGTCAGTACGCCCATTATCACGCGTGCGCCCATCGTAACGCTACGCAGTGGGCCAAAGATGAATGACAATGCCATTAACAGCATTACGCCTACCGAAATAGGTTGGAATACTTTGCGCCACAAGGCGAGTTGGTAACGAGATGGGTCTTGGTCGTTATTTTCCAGGTAGTTCACGTAATCCAGCAGCCCAGTAATAGATAAAGCTTCCGGCTTAACTGCCACAATTCCTAGTTTGTCAGGCGTCAGCGTTGAGTTCCAGCGCATGCGATTGTTTTCTTCCACCGTCACTTTTGTTTCGGTAAATTCAGTTACTTCAACGTCGCTTAGCCACCAACCGTCGCCGTCGAAGGCCCCATTTTTAGCGTGAGTAATGCTCTCTAGCGACAAGTCAGGGTTAAAGCTAAATATGCTCACATCTTTGAGAGAGTCTTGGCTTAACACCTGACCTATGCTTACAAATCGGTCGCCATCCTTTGCCCACACCAGCTTATCGGAAGAAAATAAACTACCGCCTGAAATAGCTTCAGTTCTTATCTGTTTTGCCTTGGTTTCACTGTACGGGGTTACCCACTCGCCAACGGCCATCACTAATAAGATCATTACAAGGGTCGACTTCATGGCTGAGTTTATGATGTTCCAGCGGCTCATACCTGCGGCCTGCATCACTACCAATTCGCTATTGCTAGCCAGTACGCCCATGCCAATAAGGCCGCCTAGCAATGTTGCCATAGGGAAGAACTGCTCTAAGTCGCGAGGCAAGCTTAGCAATACGTAGATAAAAGCGACCAGCATGTCATAGTCGCCTTCGCCAATTTTTCGCAGCTGTTCTACAAATTTAATAAGCGCGCTTAAGCCAATTAGTACACTAAGCGTAACGGTAATAGTGCCTAACAGCGTACGGGCAATGTATAAATCGAGGATCTTAAACATCTATTTTTTCCTCAATAGCCAGGCGCGAAACTCTGTGCCGGTTTTTCTATCCCGCACGATAAGCATGATGCCGATAATAAGCATGATGGTATGCACCCACCATAAGCCCAATTGAGGCGGCATTTTGCCGTCTTCTAACACTCGTCTACTGGCGAGTAGCAGTAAGAAGTACCCCAGGTACAGAAGAATCGCCGGAAACATTTTCCCAAAACGTCCCTGACGCGGGTCGACTGCGCTTAGCGGTACAGCAATTAGCACCAAAAATGGGATTGAAAGTGGAATGGCAATACGCCATTGAAGCTCGGCTCTGGCTTCAATGCTGTCATCTTCCCACAGCTCACTGGTGGGCAACACACTTACCTTGCGACGAGTTTCATCTGCTGGCTTATCGGCAATCTGAATCTGGTATTCGTCGAACTCTACTTTACGGTACGCCTTTTCAGATTGCTCACCTTCGTACTGTACCCCTTCTTTCAACACCAAGTTACGGGTACCGTCGGGGTTGTTCGCCACTTCGCCGGTTTGTGCATACACTACGCGTACATCGCCTTCACTATCATCTGTTTGATTTTGTGACAAAAATACACGTTGTAGTTTATCGTTATTGTCTACATCGTGAACAAAAATAACGGCTTTTTCGTTACCGGTTTGTTGGAACCTACCTGGCATTAGCGCCGAAATTCCCGCCTCATTTCTGGCTTTTTCTCGCAGCTGATATTCGTTCTCTGCAGCCAGTGGCGCGAAATAAAGGGTAATTGCGCCTGTGACTATCATGATAAGTACAGACAAGAAGAGCATTACCCGCGTTACATACCATTCACTGATACCACAGGCTCGCATTACGGTCATTTCACTGTCTACATACAGCCTGCCGTGTGCCAGCATAATGCCCAGATAAGCACTGATGGGCAGCACCAATGAAGAGAGAATAGGGGCATATAAACCTAAGAAGCCAAGCACCAGCCCAGCGGGAATATCACCATCGGATGCATCGCCTAAAACGCGCACAAATCGCAAGGTGACAAAAATTGCCATTAGGATAAAGAAAATCGCTAACTGAGATTTCAGCGTTTCCTTAAGTAAATAGCGGAATATCAGCATCTCAGCCCTTCCGGAAAATTAGGAATTTTAGTGAAAGAAAGCACAATTTTGTTTAAACTTACCGTTTTTACAAGTTTTGCCTGCAATCATAAACCGTTTGCATGGTGTTTTGACGCAAATTTAACCTATATTCAATAGGTCCGTAAGCGTGAATTGCAGCGAACTAAAAAGTTATGCTGCGTATTAAAACATAAAGCAGCGCGAAACGTTACGTGATTTTAGTCATCGTGCAAACCATAAACGACGAAAAGCGAGGTGATATCGTGGAGTTTAGTGTAAAAAGTGGCAGTCCTGAAAAGCAACGCAGCGCATGTATTGTTGTGGGTGTCTTCGAGCCGCGCCGCCTAACGGCAGTGGCTGAACAACTAGACGAAATCAGTGAAGGTTATATCAGCAACTTGTTACGCCGTGGCGACCTTGAAGGTAAAGCCGGCCAAATGTTGTTGCTACACAACGTGCCAAATGTACTAAGCGAGCGCGTGCTTCTAGTCGGTTGTGGTAAAGAACGCGAACTAGACGAGCGTCAGTACAAAAACATCATTGCTAAGACCATTCAAACATTGAATGAAACGGGCTCAATGGAAGCGGTATGTTTCCTTACCGAACTTCACGTTAAAGGTCGTGACACGTATTGGAAAGTGCGCCAAGCCGTAGAAGCAACTGAAGACACGCTTTACACCTTTATGCAGCTTAAAACCAAGAAAGGCGAGCCTCGTCGTCCGCTGCGTAAAATTGTATTTAACGTACCTACACGCCGTGAACTTACGGTGGGTGAGCGTGCAGTTGAGCACGGTTTAGCGGTTGCTCGCGGCGCGAAAGTGACCAAAGACGTGGCTAACATGCCGCCAAACATCTGTAACCCCGCATATCTGTGGCAGCAAGCGCAAGAGCTTGCCAGCCAGTACGACAGCGTAACGGCTGAAGTCGTTGATGAAACCCAAATGGCTGAGCTTGGTATGCAAGCGTATTTGGCTGTAGGCCGTGGTTCAGACAACGAAAGCATGATGAGTATTATGCATCACCGCGGTGGTCCAGCTGATCAAGCGCCAATTGTGCTTGTAGGTAAAGGTCTTACTTTCGATTCAGGCGGTATTTCAATTAAGCCAGGCGAAGCCATGGATGAAATGAAGTACGACATGGGTGGTGCTGCAGGCGTACTGGGTACTATGCACACTATCGCGGCGCTGAATCTGCCAATTAACGTTATTGGCGTATTGGCAGGCTGTGAAAACATGCCAGATGGCAAAGCGTATCGTCCGGGTGACATTCTAACTACTATGTCGGGTCAAACCGTTGAAGTGCTAAATACTGATGCGGAAGGCCGTTTGGTATTGTGTGACGCGCTAACTTACGTAGAGCGTTTTGAGCCAGAGCTAGTCATTGACGTAGCCACGCTAACTGGCGCAGCGATTATCGCACTTGGTCACCATGCAACAGCTGTGATGAGTACGCACAATCCGCTTGCACACGAACTACTGAATGCGTCAGAGCAAAGCTCAGATCGCGCATGGCGCTTACCGCTATGGGACGATTACCAAGAGCAGCTTGAAAGCCCGTTTGCCGACATGACGAACCTAGGTGGTCGCCCAGCAGGCTCAATCACCGCAGGTTGTTTCTTGTCGCGCTTCACTAAGAAGTACAACTGGGCTCACCTTGATATTGCCGGTACGGCATGGCGCAGTGGTAAGAACAAAGGCGCTACAGGCCGTCCAGTGCCTATGCTGTCTCAGTTCTTAATGAACCGCGCTGATATCAAGTTAGAGGACTAATCATTCATGCCACAAGTGATATTTTATCAACTTACCAGCAGTGACAATGGCGTGGCAGGTCGCGCCAGTGAAGTCATTGCCTCAGCGTTTGCTAATAAGCAGAAAATTAGCGTTCTGTGTGACACACAGTCGCAAGCTGAAGAAGTTGATGAATTGTTATGGCAGCTGCCGGCCGACCGCTTTGTGCCTCATAACCTTTATGGTGAAGGGCCACAATCGGGAACGCCGGTGGAAATTTGTTGGCGGCCAGAGCAGGTAGCCAGACGACAAATGGTGGTTAATGTGGGTTCCGGTATGGTGCCTTCACCCAACCAGCATCGTCAAATCATCGATTTTGTACCCGTGGACGAGAACGCCAAACAGGCCGCGCGGGTAAGATACAAAAACTATCAGCAAGCTGGATGCAACATGCAGTTCAAATCTGCATAAGTCATTCGCGTTTAGCTTCAATTTGAGAGTGTGTAATGGATAAAACCTTCGAACCGCAGTCCATCGAGCAGCAATGCTACAAGTCATGGGAAGAGGCGGGTTTATTTAAAGCTTCAGGTAGCGGCGACCCTTATTGTATTTTGCTTCCGCCACCAAACGTTACCGGTAGCCTTCACATGGGCCATGGTTTCCAGCAAACCATTATGGACGCCTTAACCCGTTATCACCGCATGAAGGGCGACAATACGCTATGGCAAGTGGGTACTGACCACGCCGGTATTGCTACCCAAATGGTGGTAGAACGCCAACTTAACGCACAAGGCAAGACGCGCCACGATTTAGGTCGCGAAGACTTCATCAAAAAAGTGTGGGAATGGAAAGAGCACAGCGGCGGAACGATCACCGGTCAAATGCGCCGTCTGGGTACGTCTCCTGACTGGTCTCGTGAAGTGTTCACCATGGACGAAGACCTGTCTAAAGCGGTAACAGAAGTATTCGTTAAACTACACGAAGAAGGCCTTATTTACCGTGGTAAGCGTTTGGTTAACTGGGATCCAGTGCTTCACACTGCAGTATCTGATCTTGAAGTACTGAACGAAGAAGAAGACGGCCACATGTGGCACATGCGCTACCCACTTGCAGATGGTAGCGGTGAGCTAGTGGTTGCGACAACGCGTCCTGAAACTATGCTAGGTGATACCGCGGTTGCGGTACACCCAGATGACGAGCGTTACCAAGGCTTTATCGGCAAAGAAATTAAGCTACCGATTACTGGCCGTTTAATTCCAGTTATCGCCGATGACTATGTCGATCAAGAATTCGGTACAGGCTGCGTTAAAATTACGCCTGCTCACGACTTCAACGACTACGATATGGGTAAGCGTCATAACTTGCCTATGATCAACATTCTTACCGACGATGCGAAAATTAATGATGATGCGCCAGAAGCGTATCGCGGTTTAGATCGCTTCGACGCCCGTAAGCAAATTGTTGCTGATTTAGACGCACAAGGCGCATTGGTTAAGATTGAGCCGCACAAGCTTAAAGTGCCACGCGGCGATAGAACTGGCGCAGTTATCGAACCATACCTAACTGACCAGTGGTATGTAGCCGTTGAGTCTCTTGCTAAGCCTGCTATTGAAGCGGTTGAAAGCGGCGAAATTCGTTTTGTGCCAGAGAACTGGAACAAGACTTACTACCAGTGGATGCACAACATTCAAGACTGGTGTATTTCACGTCAGTTGTGGTGGGGACACCGCATTCCGGCGTGGTACGATGAAAACGGCAACGTTTTTGTTGGCCGCACCGAAGAAGAAGTGCGTGAAAAACACGGCCTTGGCAGTGACGTAACCCTTTCACAAGACGACGATGTACTAGATACCTGGTTCTCAAGTGCACTATGGCCGTTCGCCACCATGGGTTGGCCAGAAGAAACGCCAGATCTAGAAACCTTTGTGCCGTCTTCAGTGCTAGTAACCGGCTTTGACATCATCTTTTTCTGGGTTGCCAGAATGATCATGATGACCAAGAAATTCACGGGCAAAATTCCGTTTAAAGACATCTACATTACTGGTCTTATCCGTGATGAGAACGGCGATAAAATGTCAAAGTCGAAGGGCAACGTGCTTGACCCAATCGACTTGATTGACGGTATTGATATTGAGTCGCTAGTCACTAAACGCACCGCGGGCATGATGCAGCCTCAGCTTGCTGAAAAGATTGCCAAGCGTACCCGTAAACAGTTCCCTGATGGTATTCAGGCCTACGGTACAGACGCATTGCGCTTTACCTTTGCAGCTATGGCGTCAACCAGCCGCGATATCAACTTTGATATGGCCCGCGTTGAAGGCTACCGCAACTTCTGTAACAAAATTTGGAATGCATCGCGTTTCGTATTGATGAACACAGAAGAACACGATACAGGTCGTGACGGCGGCGAAATGGTGCTTAGCATGGCCGATCGCTGGATTTGGGCTAAGTTCCAACAAACGCTGGTTGAGTTTGAAAAAGCGCTTGAAGACTACCGTTTCGACATTGCGGCGCAAACCGTTTACGAGTTCACCTGGAACCAGTTCTGCGACTGGTATCTAGAGCTTACTAAGCCTGTGCTTAACAATGACGCCAGCACCGAAGCTGAAAAGCGCGGTACGCGTCATACGCTTATTAACGTACTTGAAAGCCTGCTTCGCTTGTTGCACCCACTAATGCCATTTATCACCGACACTATCTGGCAGCGCGTTGTGCCACTAAGTGTACTTAAGGTGGAAGAGGGCGCAAGCATTATGGTTCAGGCATTCCCTGAAGTAGATGCAGCGAAACAAGACGACAAAGTACTTGCTGATATCGAGTGGGTGAAGAAGTTTATCGTGGGTATTCGTAATATCCGTGGTGAAATGGATATCTCGCCAAACAAACCACTTAATGCGCTACTTAAAAACGTAAGCGACGAAGACGCGCGTCGTCTTGATGCGGCTAAGGCATTCCTTGATAAGCTTTCTAAGCTTGAAACCGTAACTATTTTGAAAGACGGTGAAGAAGCGCCACCCAGCGCGACAGCGCTTGTGGGCGAGATGGAAATTCTTATCCCAATGGCAGGGCTTATCGACAAAGACGCCGAGCTTGCTCGTATTACTAAAGCCATGGAGAAAATCGAGAAAGATGTATCTCGTACTCGCGGCAAATTGGGTAACGAGAAGTTCGTAAGCAATGCGCCAGACGCGGTAATTGAAAAGGAACGCGCTAAGTTGGACGAGGGTGAAAAGGCCCTAGCAAAACTTAAAGAGCAGTTCGAGACCATTAAAGCGCTGTAAGGCTCAATGTAATTGCCTATTGATTGCCCGTACAACGAGCAGTCAAGCGAGCGAATAATAAAAGGGTTACCAATAGGTAACCCTTTTTTGTTGGCAGTTTAAATATAAGATAAAAGCAGGCTCGGCTATCACGTATCCAAAAACTATGTGCTCTAGAATACAGGCTGGTTAATATTACTTGCCTAAATACTCTCTGAGCATACTTATCAGCGACTTTTGCTTAATAGGTTTGGTCAAATAATCATTCATACCAGCGTCTATCGCGCTTTGTTTATCTTCTTTCATGGCATTGGCTGATAGTCCAATAATTGGCACGCCGGTAAAGCCTTTTTCGCGAAGTTGTTTGGTAGCTTCATATCCGTCCATAACCGGCATTTGCACGTCCATTAAAATTAAATCGTACTGAGGGGCGTTCTCTACTTTTTGTACGGCTTGCTTGCCGTCTTCTGCGATATCGAAAGTAAGCCCCAAGTTAGTAAGCATTTCACCGGTGACCAGCTGATTAATGTTGTTGTCTTCTACTAACAGTACGTGGCCTTCTAGCGAAGTTTCTTCTAAGTCGTCACTAAAATGGTGGCCTTCATAGTTGGCGTCTTTTGAAATAACCTGATGAACAAAACGCTCGAATTGCGCCGGTGTAAAAGGATGCATTATTAGCGGGCCTTTCCACAGTGAATCGTACTTAGCCTGAAGTGCACTTCCTGCACTTTCTATCACTAACCCCACTGACTTCCCATTTTCCAATAAGGTATTTAACCAGCTTATGTTTTGTCTAAATTCACTGAATTCGTGTATATCTACAATAATATGTTCAGGTAAGGCACTTGCAGCTTTCGCATCTTCGATGGATAGCGTTGACTTAGTGGACAGTTGGATTTGATTGCAATACGCTTCAGGGAGCAACGCCGTTTCAGTAACATACAGGCTATCAACAGGTAGCTGAGGCGTTTGTTCAAGCACGCCTGGTTGATTTTTAAATGCCTTAAGCGGTAGCTCAACTTCAAACGTACTACCTTTACCCATGGTAGACGTGGCATTAAGACGACCCTTCATAAGCTCAGTTAGCTGGCTCACAATAGCAAGGCCTAAGCCGGTGCCGCCGTACTTTCTATTGGTAGAACCATCCGCTTGGGTAAAGGGTTTAAATATTTTGTCTAGCTGTGCCGCGCTCATACCTATACCAGAATCGGTAATTCGCATGATGAGGTTTAACACATTACCTTTTTCATTCAAGGTGCCATCAAACTCTATCTCTATGCGGCCTTGTTCGGTGAATTTAACTGCGTTGTTACCTATGTTCATAATGATTTGGGCAATGCGCAACGGGTCGCCAATAACTTGTGGAGGTATGGCAGGGTTAACCGTAAAGTGAACCGATAAATTCTTTTCTTTTGCACGTAATGCAATCACAGCAATAAGGTTGTCGAACAGCGAGTGCAGAGAAAAGCTCACTTCCTCAATCTTCAATTTACCCGCTTCAATTTTTGAGAAGTCGAGAATATCGTTGATCACGCTAAGTAATATTTGCCCAGAATACGCAGCTTTGTCCAGATAGCCCCTAACAGTAGTGGATAATTCTTGCTGCTGAGCCAATTCTATTAGCCCGATAATGCCATTCATTGGCGTGCGGATCTCGTGACTCATATTGGCTAAAAACATACTCTTTGAAGCGGTTGCCTGTTCCGCTTTGATTTTCGCTTCAGTAATCGCTTTGTTTAAACTCTCAAGTTGAGAGTTCATGGTTCTTGCTTCCTCAAGCAGTTTTTCTGTTTCGCGGTTTTTATCACTAAAAACAAGGGCGGCTTTCGCCAGTTTGCCTATCTCGTCTTTGCGACTGCTGCCCGGAATATTAGAAATTTGCACACCTTGAGCAAGCTTATTGAACACTTCTGTAATAGAGCGAATAGGCCCTAAAATACGAAACATGGTAAATAAGGCTGCTGAAAGCGCGAGCAATATGGCAACCAACGAAAATAGTTCACCGTTACGTTGGGTGCTTTCTGCAAGGGTATAAGTACGCTGAGTTGCTATCTCAGAGTCTGTGGTTACCTTTTTAGCTAACTCTCCGCTTAAATACAGAAACTCGTTGGCGGAGCCTGCCATTACGACGTTGACCAAGAATAGATTGCCTTGAATTATCTGCGTCAGTTTAACGAAATCGGCTTTAATCTTCTCCGACAACCGCTCTATTTTCTCTTGCAGAGCCGTGTTTCGCGTCAACGTTAAATTTCTTAATGTGTCAGCGGCTTCATTAAATGTCCGTATAAAACTCATGTCAGGTTTCATCAGGTATTTCAACATGGCATTTTCGGCGCGGATAAGAAGTGTTTTTGCTTGTTCTTCAGATTCGCTTGATATGTCTCCGCTAGCTTTTGCGTCACTTAGTATTTTTTCCAGCAACGTAATATCAGAAAGGGTGCCTCTTGCGAGTAGGTTATCTCTTTGAGAACGCGCATCGACTACCTGGGTGAAGTTTTCCTGATAAGCGTTGAGATGTTCCTTCATTCTGGTAAGGATATAGCTGTCGTCTTGCTCCTCGCTACCTTCATCAACTAAAGCCAACTTGTCGAGTTTGGTATTAATGGTCACCATGAGCCGACTAAAGCGTGTGATGGCTGACTTACTGGCATTTTCTTTAAAGATGAGCACGTTGCGCTGTAAGTCTACAACATCTCGTTCAAGCTCTTTTACAAGACCAACATCCACCACGGCTTTTGAGGCCGACGAGATCCCCTTATTTAATACTTCTTGGTTTTCTCTGGCAATAAACCCCTGCGCCAGTATGAGCGCAATGAGCGCGAGTAGCACGGTGATCAGCTGAATTCGAATTGACGATAACATGTTAACTTAAAAAGCCTTATTCCATTAACGTGATGGGGTTTTACCTAACGAAAATCATGCGGTAATGAATTCGTACCACTTTTGCAAACTGTACTCATAGGTTGGCATAACAGTATTCCATACAGCAACATTACTAAAACGCTCTTCGTAACTGCCACCGGTTCGCTGGGCTCCTTTCCTTACACTTATATTTCCATCGGGGCCTTTAAGCGGCTCTGATGCTACTTGCCCTTTGTACCAGTAATTCCATTCGGCGTCTGAAAGATATTGAGCTGAACGCTTAGGGTTAGAAATATAATAGCCTTGTCTGGCAATAAATGCGCCAGGCCATCCTGACAGCCACCAATTCATATATTCATAAGCCACGTCTTTCATTCTGCCCTGTGATGCTGATGAAAGGCACATAACGCCGTGCCAGCCGCGATAGCCTTCTTTAGGGGCTGCAAAAGTAACCGGAATGTCTTGACCGTTTAACGCAGAGACTGCTGGTGAGAACATACTTTCAATAGCAACTCGACCGCTTTTCATAAACTCGACTGATTCGGGAACTGAGTTCCAAAACCCATTAAAATGATTGAGTTGAGTCAACTCGATGAGCAAGCTAAACAGATCATCAAGTTCATACTCTGTCATGGCCCCAATGTCTTGAAATTGAATGAAACCTTTGGCTTGGGCGGCAAGTGCTAGGTCGAATAGGCCGATTGTGGGGTCGTTGACTATACCCACTTGTCCTGAATAGCGACTGTCCAAAAGCCAGCCCCAGCTTTCTTCTTGCCCTTTCAACTCTTGGGGTAGCTTTGTTGTGTCATAGCCGAAAGAGTCGACATTGTGCACGTAGGGTAAAAAACTAATGGTGTCGGTATGGTTAGCACCGAGTGTGCCATCGTCTTGCACATTAATGATTTTATGAGGCGCATCGCCAGCGCCCATTCGTGCATTCTTGGTCAGCTTTCCAGTTTTACTTAAATCGTTTATTTCTTCCCAATACAGAAGTCGCTTTTTTTCAATAGGCTGAATTGCATGCGCTCGCCACAGTACGTTTATGCTATTGGACCACTGTTCGTATAGATCAAAAGATGCGGGGTTCATCGATGCTTTTTGAAGAACGGTTGCGCTGCCACCTGCTTCGAATTCTATATTAATGCCTAAGTCTTCCATGGCTCGCTGCCGAATGGCTTCTTGTAGCGTTACATGGGTACCCAAAACGCGCAGTGTTGGCTTCTCTTTTCCTATTGAAAAAGGGGTAACGCCTGCGGTTAGGCCAAAAGCGAGGCCACCTTTCAATAAGGTGCGGCGCAGCTTAGATGAAGCAACGTTTTTATCAGTGTTTGAAGGCATTAACGTACGTCCGTAATAAACGATGACCTTCCTTCATTCTGGCATCTATTTCATAGAGTTACCAAAAAATGTTACCCACGAGTTAAAAATAGTAAAGCTGCCTGACATATTTGGTAACACATCAAAATTCGCAAACCGCTACTTTCTGTATTATAAAGATATCAAAATGATATCAAAGGTGAGTGGTATGAAAGAAAAGAAAGGGTTTTCGGTAAACGGCTATTTGATGATTTGTGTTTTGTTAGTCGCACAGGTTGCAACGTTCTTCTTTGCAGTCTCAGGCAATCCCGAAGTGGGAGTCATTCTAAGTGCATTAGTGGGAAGTTTATGGTTGGGCTATTTCATAGTGCAACCCAACCAAGCCAAGGTCATGACATTTTTTGGAAGCTATGTAGGCACGGTTTCTAATGTAGGCTTGCGCTGGACAATTCCGTTATTCCGCAGAGCGAATATTTCTTTGCGTATTAGAAATTTCGAAAGCGCCAGAATCAAGGTAAACGACAATCAAGGGAACCCCATCGAAATCGCTTCTATCGTAGTTTGGAAGGTTACCGATACTGCCGAAGCAATGTTTGACGTAGACGACTATGAAAGCTTTGTTCGCATTCAAAGTGAATCTGCTATTCGTAATATGGCCAGTAGCTTTCCATACGACCCGAGAGACGACGAGCAAGCGGAAGTGGCGCTTCGCAGCCACCCGGTAGAAATTTCTGAACGCTTACAAGAAGAGATACAGGAGCGCCTAGCGAAAGCGGGGATCACAATTTTGGAATCTCGTATTAGTCACCTTGCGTATGCGCAAGAAATAGCAAGTGCGATGTTACAACGCCAACAAGCATCAGCCATTGTTGCTGCGCGCAAACAAATCGTCGACGGTGCGGTGGGTACTGTGGAAATGGCGCTTCATCGTTTAAACGAAAAAGGTGTGGTGGAATTGGACGAGGAGCGCAAAGCCGCCATGATAAGTAACCTTTTGGTTGTGCTTTGTGGCGATAAGTCGACGCAGCCCGTTATTAATGCAGGTACAATCTATTAGTTCGGTTTTTAACATAAGTTTGAAAATGTGGTGCCGCGTGATGTACTGCGGCACATAAGGTTTGTTATTTTGGCAAAGAAAAAAGCGTATCCACTCAGGATAAATGAAAATGTACTTGCCGCCATGGAACGATGGGCTGCCGATGACTTGCGTAGCGTTAACGCGCAGATTGAGTATGTATTACGACAAGCGCTAGTGAAGCAAGGAAGAGTGAAGCTGGTAGAAAAAGTGATTGTAGAGGTTGAAGATATTGAGCCGCCTGATGGGGAAGAAAACTGAGCAGTGTGGCTGACCATCCATATCGATGCTGAGCTGGTAACTTTATGATTTAGGTCATTAAAGGTGAGCCGGTGCTAACCAAATGCTCATGTAGCGTTACCATTAATCAATATTTGCTTTTACGTAACATGATGAGGTTCAGAATGAGACTCTAAGCCAGCTCCACCATCTTCACAGGGGTCTAACCCTTCGTAATCGATATCGTCATAACATTCGCACTCTATCGTATTACGACCTTTATTTTTGGCTCTATAGAGGGCTTTATCTGCATCGCAAAGTAGTTGCTTGATGCTTGCCTCTTTTAAATCGCTTACATAAACCGCACCTAAACTAAGGGTAACTTGCCTTCCTTTCAACGGAGGGTGGGTTTCATGGAGAATACTGACCTTCTCGCGAAATCTGTCTAGTAGTTGGCGAGGAGAGACTGGACTTGTTAGTACCATGCAGAACGCAAACTCTTCGCCACCTATGCGGCCAATAGCATCTTCTTGACGAAAAAATTGCTGCATTGTCTGAGCTACGATGGTTAATACGTCATCGCCAAATCCGTGGCCAAAGCTATCATTAATAGCTTTAAAGTGATCAACATCGGCGATGCCAATCAACATTGCATGTCCATTGCGTTTCGCAAAGTTTAAAGACTTTGCAAAGGCATCTAAAAATGCACGCCTATTTGGAATGTTCGTGAGCGCGTCATAATATGCCAGTTTCTCTAGTTTCTGGTTGGCTGCACGAAGTTCGCTGGTTCGATTATTGACCAGGCTTTCTAAATTCTGCTTTATTTTCTTAAGTTCTGAATTGCGTTTATCTAGCTGTTCAGATTGAAACTTCATTTCGCTAACGTTACGTTGAACAGCGGCAAAATGGGTAACTTCACCAAATTCGTTGGTAAGCGGGAATATGTTCATTTGAACCCAGAAAGGCGTGCCAGACTTCGTATAATTTAACAGTGTTTCGGTACATGGGCGTTGCTCAATAAGCGCCTTTCGAATACGCAGCGTAGAGGCTTTGTCGGTTAAGGCACCTTGAAAAATACGAGGGGTCTCACCCAATAGCTCCTCAAGGCTATATTCAGTATGTTTACACAATGCCTCATTGGCATAGATAATTTTAGGAGAAAGCGGGGCATCAATATTTTGAGCTTCCGTTACCAAAATCATATCTTGTGAGTGTTGAACAATATCTTTATAAGAAAAATCACTAATCTTAGCTGTGATATCAGTGAAATAAACCACTACAAAACACGGCGAACTACCATTCACCTTGTACTTTTCGGGATATGCATTGACGTTAAACCACGTTATTTTATCGGTACTCTTATTTATCGTTCCCAATATCCGGTTATTTACAGCGGTGCCAGTGGCAAGCACCTGGGCAATGGGAAGTTCGTGGTAGGGGACTTTTCTGTTTTGCATGTCAATGAACTCCCAGGAGTCCACGTCTAAGCTTTTCTCTTTAAGTCTATCTATGCTTAATCGAAGCAGCGTTAACGCCGCGGGATTGGCATACTCTACAGCGCCAGTAGCATTGTGAATGACTACGCCAATTTGCGTATTTTCTAATAGATTGAACAAGTTAACATTGTCGATGCTCATTGCACTACACCAATTGAAAGCGTCAGTATGTACTGTTTTCCTTGGTACATTGGCGAATCAACGTTAATTGGAAAAGAAGGTTTATATTATATAATAGACTTTAGTATAAAAAATAGCCAAAAGCTGCGCGTGAATGCAGCTTTTGGCCGATTAGTTTTCCAAAATAGTTAGCTGCGTTGGCGTCTAACAGTTCGTCTAACAAGTACAATGCCACCTAATAGGCACAATGGAAGTAAAGTCCAGGCCCCGCCATGCTCTTCTACTATGACTACCGTGTCTTCAACCACGTACTCGTGGTTTTCACTTTCAAGTGGAAGATAGGCCAGCGCACCATCGTCATAGGCATCGGTATACGCCACAAGCATTTCGGTATCGGCATCGTAAAGTTCTAAAAGAATGTCATACTCACCAGGTGGATAACCAGACACTAGTGTACTTTCGATGGTGAAGGTGTCTGTTGAATCTTCCGAGTAAATATAAAACTCTGATGAGACGTGGATGGATTCGTAAACCCCGTCTTTACCTAAATACAACACAGCGTATACCGGTGCACGAGTAAAAATGGTGTCGGCATCAAACTCAATCGAAAACGTAGAGTGGTAACCATCGTAATCGATATCATGCGCTAGCGTAACCCAGCTCTCGTATATCCAGAATTCGTTAATACTACTAACCACGATATCGCTAGAGGACTTACTCACGGCCAAATGCTGTTGATGCTTACCCGCCTTAGAAAGGGGTTGTTGATCAGACTGATCTTCATCAGCAGATTGAGAGTTTGTTTCTTCGTTTGTTAAAGCGCCTGAGGTCTTAGGCAACAGCGATTCGGCGGCTACAAAAGGCTTATTGTAGCGGTACTCGTTCGAGGTCACGGTTTTGTCGTGAGAGTTACTATCGGTACTGGCATGCACAGGTGACATAAGCGCAAGCTGTAACGTTGCAATAGCAGAATATGTGGTAAGTGAGAAAAGTAACTTTTTCATCTGTCCATCCTTTTCCAATCGATAATGACAGTGTCATTGTTGACGGAAAAAGATGAACAAAAGCTGAAGGCTAACTTAACGCCTGCTCAGTTAAATAGGTGAGGGAGCCTTAGCGATCAGTCGTCGAAATAGTGATCTTCTTCTTCGTACTCACCCTCTTCACGAGGTTCGAAGTAAGTTCCCCAACCATCGTAGGTTACATCGTGCTTGTCGGCAATTTTTAGCAGAGTGTCAGAGTCAGCGTTAAGCTTTTCGATATCCAGCTTTCGTTCTGCAATAGCGTCGAAGCAGAAAATGGTTTCGCCATCATCAAGCATTAGCTCTTCTGCGTCAGTGACTTCAAAACCCGCTTTAAACGCATCAACCGCCGCCTTTTCCAGCACGTCAAAGTCAGTGCTGGCGAAGTGGTGCTCAATGGTATAGTCGGCATCGGCTTGGCTGCCATCTTCTAGAAGGGCATCAATAGTTTCTTGGTTAAACTCGTACCATTCTTCTCTTTCATCGAACTGGGTCATAATAAACACTCATTAGCAATTTTGACGCAAGTTTACCTGCTTTTTTCCAGTTCATCGACCTGTCTATTAAGCGCATCAAATTTTTGTTTCATTTCGTCGTTAAAATGTACCATCCATTCTTTAATTGATTTGTCTTCACTGAGCGCTTGAGGAGCAGCAATATCAATCAGCACGATGCCGTTATTCCAACGGTTCCACTTTACTTTCTCATGCAAATTGCTGGCGGTTACCATGACGACAGGCTCGTTGGTGGTTTTAGCTAAACGAAACGCACCTTGCTTGAAAGGCAATATTCCTCTGCCATAGCTTCGGGTGCCTTCTGGAAACAGCCAGACCGAGGTTTTCTTTTTCGCAATTCGTTTCGCTGCAATATCCAATGTATTACGAGCTTTGCCTGAATTTTTTCTATCAATCATGATATTCCCCGACAGCCAATAGATCTGGCCGAAAATAGGGATCCACTTCAAACTTTTTTTACCAATAGTCACCACACCTGGCAGTGCGGCTTTGCAGATGGTGATCACGTCGAAGCTATTTTGGTGATTGGCAATGAAAACGTAGGGTTCGTTTATTTTTACTGCAGGATCTTTTTTTATAATAATTTTAAGACCTACGATCCTAGCCATCATCGAATACATACTACCCGCAATATGCACGTTATCTTTGTGAAAAGGCCGTACGATACAAACAATCAGCAAAACAATGTTGATGAGTAGAAAAGCGATGAAAAGTGCGGGAATGCGGAATAAAGCGATCAAAACAACTCCTAGATACAATTGACGCGCGCAGTATAGATGAAGTTTCAGCGTACACTTGTCCGATGAGTTTTTACAGGCTAAACGGTATAGTTGGAAAATAAGTTGTAAAAGTCGCTATGTTTCTCACCTTTAGTATGAGGAAATTTTGCCGATACCCAATTACAATAATAAAAAGCGCAATCGAACCTAACTCGGTAACCATTATATGCAGACATTTACTCCAGACGACCTAGAAGAAGATATTCTTGCTGACCTTATGGAGGAAATAAACGAACTCTATGAATCAAGTGAACAAACCTTGATTGAGCTAGAGCTTCGTCCGGAAGATAACGAATTACAGCGTGCTTTGTTCCGCTCTATCCACACTATAAAAGGCGACTTGGGTTTAGTTAATTTCTCACCCATGATCCCGCTTTTGCAGCACGTAGAAGACTTGCTAGATTATCTGCGCAAAGGGCAGGTGGCATACACCAGCACCATGAGTGATTTGGTACTGCTCACCATGGATAGAGTAAAAGCCTTTGTTGAAAGTGTAATGGCAAATGGCAAAGCTGAGTATGACGATAACCTGCATAATCAGTTGGTTTTAGCTATTGGCCGCGTAACGCCAGAGAATACTTCCGAGCATGAGAAGCGCCTCACCGAGGCGGTGCTGTTACTTAACCCCGCGTTAGATATTGTTACTGATGAAGACGACCCACAAAACGTTCAAATAAAGCCTCCTACGTTAGCGGCTACGGGTATTCCGAAGGATATCAGTAGTGAAAAGAAGCAAGATATTTTGTTTTTCCGCGACTTGATGCAAACCATTGAGCGCCGCTCTAACTATTGGTCTGGTCGTGGCGACCGCATCGCTAAGCTGGCTATGTACATCAACGATGTGGCTGAAAACCCTATTGACGAAGACCAGCTTGCAGTGGCTAGCTACGTGCATGACTTTGGAATGGCTTTCATGCCGTTAAAGCTTTTGCATAAAGGGGATTCGTTAAGCGATATTGAATTCAACTTAATGCGCTCTCACGTGTATAAAAGTGCTCGCTTATTAGAGCATCTAGATCAGTGGGATATGGCGCGCAAAATAGTAATGCAGCATCACGAACGCACCGACGGAACTGGCTATCCACTGGGAATCAAGGAAGACGACATTTGTGAAGGCGCCAAGCTGCTCGCTATTGTTGATACTTACGATGCAATGACACATCCAAGAGCACACAATGAAGATAATGTGCTTTCCAAAAAAGAAGCAGTAATAGAGATAAACCGTAGTGCCAAAGGGCAGTTTAGTATGAAGTGGGTAAGGTATTTCAATCAAGGAATGACAGCACTTCTAACTAGAGGGCAGTAAACACTGCTTTTTGCCTGCTATTTGAAGTGTTAGCTGTCCTTAAGTGCTGCCAAATCAAATTCTAGAATCAAGCTGTATTTCGTTACAGAGCTTTTGGGTTTCGAACTCCCAACAAAGCGGCACTGTTTCTCTTTCGGGATGACTTAGTGCCATTTGCAGTTTATCGAAGCTCTCATAGGTAACCGGCTCTCCCTCAAATTCAGTGATGATACTGTTGACTGGAATATTGGCGGCAAAAGCCCCGGTATCTTCAGCTACGTCTAAGACAATGGCACCTCGTGAATGGGGTAGCAAGCGAAGGCCAGAACGATTTGTACCTATAAATGAAGGAAATTGCTTGTTGGGTTGGTACCACATGCGTTCTGTAGAAAAATCAAATACGGTGTTAAAACGCTTCAAAACTTGATTACCCAGTACCCCATCGCTTCCGTCTTGCGAATTACTCCCTTCAAATCTAAAGAACGTGGGCAGATGATTAAACGTGGTGTCACCAAAAGAGAATTGAGTTAGTAAACCCACATGGTTAGTCGAATCCCCTTGAATTCCAGTGCTTGTAGCTACAAAGGTTTTATTGGGCAACGCAAAACGGTCATTTTGGGCAAATAAGCTCAATGTACCTGTCGAGCCAGTATCCAGCATTAGTTTTACCGTTGTCAGTTTCCTTCTATCGTGAAGTGTCGTGGTGAAGTAGGGCGTATTGCTCTCTACAGGCATTGAGACTTCATGCCACTGCTCGGTGCGATAAAGCGCTCTGCTATTGCTGTCGGGTTTGGTAATTATTAACGTCTTAGTGTCGTGGTTTATCTCTACAAGACAACAATTAAAAAAGTCAGCGCCAAGCACACCGTCGAAATAAGTTTCATCTATACTGCGAAACGGCATAGCGGATGTTGGGGCGTAAATTACCGATAAATCAGAGATAGAAAAACCACCTAATTGAATATGGGCGTCGTGCACGATGTAAGCCGTCGGCGCTATATCGCTTCCAGCTCCCCCTATCGTTATAGGCTTATTCGTAGGTAACTTTAGTGCGTTGGTTTCATTGGTTTCGGTAATGACTGTGGCGGCTGCGCCCGAGTCTAGTACAAAAGTCAGGGGCGTGTTTTTGTTAACTATCACATTTACCAAAATGTGGTTATTGAGCATAGTAAAAGGCACCACGGCTTGAGTGATGGCGTCATCTACCGTTTTTTTTCCTGCACTTTGCCACGCAATTTTCGCATTCTCATTTTTCCACTGGAAAGTTGCCATGTCCCAAATTCGACATCCTGGCAGACCAATGAGCAGAGTCGTAATCAGTATCCAACGCAGATCATTGCGTTTACAGCAAAAATGTGGCGCTTCATTCGTTTGATTCATCATAATAATTACCTCGACGTTTCTATTAAGTGTAAGAGAAAATAATTATTGTTTTGCAATAATTATTATGTGTTTTGTAATAAAATATTTCTGTCTAGCGAGTTTTTTTGTTTTGCTGATTGTGGTGGCTTACACTGATAGTCAAAAGGACAATAAGAGCGCGCAATGCAATCTATAGAAAATCTAAAACGCGTTAGTCACTTGACACGAATGATGCTGTTTGCTGTTGTAGGTATTTTTCTCACTATTGCCATCTATGGCTTTGTGTCACAAGGACAGTGGTGGGTGACCTTCGGAGGCATTCAGTTTGACGCCTTGTGGCATCAATACAAAGACTCTCAGTTCTTACTAGCAACCGTTTTCTCTCCTTTAGTTGGATGCTGGTTGCTCGGATTCTATTTTCTTCAGCGTCTTTTACTCGCGCTAAGTAGAGGACTTTTTTATGCAAAAGCCACGTTACGTCACTTGAAATACGTATCTTGGATCACGGTTTTTTATGTCTGTTATAAAATGTTAATGACGCCTTTGGCGACTTACCTAGTAGTACCTAAGGCGTGTTGATCTTTCGTGATTAGTTTTTGAACAGCATGGTAAAGAGTTATAATTTGCTTCGCCAAAAGTAAAAGAACAACTCACTACCATGCCAAGACTAATGCTAACTGATAAGCGGTGG
>Ga0209562_1000264_pt1 | contig 20188 bp, 19 predicted proteins | sample WorMetvacBELIZE2_FD_187399 | JGI IMG/M metagenome (GOLD analysis project Ga0209562, IMG submission 187399) | Marine gutless worms symbiont microbial communities from Max Planck institute for Marine Microbiology, Germany - Olavius vacuus BELIZE.2... | ecosystem: Host-associated > Annelida >... | reverse complement strand
AGGCCGAACGGTTGCTCCATCCCCTCGGTCCACGTCATGGCTGAAACGTCGCCGATCCGGGACCAAAACGCCTTACCGCACCGATTCTCAACGCAGGCAACGAACCAAACCACACAAAATCAGGCAGTCTCCCGGTCTGCCTGGTTCCTCGATCGAGATTAAGTGTCGGACATTAATCAACATAAAATAGATCAAGAGAACGCAGGCAGGACACGACCACCAGAAAGCGCCACCAGATCATATAAACAATGGAGTTACGCACGCAGACATAACACGGACCTCCCTGTTCTGCAAAGACACCTTGAATTTTCCAAGGTTCCCCATAATAATCTACTAGCGATCGATAATCTTTCACATTTATCCAATACGACTTCAGACATTCTGTATCAATCAGCTTCCAGCGTGAGAAAAAACACGTCGCGAAAGCGATACTTTTGATATTCATGTTAATGAGATGAACAGTAGTTAACACGGATAAATAGAATTTACTTCTACAAGACTAATAGTCTTTCCTAACCAAGACTTACCCGGTAATCGTAGCGCATTTATGACGGATGAAATGCCTCTTGTAAAGCTCTAAGAGGATCGTAGAGGCGTTCGTGAGGGTAGCGGTATAAACCTTTTCCTTATAAGGTCGCTATATGTCAAACATCAAGTGGAAAAAAGCTGCTGCGATAGGTGGATTTGGGACAGGAATACTCCTGTTTATCTACCTCCAATCCGACCAAAACACCACCCTTGATGTCGCCGTAAAGACGGGCGAGCAACTGGCAAGACATGGGCACGAAGGTATCTCCCCCTGCGCAGGCTGTCATGGCCTATCAGGCGAAGGAAACTGGAAGCTAGGTTATCCCAGATTAGCCGGGCTAAACCCCAATTATATCCGTAAACAACTTGAGGATTTCGCGCGTAATCCTATAGATGTAGGAGTAAAGGTCGAAGCGATCTCACGTGACTACACCAAAACACCTCGTGTTTATAAGGACCTTACCGTCTACTCACCGGGTATTCGATCAGACCCTATAATGAATCCCATTGCCAAAACACTAGAACCCGAAGACATCAATACTTTATCTAAATACTACGCGAAATTACCATTCAAAGCCAAACCATTTGCAGCGGACTTTCAAACTCTAGAGAATGGGCGAGAATTGGCTATGCGCGGCAAACCGGAATATATGATGCCACGCTGTGATGCCTGCCATGGTCCTAATGGAAAAGGCTACGGTGCTATCTTCCCACCCCTGAGTGGCCAGCCCCCGCAATACATCATCAATCAAATCAACAAATGGCAGATCGGTAAACGTGATAATGACAATCTAGCGATTATGAAAAACATATCCAATCTTTTGACCGATGGCGACAAAGAAACCATTGCTGCCTATTATAACAATTTATCCTATGAGATAAATAAATAATGCCTAGCCTCACGGCACGTTGCCTGATCTTGCTGATAAACGCACCTTTAGTTGCAACCCTCCTGGCTCAGGAGATCGATCCTTTAGAGGTACGCCCGAGCCTGGTCGAACCGCGTGTCAGCTTGCCCACCAAATTAATCACGGTGCCAGTCGTCAATCCCGGAGAATACTATGTTCCACCGAAGGTGGAAGATATCCCGGATGACAAATATGGAGATATGGTGCGCTGGGGTAGAAATATCTTCATCAACACCCAAGTGCAAGGTCGGCGCTTCGTGGGAAATGGTTTGAACTGTAGCAGCTGCCATTTATCAGAGGGCCGTCAACCCTACGCCATACCCATGTGGGGGGGGTATGGGATGTATCCGCAGTATCGCTCTAAAAATAGAGAGGTAGTCACTATCCAAGAACGGATTCAAGATTGCTTTCGCTACAGTTTAGACGGCATTGCCCCGACCTTGGATGCCCCTGAGATGAAGGCCTTAGTGACTTACATGCATTGGCTATCCAGAGATGTGCCTATTGGGGTCAATCTTCCCGGTCGTGGCCTTGCACCAATTAGCCGATCCCGTTCTCCTTCTCATATCAATGGGGAAATCGTTTATAAAACCCGTTGTGCAATGTGTCATGGCAAAAATGGCAAGGGTAAAAAACACGAAAACAGCGCAGGCTATCTATTTCCACCCTTATGGGGTCTGGATTCATTCAATCGCGCAGCAGGCATGAATAAGATTCGAAAAGCAGCGCGCTACATCAAAGCCAACATGCCACTGGGTGCTGGATATACCTTGTCGGATATGGAGGCCTGGGACGTTGCCAATTATATGTGGATACACTATCGTCCATTCGATCCTCGAATGGGTTGGTTCCTGAATGCACTAGGACCCAAACCAGGTGGAGGTTTTTAAGTGGGTGCTTTTTTATCATTATTCGATTTTACGGCCTGGTTCTCCTCCTTAAACCGCACGGTAGTCAAAGATGATCTGATTGCCGGCACTATCGCTGGGGTGTTAATTCTACCTCAAGCCGTTGCCCTCGCAACATTGTCAGGGATGCCTCCGGAATACGGGCTATATACTTCTATCTTTCCGGTGATCATAGCGTCCTTGTTCGGCTCTTCTTGGCAAGCACTCTCAGGTCCAAATACGGCATTGGCGATTATGATCACCGCAGCGCTTGCGCCATACGCTTCGTTGAGCACGCCCGATTACATCATATATGCCATTACCTTGAGTTGTATCGTTGGTATAATCCAATTCCTGTTTGCGGTATTTAGATTGGGCATGATCTTCAGTTATTTTTCCCAGACAGTTTTAGTCGCCTTGGTTACCTCCGTCGGGATCATAATTATTCTGCGTCAGTCAGGAGATTTTATGGGTATCATCATGAACTCTCCTGAAGATATCGATTATACTCTGTATCGACTGTTTTTCAGTACACACCTCATCAATAGTTATGCCGTAATCGTGGGGATAACAACGGTCTTGTCCGGTGTGCTCTCAAAACGCTATCGGCCTAAGTGGCCTTATCACATCGTTGCCATCCTTATAGGAACCCTGATGGCGGAGACGCTGGATCTCCTGTTTGGCTCGGCAACTACGGCCATCGACAGGCTGGGCCATCTATCACTGAGTATGGTCCCATTTTCATACCCTGATTTCAGTTCAAGTAGCTTCGCAGAAGCCTCGGAAGGGTTGGTATCGGCAGGGTTTTCGATTGCCTTGATGGGATTAATTCAATCGACTATTATCGCCAGGAACCTAGCAACCAAGACAGGACAATTAATCGATAATAACAAGGAGGTCGCAAGTCAGGGCCTATCCAATATCGTTGGTAGTTTCTTGTCCTGCTTTCCGGCTTGCAGCTCATTCAATCGCAGCGCGGCCAATCTGGAAGCAGGTGCTTTGACGCCGCTAGCGGGTATCATCTCAGCGTTAGCGCTGGCGCTCTTGGTATTCAGCGCAAGCCCTTTGATTGCACGTTTACCTATGCCGGTAATGGCGGGGGTCTTGTTTCTAGTGGCTTCCGGTTTAATTAAGATAAAGGATCTCAAACGCTTACTATCAATGCCCGGAGAGGCGAGAATAATTTTTGTTGTTACGTTAATAACGGCCCTCTACGGCACCCTAGCAGATGGTGTTTTTTTAGGAGCCTTTTTATCGATCGTAGCATATTTGAAGAGTGTCTCCGTTCCTGACATCCAGTTATTATTCGACCCCGAGGCCAAGCAATACCGACCCTCAGGGGTAGAACGGGCAATGGTATTGAGGGTCTCTGGCAGCCTATTTTTTGGCTCGGTGAGCAGGCTGGAAAAATTCTTCATAAATTTGAATACCAGAAATGGACGTCAAGATCCATTGATCATCATCTGCGAACAAATACAGAATATCGATGAATCTGCACTGGATGCCTTGGTCTATGAAGCACTCAAGCGCCGCAAGGCAGGGGGGGATCTATTCCTATGGTTAGGGAATCACAGGTTAGATGCGGTGATTCGCGGCAGCCAGCTTCTGGAAGTAATAGGTAATGATCATATATTGTACTATACAAAGTAGTGCCATTAAGATGGATACCGCCCGCTTGTCATGGTAGATTGGGTTAGGCGCGCCTTTCAGCGCCGTCATGCTCTGACGAGACTAAATGCGACATAACTCTGCTCGAATCCGCGTATGGTGCTGCTGGCGCCTATGGTCTCTATTGAATCTGCATTCTTCTACGGAGTAGACCTACATGCACCGTACCAGATCTACAAGATTTAAGGACACCTTGAATTTTTCAAGGTGTCCTTGCAGAACAAGAAAGCCACGTTATGTCCGTGTGCGTAACTCCATGATAAGAAAGGCATTCGAAAAGCGAGATTTATGAGCATCACCATGAAAAGTATTGAGCATGGGATTTTTCAAGGTCCCCTTAACTTAAGGGCATTGCCACATGAGGCTAGAAATGAAAAAATTAGGTTGATTGCTACTGCTATTTTATTGTGTATATCAGTGACTGTCCTAGCCGCTGAGCAGATGAAGTATCGCCTGTTATTGCAAGTCAGTGAAGATAGCGTCGATAAGCTCAATATGGCCCTGGATAATGCTCGGAGTGCACTCAAAGAGTTTGGACCAGAAAGTGTTGATGTTGAGATCGTGGTCTATGGCTCTGGGGTACAGACGCTCAAGTATTACGCGCCGATTCCTATTGCTGACAAGGTCAGAGAGGTGACGACGGAAGGGGTTCGGATTGTCGTGAGTGAGAACTCGATGCGCAGGGCGAAACTGAGGCCTTCCGATATGCTAGAACAGGTGCGTTATGTGCCTTCCGGCATCGTGGAGCTGGTCGAGAAACAGACCCTAGGCTGGAGCTATGTCAGACCCTGAATCAGGACAATTGTTTAGAGTTTAGACTCTACCTCTTCTACCTTGTCGCTCTAGCAGAGGTGGTGGATGGTAAAAAAAGAGGGTATGAACGATTACGTACACTTTCAAAGTATTTCTGTGGTATCTGTTGGCCATTGTTTGTTGTGTACCGATGAAACTCTCTGCAGGTAATGGGCAAATCACCCTGATCCACATCGGAGATCTCCATGGTCACTTGGTACCACGTCCACAGATGCGGGATGGCGTAGACGACCATGGAAAAATGGTCGGTGGTTTGGCCTATGTCTATGATCAAATCACTAAAATCAGACGTGCACACCCTAATAATCTATTGATCAATACCGGAGATACGATCCAAGGATCAGCGGAGGCCTTGTTCTCACGAGGCGAGGCACTGATCAAGATATTAAATGAATTTAGAATAGATGCCTTTGTGCCCGGTAATTGGGATTTCCTTTACGGCACCGACCATTTCATCCACCTGTTCGCGGGCGAAACACCAAAGGCCAATTGGCATGCGATTGCGGCGAATCTATATTATTCGACCCTGTATGAATTTCCGGCTACCCCCTATGGGGATAAGGCCGGGCAACGGGTGTTACCACCCTATCTAATTTACCAGGTAGGCGATGTCAAGGTCGGACTGATCGGATTGACAGCAGAGCGTGGTCCAAAGGCCTTGAGTCCAATGGTCATGGAAGGATTCTATTTGACCACCGGTCAGGATGAATTGCCGAATGCAATCGATCTGTTGAGAAACAAAGAACAGGTCGATCTAGTTGTATTGTTGTCTGAACGTGGTTTGGCAAATAACCTTGAGCTAGTGGAGACTTTTCCTGGCGTGGATGTCGTGCTGTCCTCCGATATGCACGAAGAGACCCACCAGGCGCTGGTGTCCGCGAACGGTACTATTCTGGTAGAGGAAGGACAGGATGGGACTCTGGTGGGGGAGCTCACGGTTAGGGTAGAGAATAAAAAAATAACCAACTGGCAATGGCAGTCCCATCGCATTAATGTTGAAAACAATGTCCCCAACCAGAAGATAGCAGAAAGAATCAATGCAATTCGGAGGTCCTTCGTAAAAGGAATGGGATTTAAACCCCATGTCAACCCAATTAACGGTGCGGTTCTGAGAACACCTATCGACACTGTTATCGGACACACCCGAATTCCATTGCATCGTTCCAATTTCTCGGATGCTAAAGAAACTCCGGCCGTGATCGAAGGTACTTCACACAATTTTTTGACCGATGCATTCAGAGTTTCCTGCCAGGCAGATGTTGGTGTTATCCGTGGTTTCCGCTATGGAACACACATTGCGTCTGGTCCGATCAGGCTCGAAGATATTTACCATTACATCCCCATCGGGCCACAAATCGCTTGTGGTTTGGTATCTGGAGACAACCTGAAATTACAGATAGAACGCTCCGCGCAAGCAGTATTGAGTCAATGGGTCGGGGCTTGGGGCGGCGGTTGGCTACCGGGATTTTCTGGACTGACCTACTCATTGGACCCCTACAATGAGTTTGGTTTTCGGGCATCTCGGATTCGAGTCGGCGGCGAGCTGATCGATCATGAGAAGATGTATAAAGTAGCTGGCTATTGGTATATGGATGAACCGTCCCAGATCAACCGGCACGCCGCGTTGGAAATCGAGGTACTGAAAGACAAAGACGCCGGTATCGTTGATGCCACAGAGGTAGTCGCATATTATCTTCAGACCTTACCAGGACACTTGGTTAAACCGTCGATGGGGCGTGTGAAGTTGTTGAGACCTTTACCGGAACCGGTCTGGAAAAATAAAGAAATACAACCACTTAAGGGAGCTGTAAGTGATACCCTATCTATGTCGCAGACGGAAACACATTCCATACCAAGGGACGACGACTCCAGATGAAAACCGCTATCCCTCAGAACATATCGACGAAAGTATGAAGGCCGCTAATCTCAACAGCGTTCATCAGCTAACTGCACAGCACCCGTAGAAGCAGACAGGTAGCGGTAGGTATTCGTTTTGGACAGCCCGAACTCCACCATCAGATCCTTAATCAAGACTCTTTGATCTATTTTCTGTTTCATTCCCGCACATCCTGATCGGATAGGCTTCGCTTCCACCCGAACTGAACGCCGCTGGCCTTCCTTGGCCTTTCCAAGGCCCTCCATTTGACGCTCGGAGCGAATCTCCGTTTAAAACTGAGCAATCGCCCCTAGCCTGCTTGAAAAGCAGGCGTCTGGTCGCATCGCTGGTGTCGATCGAAGCAGATCGATTTTCCACAGGTCGGGCGTGCTAACGAGCGGTAACTATAGGTTTGTGCCACGAAGTAAATGAAGGCTTGAAAATATCTAAGTAAGTAGGAAGGGTTTCTTATGAGAATTTTATTGTCATTAGTTTTTATTATCACTATTCAAGGATGTGCTACCACGTTTCAATTAGAGCCTCTAGCATTAAAAGGACAACAAAGCGTCTTTCAAGAAGGGGTTGGGTCTATTATTTCTAAAAAACGTTCTATCGTAGAAATTCGTCCATCATCAACTACATATTCATCTGAAAAAGGGCCTTCATTTGTTATTACTGTCTTCAATAGAACGGATTCTCCCTTTAATTTTTCAACAGAAAATGTCAAAGTGTATGTGGATGATATACGGCATCGAATATTTACTTATGATGAGTTGGCAGAAGGAGTCAAAAGACAACAGGCTTTGGCTGTTATTGGGGCTTCGTTAAATGCCGCAGCAAACTCGATGAACGCTGCTAATGCTGGATACTCTTACCATTCAGGTACAGTAAATGCTTATGCTTATGGTAATTCTGGAAACAGTGCACATGGTTACGGCTCTTACTCTGGTTATACCTACGATGCAGCGGCAGCGCAACAAGCACAAACCGCTGCCAATGCTCGAACACAAGCGTACATTAATGCCATTCGACAGAGAACAGAACAATCGTTAAATGCATTAAGCTCCACTATGCTTAAGAAAACCACAATCATGCCGAGCGGTTCGCACAGTGGTTACATTACTAGCGACAAAATCCCAAATTCCAATCAACACCGAAACGTAAAAATTGTTGTTTCTGTACGAGGAGAAAAACACGAGTTTTTGTTTAAGCATTCAAAAATATCTTCAACAAACTAGTGACAATGAACAATACCTGTGCTGATGTAACCGTTCAGCCCCCCCTCTCTAAATCCTGGTCCTGAAAAGGAGAAATCAAAGGGTTGCGTCCGATTGTTACATATTTTGGGTGGATTCCGGGAGCGTTTGGGAGTGTTACAAAAACGCTCGTTTTTGTTACATCCCACGCGTAGCCCAACTGGCACGCGGTTATCCACAAACAGACCAAGTAGGTTTTTTTACGGTCTGGCTCCGCTCAAGCCCTGGAGCCCTGAGAGGCCCCAATCGGCCTCGAGGGCCGCTATCAGATGCGCAAAAAAAAGCCCCAACCGGGGCTTTTTTTGTGCCTGCGAGTTTTTCGAAAAGCGGCGTCGCAGCGCGAAATACTCTTATTTTTACTTAGAGATCAAAGTATTCGTAAAAAATGACCGAAAAACGACCGATCCACCTCCTCACCTCTGCTGAAGTCCGTCAGCTAATCGATCAATGTCACGGCGGGCACCCACGAGCGTCCGAGACGCCGCCCTGATCGCGGTGCTCTATCGTGGGGGTCTGAGAATCTCTGAGGCCCTGGCGCTGTGTGCGCGGGATCTCAACAATGAGCGCGGCACGCTGCGCATCCAGCGCGGCAAAGGCTGAAAACCACGCACGGTGGGCCTCGATGCCACCGCTTTCTCCCTGATCGACCGCTGGCGGGCGAAAAAAGCCGAGCGCGGGCTGGACCCGCAGACGATGCCGCTGTTCTGCACGCTGCGGGGCGGGGTGATCGCCATCACGAATATTGGCCCCATGCTCAAGCGGCAGGCGGCGAAGGCCGGCATCGATAAGCGGGTGCATCCGCACGGCCTGCGCCACACGCACGCCACGGAGTTGATCGCGGAAGGATTGCCGCTGAACGCACTGCAAAAGCAGCTTGAGCACGCTAGCCTCGCCACGACCTCCAGTCATTTGCTTTAGTCGGCTTAAGCCGAAGAGGAGTTCGTGCTGCATCTCGACTGCCCAGTCATGCTCAATGGCATTGAGAACGTCGCGGTGCGTACCGACTTGGCCGATCGTGCCGTGTGTCTTACCCATGGAGCCCATGGCGGAAGCTGACCGCCGTCTGGAAACGGAACCGCGCATGGCCAATTTCGCGCAATGGGCCGCCGCGTGCGAGACGGTCTGTTGGCCGGAAGGCACCTTTCTAGGCGCGTATTCCGGGAACCAACAAGAGGCCATGGCGGAGGTGGTCGATAGCGATCCAGTGGCCGACAGCATCCGGTTGTTGGTCAGTTCCCAACCGTGGGAAGGCACGGCGTCGGAGTTGTTGTTGGCGTTGGAGCAAATTGCGGGCGAGCGAACCGCCAAGAGCAACAAGTGTTGTCCCAGTCTTTGAAGCGGGTTACGCTCGCACTGCGTCCTCTCACGTAAGGCGGGGTCAGGGAGAAAGCCGATCTACGACCTCGAGAGTCGATCGAGCATGCGACCGATTAGGCTCTTGGCTGCGACTTGGTTTACCGAACAATCGTAGATAAGGTCAAACACTTCTTTGTAAGTTGCGCGCTTGCGAGCAGGCAGGCTCTCAAATATGTCGCCTTCAGCCTTTTCAGCCTTGGTTGCGTGAACGTCAACAGCTCTCTCAATCTTCCGCAACTCGCTTCTAAGCGCCCCGCGCTCCTCATCCTCAAAAAGATCAAAGTCGGTCGCCTTGCGCATTTCCGAAAGAAGCGTGCCGATTTCAGCCTTGATGGATTTCGCGTAGCGATCAGATATTGCGCCTTGCTTAAGTACTTCTAACTTCTCGTAGACCTTGTCAGCTGCCAGCTCGAAATTCTTTAAGCGGTTCCGCTTTTGCGAAGAGAAACGGCACTCGCGCGCGACTTCCGCTCCAATTGGCCGAAGATGAGCGATGATGTTATCGAGATGCCCGTTGCTCTCAAACTCATCCCAGCGACCGTTTGGCACTACTCGCACGTCCAGCACGTGAACTTCGCCGATCGACCAAGAACAGAAGCGATCCTCAGGAAAGACCTCTAGAAAAAGTCGATCATGACCAACCTGGATATTGCCGACACGCGCGCGTAGACCGCGCACGCCTTGGGAGACTGGGATTGCCCCCTGATAGTCGTGATGAATCAACCAACCGACCGCGGCGATACCACCTTCGATGCTCTCAATCTCAAAAGATCTGAGACGACGAAGCGAAGCTGCCTTGATGTTAGAGTAGGCAACTTGATCACGATAGGGGCGATAGACTGGTGTTTCGGATCCATTGATATAGATTTTATAAGCTTTGCCCGCACGCCCATGTGGCGCTAGTAACCCAGAAATTTCCCGTCCAAATGAGAAATCAAGCGAGAACGGGCAAGGGCAAACCTGCCCAATGAAGGTGGCAATCTCTACTTCGTTGAGCAATCGATCATTGGCGATGCGGCGTGGCTTGATCAGATCAACTTCGAAGAAATGAGTGGGATAACCATCGGGGTCGATCTGCTTGATCGTAACCGCATTCCTGACAATCGTGCACAGATCCGTATCGGCAGCGGTTGAAGCCAGCATACGCTTGACGACGCGCCCGTCCCACGTTGCTTTGAGGACTTTCGTGTCGCCCATGGCGCGGGAACGAAAGACAAGCTGCTGCACATAGCCAAGCGCGGATAGCCGCCCAACCCCTCGAAACCCGCGTGCATCGGTGCCCCGCTTCGTGCTTGCCCCGAATGAAAGCATACTCGCAGGGAAGTCGCTGTTTGAAAGACCGACCCCGTTATCACGGATTACCACGCGGCGGTCAATATGATCAAGATTGATCTCAATTCGTCCGTCAGCGCTTGACGGTAGCAAACCCGTTGCGACAGCGTCATCAATGGCATCCGTCGCGTTCTGCACATATTCGCGGAAGATCGCGAGCGGATTGACATACATCGAGCTACCGAGCAGCTCTAGAATGTCCTTGCCGACAAAAACCTCGGGGGTGTCAATACCGTTTTCTTTGATACGTCCTACTTCTATCATATTGTGATAACCCCTGCTGCCTTACGCATACACCTGCTTTATACTTTTGATGTTCTGCTTTGCCTTGGCGTTAAGCACCACATCCTCGTCGGTGAGCGCAGCGTTCTCGACGCATTCATCTTCAGGCACCAAATAAGCGCTGATGTCTTCAACGCGCCGCCGTTTCTGCGCTTCCCAAATCAGCGCTTCATCTGCCTTGGATATCGGAATAAAATACCGCGCCGCATTGCGGAACTTGCCGGCAGAAAGTTCATTTAAATCACGCGCATAGTCATTCTTGTCGCGGCTGCACAGGTATTGAAGGAGTTCTGTGCGCTCATCGTCTGAGAGTGCGTGCATGGCTGATTGGAATGCGTCGAACTCCGCTCGCCCGTCAAATTGCTCGTACCAGTAGCGGTTGAAGATGTAGTGGTGCGGACGCAGCAAAATACCCTCGAATTCTTCGTATGTATCCCCAAAGGCTTTGCGGAAAAACTCAGGGGCGCCGCTGACAATGCCGTGTGTTGCCTGCAAGATCACCTGCATAGAGCGCAGATAGTGGGGGTTCCAGTTTGCCCCGACATGACCGCGGTCCTGCTGCGTTACCGGCTGGTAGCGCATTGGGAAGGAGAAGATGCGAATATCAAGCTCTTCATTAAGCTCTACATTGAGCCGCATCCGCTCGAACAAGTCTTTCGGGCAGTCCTTAAAGTTGTAAAGCATGTAGTTTGACAGCTCTGTAATACCCGCATCAGCCGAATACCGAATTGCCTGCGCGTAGGGTTTCTTAACGCCCAGATGATCAAAAGAGATACGCAGTGGCTTCAGCGCAATCCGTGCCAGCTGCTGCAAGTACATTGGGTCTTTGCAAAGAATACGCGCATCCACGCCCTGGTTGAAATCCACACGGCGTTGCAATTCATAGCGACCGCGCTTGAGCTTCGCTCCGCGCTCAAAACCTAGGTCAATAATCTCGGCGATGATTTCCTTAAAATTGGCAGAGGCGACAACGTTGTTATCCATAAGGATCAGATCGCGTTTTTCGCCGTAAAGCTTGCTAACACCATCGACAACGCTGGTCAGAGAATTCGTATCGCGCTGCATGCCCTCAAGGGTTGGGACGCCGCAAAACGCACATTTACGAACGCAGCCGCGCGATGCGTACGTAAAATATGCATCCGAAACCGGATACTCATAGGCAATGTGATCAAGGATGCTGTAATCGGGGACGAGGTCCTCTATAGGCCTACCGTTCACATCATCGGCGTAAATCTCTTCATCGAAAGGATCGAGCTGAAGCGAGGTGGCAGGCGCTTCGCCGAGCAACCCCTTGATGAATCGCACGCCGCGCCAACGCGGCTCATCGATGAACTTGTCATGCATGAGTGAGGCCGCGATACCCCCGACAAAGACGCGATGTGCCTGTCCGCCCACTAAATCAAGGGCGTAGTCGATGCTGCGTGCCGTGCGCTGCCACTCGAAGGAAAAGAGAGTCGTGATGTAAACGCGGTCCCAGGCTGTCTGATAGGCCGAGGGGTCTTCCCCCTTCACGAAGCGAACATTGTCCTTCTTGCCATTCGGGCCGTGATACTGCGCAATCTTCATTAGGCCGAGCGGCGGATACTTATTCCTGTACCCAGGTTCGATAAGAAGGATGTTCTTGTTGGCCATGCTCTGCCTCGATTCGTGTTCTGTTCCACTCCAACTAAACAAGTGGCGCTTGTCGATCCAGCCGAACAGGTTGCGACTTGTGCGATTCAGTCCCGATAGGTTTACGCGTTTTGAAAAACGACGGCCGATTAGATACTACGTCATGTAGCATGGCGATCCGGAGCAACACAATGTGGGAACGGAGCGGCCGTAGGCCCTGACAGTTCCTCCTTGAGGCTTGTTGCACCACCTAAGTGCAAGTCGTACGAGGCTTGAGCGTGTTTCCGGTATCCAGTCGAGGGTCTTCCGCCTGTCAGCCGCATCTTCAGCCGGACTTCTTCGGTCGCAAGTTACTCTCGATCTTACTTTTAATCTTATTGTAGGTTTCCTCGTCGAGCTCGTTCTTCAGAACATCATAAACCGCTCTTAACACTTTCATTTGCTTCTTGTTCAGAACGCCTTGCAAATTCTTAACGGCGTGGCTCTTTAGTTTTGAAACTTCTTCTTTTTTCTGTTCGAGTTTGTCCTTCAGACACTTGATTTCGGAAGCTTCATCGGCAGAACGGTCCTTGGTAAGCGCTGAAGCGACCTTCTCAACCTGTTTCTCAATCTTCGCAACTTGTTTTTGTTTATCTTCTTCCGACGTAAATCCCTGATCACTCTGGTTGTCTGTCTGGCTAATGAGCCGTTCGACTTCGATTTTAAGCTTTGGAACGCTTTTGTTTCGCGCTGTCGAAGTTGTACGGACTTGCGCCGAGAGTGACTTTGCAAATTCTTCCAAGTCCGAACGAATCTCTCGCCAAGCCGGTGTATCCTCAAACCCATCACGCCGGGCGTTCGGCACAACAAGCCCTGTCCGTAAGAAGATTTCGCCGACATAGTAGTCATTAAACCGATCATTGGATCTCGCTGCGGCCGCGAAAAACTGCCTTGTGAGCTGTGGCCCTCCGACCATTATGTTTTCCACGCGAATGCGAAGACCGGCGCACTCCTTATTTGTGATACTACCGAGCAGCTCTGACTTGCCATACCAACCCCAGTACCTCTCTTTACCGGACTGATCAGAAAAATGCACAATGTCGGCAATCTCCATAGTATCGCCACCATGAAGCCTAACGCATCCTCGATACGGTTTGCGTGCCTGATGTCGTGCTTCCTCGTCATTGATCAGATCAATACCAACTGCGGGGACTTCAAACGAGGCATCCCGGATTAGCTTTCTGATCTTTCCAGCCAAAATGAACTTCTGTGAATCATAATCAACGGGCGCATATTGAGTCAGATACGGATGGAGATAGTCGAAACGCAAAAAATTTTGCCCATCTCCTTTCAGAGTTTTCATCCGCACGCGGAAAAAATGCAACTTCTCCATTTCCTCGAAAATGTCGATTTTACAGCTGCCACGCATGACTGACTCAAGATCGTCAGTCGGTTCCGGCTTGTGAGGGTCAAAATTGCTTCTGAGCTTTTCGCAATCAAACTTGATACGGGTTCCGACGCCTTCTCCCTGATGGCTGGTCTCGAAGACCAGAGTGTTACAATAGGCAATGCCTGCAAGACGTCCGATACCCCGGAACCCCGCATTCTCGCCAATCTTCTTTGATGATTTGCCGATAGAAAGCAGCGTCTGCGCGGCAACAGACTTAGTGATCCCCACGCCGTTGTCTCTGATAACCAGCTCGTCCAGAGTAGAAGACTGTCGTACCTCGATCTTGCCGTCCCTATTACCTATCAGCCCACTGGCCTGGGCTGCCCTGATGCCGTCCAACGAGTTCTGAATATACTCTCGAACCGCATCTCTGGCGTCGGTGTACATACCCACCGTGAGCGTATCGAGAACGAATGCTCCAACCGGAGATTCAAACGGATCACTTGCTTCCACTTCAAGACTTTCCATCTGGGTTACGGATACGGCTGCTTATAGGCTGGTTCGGGAAACTGAGCCTTAATCACAGAGGCCGTGAAGAGAGGATGTTGGAGCATCAGCGTACCCTTTGGCAGCCTCATTAAAGAAGAGATCTGTGGGCGGCTAAGCATGCGGTACTCTTGTCCTTTCTTGGTTTCAATCGGATTAGTTCGCCCGAAGGCTGCCGTGCTGCAGTTCCCCAGCACCCGATCATGAACGCCGCTCCGGAACTGTTCGGCAGCAAAGAGCACCGTGCCTAGCGAGCGGCCACGTTCGGTCACCTCAAGGAGCGTATTTGTGAGCGTTCGTCCGCCCGATCCTGTCTTTGGTGCATACTTGTTCAGTTCGTCCGCGAATATGACAATCTTGCCCAATTTTTTAGCATTCACGCCCTCAAAATTGCCGATCTTAGCGTCAAGGACTGACTGGACAACGTCACCAACGACCAGACACTGGAGGTAGTCAGGCAGGGGCTCGATATCGATGACCATGACTTTACCCGGCGCGAGACTCCTGATGATCTCAGGTATAGACTTCTGCCGCCTCTCCGTCGCCTTTGTTTGCGCGCGTTCTTCGAAGATGTCGTTGTCAATGCGAATACTCAGCAGCCGGTTGAACTTCCGCCACGATTGCACGGGTATGTCACCGCTGAGGCCAGATTTAGTGCGCTTCTTCACTTCTTCCTTGAGGTCTTCCCAGTTGCTAACCGTGAAATTCATGGCGCTATCGCAGCAGTTTTCCATCGTGTAGTTGGGATCATCCACGTCGGAAAACAACAGTGGCAAGCGTTTCAATCCTTCCTCTACATTGTAGAAGTAATTATACGCATTATCCGCTTTGATCTGCGCATCGAGTGTTTGATGAGAAACCCGCGACTGCGTGTAGTTTCTTCCGGGATCATCACCGTAGGGATGAAAATAAGTTACCTCCCTAAAGGGTATGGATTCCAGTCCGCAATGCTTCCAGCCACGCTTGATTGAATCTGTCAGGTTATCCCGCTCCTCGTCAATCGAGAGCAAATCCCGCCCTTTGACATTGAAAATGATGATCGAAACATCATCAGTAAATTTCTGTTGCAGAGCACTCAGCAAAAACATTGCGTACGAAGTTTTTGTCGCAAGGCCGGAGATACCGGCGATATTCAAGTGTGCTCCCTCTGGACCAATGAGGAAGTCGGCCTCAAAATTAATATCGACAATTTCACCGTTTGACATCGACATGAAACCAGCCGGCACCGGCTTCTTGAAGCTTTTAAGGCCAAGTGCTTCCCGAACGCCGTCTGCGTCAGCCCAAAAGACCGGCGCTGAATCCCTGATTGGCATCTCGATCCCGGACGAGTTGTACATCACTTCGGCATGGGCAATTGTTGTGCCGATCCGTTCAGAGCGCGGCGAAACGCTGACATCTCCAAAATCACTCGAGACATAGCTGGATAGAAAGCCCGCTCCGTCGGTGAGATGCTCCAGGTCAGTGATCATCGCATATGATGAACTGCTCTCATCTGCAGTAGCCCCTATATGCTGGATACGTACCACATCGAAGGGTCTGGCCTTTACGCTGTCATTTATCCAGAATTTTAAAGTGGTACTGGTTGTCGGTGAGCTTTCCGTCGCGACCACCCGACCTATGACGCCGTTGCCATTTGCGACCATTAGAAGACCCCCATAAGCGTTGCGGAATTCGCAAATCGTGACTTTAGGTACCGCTCTACCTGAAATATCGGATACAAATGCACGGCCCAACGTGCATCTTTTCCGTAAGGAGTGACATTGCGTTCAGACAATATTAACTTGCAAATATTGCTCACCCTTGATTGCTCTATTCCATTCTCTTCTTCATCCCGGCCAACAGCAAACACTTCGATCTTAGAAACGCCTTGAAGCGGACTATGCATATATTTCTTAGGTCTTAGCTTGAGGCACCAACTTGCCAGCTGTAGCTTTTTGAACTTCTGCCCAAAAACGAATGTACGATCCCCAAAATCGAGACGCTTTGCCAACGTGCCAATGTCATACTTATCTCGGCCTTTTACAATGCTGACATTGTGCTGAAACGTCTTCGCAACTGCCGCAACATTTCTAAAATCAGTAGGATCGATCTTCCCCTGATCGCCAAACTGCAAACCGCCATCAATCATCAGCATTCTATCATCAGCAAGCATGCCGCTCTGAGAAAGTGCCCGCACGGTGTCGACCTCGGCGTTATGCATTTCGCGCATAATCATAGCGATCCCAAGATCGGACAGTGTTCCACCGTCCTTTAACTTTGCTGTCTTGTATTTCAAAACATGAAACTTGAAGCGGCTAGTGGCATCAATATCCGCTTGGATTTGAAGATAGTCATCCGCGCTTAGTGTACTCGGAAAGACAATCAGGTTCTTGAATGTGCAGTGGTCGTTTAATGGTTTGAGCTTTCCGTCGTCTCGCCGCTCTATGACACCCACACCAATCTGTCCAGCCAGAATAGGGTAGTAGCGCCCTCCGACGACGACCTCGGCGATACTGAAGACTCGTCTGGAGCCATCAAGAAAATAGCGGAACAATGAGGGTTGGTCGGGCTTTACAGATGGAAGCTCGCTTGTGTACGAGCGGTCCTTCATTGGCGGGTTTTCAAAAGGAACCTGCATCGGTTTTAAATCAACCGATTCATCGGGATATTCACTGATTTCTACTTCCCTCCTGCGCGTCGGCATGCAGTTGATGCCGGTCTTCGCAAGGATCTCAAGAATTTTAGGCAATTCCTTTACTCCCGTAGCAACAGGCTGTCGGCGCACCGCCACTCGATCCCGCGCTCAGAGTCGACGCCTTCGAAAGAACCAACCAGATGCATCGCCGGTCACCTTGCCGTCCCAACGCCATCACCGCCTCCGAAAACCATCACAGTCGTACAGAATCAGCCAAAACCGACTTTAACTCGACGAGTCGTGGACACATTGCCCGTCTTGAGAAGTATCACACTCTCGGTAGGCCGACTGGCCTTCACTATCAATTGGTGACCCGCGTTCTCAACGCTGCGGACTATGGCGTGTCACAGCGCCGCGAGCGCGTGGCACCCGGTGTAGCCGCTGTGCGAGCCAGGCGTAGAGGTCCAGGGCCATGGTCGAGTGGGCCAGGCCACCCAAGACCAGCTCATCGAAGCGGCACGGCGTGGGTTTGGAGACTGGCGAAATAATCCTGGCTCAACCGGAGCACTGAGGACCACAAGACGCGTTGGTGTTCGTCCTTGATGAGCAGATCGAAGGCCGAGACGATTTGGTTGTTTATCTGAAAAACGCGGTCTTACGTGGTCATCGCCATACGGATAGTCGCCCGTGGCGAGGCGGCTGAGCTGATCTTTGAACGCGCGAATCTCTGGTCCAGTGGGCGGGCGCTTTTGGATGCGTTTGACGAACCCGGTCAAGCTCTTCTCAACGTCGATTTCCGGCGATCCTCTCTTGAGTGCCTCGGTGTTCAGGTACGCCAAAATCAGTCGGGGATTGGGCCCGAAAGGTAACCCCATCTGAACCCATTCTCCGGTCTTAGTGTTCTTGGCCGTGCCTGCACTGATGCGCAAAGAAACAGCGCCCTGTTCCTTATCCCACTCGCGCACATCTGGCCCTGGGTCCCGATACGGCATCGAAGTCTGGCACAGGCACCGAGTGCTGGTAGGCGATCTGTTCTGGGGTATCCAGGGTGACCGCTACGCTGGTCTCGACGCTGCGGCTCAGCGGCTTGAGCGGCTCAAGGGCCTCGCGTGCAGGTGCAGTCATGCGGAAGGGAAAATAGTTGACCGAGTGAGGTTAATTCAATAACCTGTTGTCCTGAAGTCGGATTTTGGCGCGTTTCGGCCACGCACCAAGATCCTGATCACGACCAACCTGCACAGGAGGTTCGGCCATAGCTAGCGCTGATCTGAAGTCGGACCTTGGCGCGTTTCGGCCACGCACCAAGATCCTAACCACGACCAACCTGCAACAGGAGGTTCGGCCATGGCTAACGCCAATCATACCTGTTCCGTGACAAGTCCGCTTTCGGCGATGCGTGGTTTTTCTTACCACGGCGTTCCCGCTTGTCATGCCGATCTGCCATCGACCATTTCCGCTTTGCGATTTCTCGTGGACAAACGGTTGAGCTATGTGGATTCCGGGCTAGAGGAGCCCTCGGGGCAATGCCAAGACCTGCTGTCCCTATAAGTCAGTAACCTGTTCCGATGAAGTCGGACCTTGGCGCGTGTTCATACCACGCGCCAAGGTCCTAACCACAACCAACCTGCCTGATAGGTTCGGTCATGGCTACCACCAATCATACCTTCCCCGATCCGACCCCGCATGCCCGCTGGAATCTCCCCGTCCGATCTGCCGAGTCCTTGAGACCCAACCGTTGCTGGTTCCGACCCATACTTGCCTCAGCGATCTGCTTACCTGGGATGTCAGCACAGGCTGATTTGCCTTTGACCCTCGAAGAAGTAATCGCCAAAAAAGAAGAGGTTACGGTAGAGATTGGCTTCGATTACGGGAATTTATATACCAGCGATTTTATGGAAGAGGCCAACCAAGATACTCTCTCGATGTCCCTTGGGACGCGATATGGATTAACCGACTCCACTGAAATTTACGGAAAAGTCAGAGGTGTTGCGTACCAAGCGCGTTCCGCCGTCAAACACGGAGGCGACCGTGATTCCATGAACGGTGCGCGGTGGACGCGATTAAGTATCGGCATAAACCACCAGTTTTCGCCCGATAATGAACCCCCGGCCCTTTTGGGGTACCTGCAAACTAATGTACTTGAAAATCCATCTCCCACTAAAAATAACCGTGCTGTTTCCAGCAAAACCTGGGTTGTTGGGATGGTCACTTACCGACGCATAGACCCGGTGGTTTTGTCCCTCTCTTCCGGGTTTCAATATAACCCTGGAAGGGACACAGGAGATCCCACAGTGGATGCCCAAGATAATGAAGATGAGGGCACGGAAGCGCCCACGGCAGTGACTCCAGGAAACATTATTTTTGTTTCACCTAAGCTCAATCTGGCTTTGAATGCCGAAACATCAGTTTCCTGGGGTGTACGGTGGTCACACAAAGTTGGCAAGCGGGTTGGTGGGGAAACAATAGGGATGAATGCCACACAGACGAGTCTCTTGTTGGGAGCTGCTTATGCGGTATCGAAGCGAGCAACTATGCACTTCGATGTATCCGCAGATATTAGCGGAAGAGGTGGTGGCAACGCGGGAGCCTTACTCAGGTATACATTCTGACTAACCGGATAAGTCGATATGAAGACCAAGCTGACCCAAGCACTCATCGGATCTTTTATTGCCGTCCTGTTCGGCTCCCAAGCAGTTGCGAACAGCCAGATAAAAGAGGACTTCGCCTATGCCTTTGGTTCGTCCGAAGGATTGGATTCAGGCAATATTACGCCGCTTTCGTCTCAAGAAATGGATGAAGTCGAAGGGCAGTTCATTGGTTGGCTTATTCGGATGGGGCCACGAGCAATCAGAGAGTTTGTCGATGCTCTCAAAATTGTTCGTGTCGAGCTGAGAGAGTGGAGGAAAAAAAATGTTGATGTTTGGATTAGAATCGGTGAAAGCAAAAGCCGATTAGGGGGGTTTGAAACAAGCGCGATCAGGTGGGGTTCTAACAGGCACCATAGGGATAAAAACATTCAAAATTGGCATTTAAGGGAGTTTAACAGACGATTACACGAAACAAGAATCCCAATAAGAAGCTGGAGAACTAACGACCCTGGTCATTTGCATATAAGAAAACTACCCCCCAGGCCCCCCAGGCC
>Ga0209562_1000263_pt1 | contig 20217 bp, 7 predicted proteins | sample WorMetvacBELIZE2_FD_187399 | JGI IMG/M metagenome (GOLD analysis project Ga0209562, IMG submission 187399) | Marine gutless worms symbiont microbial communities from Max Planck institute for Marine Microbiology, Germany - Olavius vacuus BELIZE.2... | ecosystem: Host-associated > Annelida >... | reverse complement strand
TAGTACCTTCAAAGATGCACACAATCTTTCAAAATTCACAATACGTAGCAACTTTCGATAAGGGTGATCTTTACACACTAAATCATCAATGGGTGTCTCAAACATATCTTGCTCCTGTTTTCGTATGAATTTGAACATAGTCTTTGTACTCAATTGCTTATGAACGAATTATACCTCTCAAATCCTTTTATTTTAAGTTAGTCTTGAAAAATTTTGTCGACATCTCCCATTTCTCAACAGGCCCAGTATGTAACAAAAAAAATTTTTCGTCTTCCTTTAGAAAATGTGACAAGAGTGATAAGGATTGAGGCTCGGTTAGTGCTATTTACTGATCGAAACCAAAAGAATATCGGTTTAGCCGAATATTTCAGATCGATTTGCTACCCCCGTGAACGCGTATGTCAATCAGAGGTTATGCAACGGTCTTATCTCGGATTTCTCGCTCGAATTTTTATGGTTTTTCACATAAAGTCGACCAACCAGAGGTTATGCAACGGTCTTTTGCGAGCAGATAGGTTTGGACAATCACAGTAATTTGTGCCATACTGTCCTCATTCCGTTGGGAACGCTTATTCCCTTCCTAGTAGAGAAAGGGGGTTCCCTGGAGATGGGGAGTCAAACGGATGCCAAGGGAAGAGGTTGATGAAAGATCTTTGATTCGGACGGTGGAGCGGTTTCTAGCGAAACGTTGTCATCGAGGGGACCGTTTACTGTTAGGCTTGTCTGGAGGACCGGACTCTCTCGCTCTCTTTTATTTGTTACGCCCTATTTGTTCTCAGCTCTCTTTGGGTTTGCATTTAGCACATGTCGATCACGGATGGAGGGAAGAGAGTCGACAAGAGGCTGAGGTCTTGAAAAAGTTAGCGGAACAATGTGATATTCCTTTTTATCTCAAGAGGTTAGATAGTATTCCTCAGACGAATCGAGAGGGTTGGGCTCGTCAGCAGAGGATCGATTTTTTTACCGATCTACATCGCCAACATCCTTTTCGCGCTTTGCTTCTAGCTCACCATCTTGGGGATCAGGTAGAGACTGTATTGAAACGGGTATTGGAGGGGGCGCGCCTGAGTGGGTTGGGGGGGCTTGTCGAAGAGAGGAAATGGGAAGGTGGATTGTGGATTTGGCGCCCCTTGTTGTCGATTCCACAGCAAAGTTTAAAGGCTTATTTGATCGGTTGTTCTATTTCTCCCTTTCATGATCAAACGAATGAAAACACCCAATATTTACGTGCAAGAATGCGCAAAAAAATTCTGCCCTATCTTGAAGAGATGTTTGGTAAACGGGCAGGAGATAATCTGTTTAAACTGGGAAGATTATGTCAAGAAGTTGATCAATATTTTTCTGAAAAATCTTGGGTTTTTTTCTCTCAGCTCGTCAAAGGTCCTTTTGGTGCTGGACTTGACTTGACTTGCTCTTTCCACCCCTTGGAATTGAAATGTTTTTTGCATCGATATGTCGAGGAACATGGGGGGAAGATTTCTCATCAACAGCTCGAATGTTTGGTTAACCTTATTGAGAAACAATCGGGTCGATCTTCTGTCCGGGTTTCCCCTCTCCTCTTTGTGGTTAACCGATGGTTTCTTTTCATCCTTTCCTCTCCTTTTCCTAAGGCCTTCTCCCATTTTAATCGATGGCAAGAAGTGGAACGGGGGGATTGGTTGAATTTTTGGCGGGGAGAAATTTGTTATCCAAAGGGTTACAGTCAGATTCTTCATTTTCACGCTTTGCCTGCGGAGGTGAAAAAGAGGTTGAAGAGATGGTATGCTGAGCATCGGGTTCCCCCTTTCCTTCAAGATAAAGGTCCTGTTTTTTTGTTAAAAGATCAGAGGTTGGGGGAATGTTTGACAGGAAAGCCTTTTGTCGATGTCGAATGGAATGAAAGTTCCTGGATAGATAGTTGAGGGGCAACTTCTTTTCACTTTTCCTCAGTTATTAAAAGCTCTTGCAAATATTGTCTCCGTTATCGGATACTCCCCCCTTAGGCGGTAGGGGTAGGCTGTTTGCGCCTATATTCGGTTTTATCGCGCGTGTTTCTGGCTCATCGCTGTTCTTATTTTCCCTCTCCTTGTCCACCTCGTCGTGGCTGGTCAAGAGGGAGGTGTCAGTCGGCGTATGAGGGCAGGAGTTGGGGTGAAATCCTCGATAGTCACGCGGTTTGTGAAAAATAAGTTGCTTAAGAAATGCCCGTGTCAGTAATAGGAAAGATGAAAGGACCGAGTCATTCAAAAAAAGATTTGAGGGTCCTGAAAGACACCCTGAAAAGACGTATGGATCACTCTCAGCAGGCCCCGGAGCCAAAAAAGAGGTTTTCTGGGGGGCTATTTATTCTCATTCTGGCCGCTATTCTGACCATTTTGGTTCTACAAAACCTGTCCAATCACAGGAGCAGTAGGGTAGCGTTTAGCCATCAAGTAGAGCATTTGATCAATCTCGACTTGATTCATAAGGATAAGAGCCAAAAAATTGCGCAAAACGATAATTTGGTTACCTTTACAGGCAAGTTCAAAGAGGAGTTGTCGGAAGAATCTAGGATGCGTTTCCGCTACCTCGAGCTATTGCATCGTCAACAAGAGTATCGGGAAGGGGAGAAGGAACTGATGCAAAAGCTGTTTCTTTTACAGGATCATGTCAAAGCAGCGGCGGAACGGTTTTTAACCCTCAGTGGGATTCCTATTTCCTCGAAAGGATACCTCGTTGTCGACTCTATCCTTGATACCCCGGACAGAGAAAACAGGGTAGTTATCTATCCATTTGTCCGTCAAGGCCTTAGCTTGGTTGACCTCCACACACAATATGAAGCTCTCGCTAGGGATACAACCAGTGATGGGCAAGCTCTTCATCTATTTGGCCACAATTTAAAATTGCTGATTCAGGGATTTCTTTCCCCGGCATTAGGGGTGGGGAACGAAAAGATGAAGAGTAAGCTGAGAGAAGCAAACCAGAGGATGGAGTCTCTAGCTGAAAATGGAGCGCTTACCCCTCAGGAATTATTAGCCCACTATCATGACCTGTTAAAGGGTTTAGATCAAATTGTCGATGAATTGAATCGAAAGGAACGTTCCGTTCGGTTGCAAGAGTTGAGAAGTGTTCGCGATTATTTGATCTATCTTGAACAGTTTAATCAGCTTAAGGCTGGAGCGAAAGAGAACGAGGCACAGTTAAATAAAGCTCGAGGGAATGTGTTGGAGGTCACTTGGTTCTTTAACAACCGAGAACTGTCAACGAAAGCCTTAGAAAAACAAGCATTTGAAGAATTCAATTTGTGGTTCGCACAAGCTAAAAAAGAGTGGGAGAATTTGGGAAGCAGTAGGGGGATGAGTTTTAAGGCACCAGATCAACCTCGAAATTTAGTCTTAGAAAAGACATTTAAGAGCCAGGAACCTTCACCAAATTATTTTAGTTACATCTTTTTGACCTTGCTTCCCGTGATCCTTGTTATCTTGGTCCTTTACTTTGTCTTTTCTAGGCAAATGAAGGGCATCGGATCCCATGCGATGAATTTTGGAAAATCTCCAGCTCGTATGCTGAACAAAAATTTACATAAAGTGACTTTCCATCATGTTGCAGGAATCGATGAGGCTAAAGAGGAATTGAATGAGATCGTCGATTTTTTAAAAGATCCCTCCAGATTTACCGCCTTGGGTGCTCGCATCCCTAAAGGTGTGTTGCTGATAGGCCCTCCCGGTACGGGGAAAACCTTGATCGCGAAAGCGGTGGCTGGAGAAGCGGACCGTCCTTTTTTCTCTATTTCCGGGTCCGATTTTGTTGAGATGTTTGTTGGGGTCGGAGCGAGTAGAATCCGGGATCTTTTTGAGCAAGCGAAGAAAAATGCCCCCTGTATCGTCTTTGTCGATGAGATTGATGCGGTGGGTAGGCATCGTGGCGCTGGCATCGGCGGTGGGCATGACGAGAGAGAACAAACGCTGAATCAGCTCCTTGTCGAAATGGATGGCTTTGATACCAACGAGGGAGTCATCTTGATGGCGGCCACCAATCGCCCCGATGTGCTCGATCGGGCTCTGTTGCGTCCTGGCAGGTTTGATCGTCAGGTGGTTCTCGATCTACCCGATATTAAGGGGCGGTTTGCGATTCTTAAGGTTCACGCTCGCCAGATTAAATTGGAAGCGTCTGTCGATCTCATGATTGTCGCTCGGGCTACTCCTGGGTCTTCTGGCGCAGATTTGATGAATATTCTCAATGAATCCGCTCTATCAGCCGCCCGTAAGGGTAGGTCGGCGGTGACCATAGCCGATACCTTGGAGGCCTGTGACAAGGTGCGCTATGGTAGGGAGCGCAGAAGCCTGGAGATGGATCAACAGGAAAAGTGGCACACCGCTTATCACGAGGCTGGTCACGCGATCGTCGGATTGTCGGTAGAACATGCGGATCCCATTGAAAAGGTGACGATTATTCCTCGAGGCCTCTCCCTGGGGGCTACCCACTTCATTCCTGAAAAGAATAAATTAAGCCATTGGAAAAAAGAGTTGATTGATCGGTTGGCCGTTCTGATGGGGGGGAGAGTGGCGGAGGAAATGTTCATTGGAGATATCTCTAGTGGGGCGCAGTCAGATATCGATCAGGCTACGAAATTGGCCCGTAGCATGGTGTGCCAGTGGGGCATGCATGAAGATCTAGGCCCTGTTTCCTACAGAAAGGAAGAAGGTCAACCTGTTATGGTGTATGGAGAATCCTCTAAGGGATATTCAGAGGAGACAGCCAGAGAGATTGATCGTGCGGTGAGAATGTTGATCGGTAAAGCGGACAAAGAGGCTAGGGATATCCTCTCAAGAGAAAAGAAGGCGGTAGATCAGCTCGCACGCATTTTGGTGGAGTTTGAAGTGGCAAATAAGGAAGATATCCGTGCGGTGATGGATGGGACATGGGACCGGGAGAGGAAAGAACAGAAGCTCAAGGAGATTGCTGAGTGTTCATCCCCACCTGAGTCAGAGGGGGGAAATCTAGCCTCGAATCCGGGAGATCCTGGGAATATGGATCCCTCCCTGCAACAAGTTTGACCCTATTCGTGAGGTCTTTCGCCCCAAAAAGGTATCGTTGCCTGCACCAATATGTGATTGTCTTTTCTCCTGAATAAATCGATCCTTCCAGAAAATTCTTCGTGCTGACTTGATTCTTCGTGCACTACGCGGATTGATTTTTTTTCTCCATCCAAGATGACCTCTCTCCTTCTCAAGTAGGGCATACCCTGCACAAATTTCCCCTTCCTCCCGATTTTTGTAAAAGAAGGAGGGCGGATGGGGGTAAACGAAGCTTGCGACTATTCCTCCCTCTTGCTACACTCGGGTCAGATTTTGTCTTCCTTCACTGGAAGGAAACGCTTGGCAATGTAAAGAGATCAAGAGTTCGTTTGATGTGTGGACGGGTGATGTGACGTTGCTTTATTGTGTGCGAGAGATGACATGTTTTGCGAGGAGAGAAATGGCATAATGGAAAATCAGTTCAAAGCTCATTCGATGACGGTATCCGTAGGAGGCCGAGAAATCTCTTTTGAAACGGGGAAGATTGCTAGACAAGCTTCTGGGGCTGTCGTGGTCTGTTCTGGGCAGACGATGGTGTTGACAGCGGCCTGTATGGGGGAAGAAAATAATGAGGCTGATTTTTTGCCTCTGCGTGTGGACTATCAAGAAAAGTTTTCTTCTGCAGGGAAGACCCTCGGGGGGTTTATTAAGAGAGAAGGAAAACCCAAAGAGTCGGAGACCTTAGTTTCTCGTCTTATCGATCGTCCCCTGCGCCCCATGTTTGAGGAGGGATTATGTAATGAGGTGCAGGTTAGCAGCACTGTGCTCTCTTACGACAATGTACATCAACCTGATGTGTTGGCGATTTGCGGTGCTTCGGCAGCTTTGACTCTTTCCGAGATCCCACTGATTAAGCCCATTGGGGCGGTGCGTATCGGGTATGTCAAAGGAGATTTGGTAGTCCAACCCACAGTGGAAGAGCTGCATTCTTCTACGCTTGATCTTGTTTTAGCCGGGACGGAGGATGGAATCTTGATGGTCGAGGGACATTGTCACTTCTTGAGCGAAGATCTCATTATGGAGGCCGTCGAGGAGGGTCAACAGGCGATTAAAGTGATTTGCCAGCGCTTGTCCGAATGGCAGTCTACGATTGGAAAGGAGAAAAATTGCGCGGGGGTTCGACCAGGTGGGAAAGAGCTCTTTGGCTGGCTCAACGATAAGATGGAGGATCGGTTGCAGGACGTCCTTCAGATTAAGGAGAAGCAGTCTAGAGAGAGTGCCTTAGACAGTTTAAAGTCGAAGGTCATAGGGGAGCTGACAGCGGATGGTTCGGAGGGTTTGTCCTACCTTCCCGCGGAGATGAGGGTGGCGATGAAGAAGGTTGTTGCGCATCACATGAGAAAAATGATTTTGCAAAATAATCAGAGATGTGATGGGAGAGGTCGAGAAGAGGTTCGCCCTATTCACATTGACATGGGGCCCTTCCCTCGAACTCATGGGAGTGCGATCTTCACGAGGGGGGAAACGCAAGCAATGGCGATTTGTACCTTAGGGGGGGAAAGTATGGGACAGCGTTTCGAAGACCTAAGTCAGGAGGGGCTTAGGCGTTTCTACCTCCAATACCATTTTCCTCATTATGCTGTTGGGGAGACTGGCCGCGTCGGTCCTCCAGTGCGAAGAGAGATTGGCCATGGTAAATTAGCAGAGAGGGCGTTGATGGCGTTGGTGCCCAAGAAAGAGAACTTTCCTTATACCATCCGTTTAGAAGCGAACATCACAGAGTCAAACGGTTCTTCTTCAATGGCTTCTGTATGCGGGGGATGTTTAGCTCTTATGGATGCTGGAGTTCCCGTTCAACGACCTATCGCGGGGATTGCGATGGGATTGGTGATGCAGGATGCGAACCACTATGTCATCCTATCTGATATTTTGGGCATTGAGGATGCACTGGGTGATATGGACCTCAAGGTGGCAGGAGATGATTCTGGAATCACAGCACTGCAACTCGATATCAAGGTGGAAGGTATCACCGATCGCATGATGCGTGCTGCATTGCGGCAAGCGAGAGAGGGAGTCGGTCACATTTTGCAACATATGTTAAAGGCTTGCCCTCATTCTAATAAACATTTGTCGCAATATGTGCCGAGGATTGCGGTCATCAAGGTAAAACCTGGTCAGATTGCGAAAGTCATTGGACCTGGAGGGAAGAATGTGCGTTCCGTCATGGAGGCGACAGGTGCAGAGATCGATATTGAAGATGATGGCTCGGTGAACATTGCGGCTCCTTCCAGCGAGAGTTTAGAAAAGGCAAAGGAGATTATTTGTGGTTTGATCGCTGAGGTAGAGGTAGGCAAGGTATATCGGGGCAAGGTGGTCTCGATCAAACACTTTGGCCTATTTGTTCAAGTGTTAGATAAGCAGGGTTTGTGTCATATTTCTGAGCTCGCTTCTCGTCCTGATCGAGGACTGGAGGGATATCGAGAGGGAATGATGATCGATGTCAAAGTTTTGGATATCAATAAAAATGGACAAATTCGTCTCAGTCAGAAAGCGGTCAGAGGGGATAAGTCTTCCTTCTTCGAAGGGAGGAAGGGAGGCCATAGAGTAGGAAGTAGAGAGTAGGTTATTTTTTGCCGAAGAGAGATAAAAATTCCTTGCCTTCTCCTCTTTCTCTATACTTCGTTCCTTTCGTCTTTGTGTGTTGACCCCAATTGAAGGTTTTCTTCATATGGGGTTTGGTCAAAAGTGGGTTACGATGCTCGTCTACCGTACGCGTTCACTGGGGTGCATCGTAAGAATCTGCCCCTAATTTAACTGTTCGGTTATATATTTATTTTCTTGAAAATCAATGTCTTATGTTAATTCTTTTTGAGAAAATGTTGCGAAATTTTGCGCGCACTTCGCTTTTTTGACCTGCGCAATAGTATGCGAAACATTATAAACAAGACCGTTAGTACGCCGTTCACGGGGGGTGCGTCGTACGCAATCTACCCCCAATTTAAGACCTTTGCATAACTTCCCTTAGAGATTGTCGGTGAACACCAAGCCATGTGGCACAACGAAAATAGAAAAGAGGAAAATCTATATAAGTTATTTATAATGAATAACTTACTCAGACTTTAAAATTTTAGGTCCTTCGCCTGAACTCCTATGGTTTTTCGAATTAAATTGATCAATCAGAGGTTATGCAACGGTCTTTAAACAATTCTTCTTTGTGATGTTTGAACACGAAATTGATTACAATCCTACAAGGGAAAGTTTCTTTGAGAATGTCTTAATTTGTCCCTGGAATTTTTAATGCAAAGACTTGGCTATGAGCCAGATATAAACCAAATTCGCAAAAACTGAATGAGGAGCAATCAGGTGAATTGGATATAGTCTTTACCCCCGTGAACGCGTACTTACCAACAGAAGAAAGCTCAGCGCTTTGGCAAACTATTTTGGGATCAAAGTATCTTTAGGATCGACTTGTAATATTCTCAAAAGAGCGGCTGATCTTCTGAAGAATCCAGCAAATAAAGATTCAAGAACATGTTTTGGCAGCAGGGAAAAACCCACGTGGATGAGACTAGCTGGAAAGTTGCAAAGAAAAAGAGCTATCTGTGGGTGGGAGCGACACCGGATTGCACCTTTTTTCACATTGACCCCTTTCGCTCTGCTGAGACTTATAAGCGCATTTTTGGGTCGTTTAGGGGAACACTGACCAAAATCGATATAGCGTGTACAATCAGCACCCTGGCCGTAAATGGAGTTGTCTGGCTCATATTGATAGGTCGCTCGCCAAAATGGAGCAAAGAGAAGGAGTCGATGCATTCTGTGGCAAAACGAGTCAAAAGAAATTAGGGAAGATATGTGCATTGCGGCACAAATACAAAACGGGAAAATTTTCTAGAGAAGAGTGATAGGAGAGGACAAAAGATCCCATCGAAAACATTAGAAAGATTCTTATGTTTGCGGCGGAGAAGGCAAAAGTCCGTTAAAGCAAATCCTTAGCCCGCAATCTGTTGAAATGTTTTTCACATCTGTGGACCTTTCTTTATGAAGAAGTCGAACCTACGAATCACTTGGCTAAAAGGGCTTTTCGTCCTTGTGTGATACTCAGAAAAATTTCCTTAGGGAGTCAATCGACTTGGGGGGCTAGACTGATCGAAAGGTTGGTGACCGTAGCCGTCACTTTGCAACAAAGGTCTAAAAATGCGTTTCTCTTCCTAACCGAGCTCTTTGAATCTTTCTACGAGATAGATAAGGTATCCCCCTTCCTTAAGTTAAGACCTTTGCATAACTTCCCTTAGGGCTTGATAATCAACGACAAGCTCTAAGGGAAATTATGCAAAGGTCTTATGTTGGGCCTACTTAGGTTGGTTTCTGGTGGACTTAGCTTTCCCGTTTAGCTGTTCATGGAGGCTCTATTGATTTTTTCCAAACGTGTAGGGGGTAAGGTCATAAGTGCGCTCAATCCTATCCGTGACCGAGAAGTTGATTCAAAATAGCATCGACCGTGAATCCAAACTCATGGGCTAAATCTCTTGGAGGAGCGGAGCAACCAAAACGGTCGATCGCAATGGAGATGCCTTTGCGACCAACGAATCGAGACCATCCGAAGCTGACCCCAGCTTCGATGGAAACTCTCTGCCCGAGAGAGCCTCCTACGATGCTTTCCTTGTACGCTTTCTCCTGAGATTCAAAGAGTTCCCAACAGGGCAAGGAGACCACTCTCACCTGCTTGTCTCTATCTTCTAGAGCTTTGGCCACATCCAAAGCCAAGGCCAACTCAGATCCTGTTGCAAATAGGGTAAAGTCAGGGGTCCCTTTCCTTTCTCGATGGATGATATATCCACCTCTTCCTACCCCTTCCGCATAAGCACGTCCCGTCCCCTGTTCAGTCAATGTAAGGAGATTTTGACGGGAGAGGATGAGCACCGAGGGCCCTTTGTGGCGTAGCATAGCCAACCAGGAATCTTTCACTTCATTGGCATCCGCTGGACGAAAAACCCACAGGTGAGGAATGGCCCGTAGGGTCGCGAATTGTTCGATTGGTTGGTGAGTGGGGCCATCCTCTCCCAAGAAGATAGAATCATGAGAGAACTGATAGATCAGATGATAGTTGGACAAACTTGCGATACGAATCCCATTACACATGTAATCGGAGAAGGTTAGAAAAGAACCGACAAAGGGGAGAAAGGCTCCCGTTTGCCATAGGCCTGCTGCAATTGTGGCCATACCAAATTCTCGAATGCCATATTTGATGTTTCTTCCTGTAAAATGGCCGGAGGAGAGCACCGAAAAATCCTGCATGGCTGTGCAATCGGAGGAAGAAAGATCCGCGGAACCTCCCAGCAAAAAAGGAAGGCGACTACCTAACACTTTTAATATCATCTGAGAGGCTTTTCGAGTGGAAATCATCCTGGGAAAAGAGATGTTTTGCACAAGCTCTTCCAGATTTTTCGGTAGCCGCTTATGCATCATTACTTCGAGTTCATCCGCCCATTTGGGATGTTTGGCCTTCCATTCATCAAATCGACGGTGCCAATAGCTCTCTTCTTTCCTCTGTTCCTCCAACCTTTTGGCAAAAAAAGTAACCACAGATCGTGGGATGAAAAACTCTTGCTCTGGGAGATGTAAGGCCTTTTTGGTTGCGCGTACCTCTTCAATGCCGAGGGGAGCTCCATGCGCCTGATATGTTCCCTCTTTGTGAGGGGAACCTTTACCGATAACTGTTTTGACTGCGATGTAGACTGGTCTTTCCTGACTTTCACGAAGGGAAGAGAAAATGCGATCCATTGAGTCAAAATCATATCCATCGACTTCAAAGGTTTCAAACCCATAAGCACGGTAACGAGCGGCTACGTCCTCCGAAGAAGATTCCTCCAGGGGGCCATCTAAGGTTACCCGATTTGCATCGTGTAGTAGGATCAGGTTGTCAAGTCCAAGATGTCCTGCTAGCCCACTTGCTTCGTGAGAGACTCCCTCCATCATACATCCATCTCCGGCTAGGCAGTAGACCTTCGCATTGAAAAGAGAGTAACTCTCATCAAACTTTTCAGCCAAAATTTTGAGGCCCAGGGCTTGACCCACCGCATTTCCTACCCCTTGACCAAGGGGTCCCGTAGTCGCCTCCACCCCGGGAGTATGCCCATATTCTGGGTGGCCTGGAGTCTGAGAATGGAGTTGTCGAAACTGTTGAAGATCCTCAAGGGAAAGGTCAAATCCGGATAGAAACAAGCAGGCGTACAAAAGCATAGAACCATGCCCTGCCGACAAAATAAATCGATCTCGGTTCATCCAATGTGGATTTTTAGGAAAATGTTTGAGATGATGGCCGTAGAGGTAAGCTCCAAGCTCAGCGCACCCCATTGGGAGACCAGGGTGACCGGAGTTCGCTTTTTGAATCGCTTCAAAGGAGATCTGTCGAATCGTCCTAGCTACTTTTGCTAAGTTTTCTTTTACATATGAATCCATCATTTCTTTCTTTCCATTCACTTGAAATCTACATCTCATACAAAGAAAAAGAAAACAGCCAGAAAAGTTGCTTGATATTCTTTCCCTCTATTCCTTATTTTTAGAATTCAAAAACAAAGATAGCAAGAACAATTCACCACCCAATACGCAGATGTTGTCAAGAAAGATCAGGAACCAGTTTTTAACTTATTTTCAAGAGCATTCCCATGTCATTGTTCCCTCTTCGTCTCTTGTTCCACATCACGATGATTCTTTACTTTTCAATAACGCAGGAATGAACCAATTTAAGGATCGATTCTCGGGAAAAGAGGAAAAGGGGTACCGAAGGGCAACCTCATCGCAGAAGTGTTTGCGTGCTGGAGGTAAACATAACGACCTAAATAATGTAGGACACACCCCCTATCATCTTACTTTTTTTGAAATGTTGGGTAATTTTTCCTTCGGAGACTACTTCAAAGAGGAGGCCATTCGTTATGCTTGGGAGGTATCGACTCGCATTTTTCAATTCAATCCAGATGATATTTGGGTCTCTATTTTTCAAGAAGATAATGAAGCTTTTGAACTGTGGACAACTTGGCTCCCCGAAGAGAGAATCGTGCGCATGGGCCGGGAGAGCAATTGGTGGTCGATGGGGGAGAGTGGTCCCTGTGGCCCCTGTTCTGAGCTACTATATGATCGAGGACCCCAATTTGGATCTGCGAACACCCCTTCTATGGATAGTTCTGGGGAACGATTTTTGGAATTTTGGAACTTAGTTTTTATGGAATATCATCTGGATCGTGGGGGGAAGCTCACTCCCCTTCCCCAGAAATCGATTGATACTGGAGCGGGGTTAGAAAGGGTGCTTTCCTTAATGATGAAGGTGCCCACGGTTTTCCAAGTTGATCCCTTTACGACCTTAATTCTCCATATTGAGGAGATTGTGCAGAAGAGCTATCGTAGCGATGTAAAAGAGGAGGCTTCCCCTTTTCATGTCATTGCAGACCATATTCGCTCCCTTGTCTTCGCTATAGGGGAGGGAGTTCAGCCGAGTAATGTAGAACGTGGGTATATTCTGAGAAAAATCTTGAGACGAGCGGTACATTATGGAAGGCGTCTTGGCATACATACTCCCTTTTTAGGTAAAGTAGCGGTTGTGTTTATCGACCTGATGAAGCAGGACTATCCTGAAATTGCAGCCGCACAGAGTAAGATTTTGGATACTCTACAAAGGGAGGAGGAAGGCTTTCTTCACACTCTGAAAAGAGGAGGGCACCTTTTGGGGTCTATCATCCAAAAAGCCACACAAACTCCCTCGAAACAGATCTCTGCAAGCGATGCCTTTAGGTTGAAAGATACTTATGGATTCCCTCTTGAAGAACTCCTTCTACTGGCGCAAGATTATCATTTGGGGATCGATTTACAAGAATATTCTGTCTTGGAAGCGAAGGCGAGAGAACGTTCGAAAGGAAGCCACAAAGAGAGTAAAGAAAAGATCCCCATAGACCTATTTGCCCATCTTGTTCAGAGGTATCCACCTTCTACTTTTGTAGGGTATGATCAAAAAGAAGCGGAGTGTCAGGTGATTGGAATTATTGTCAATCACACATTGGTTGATCACATTCATGAAGGAGAAAAGGGGACGATCATCTTAGATCGAACCCCTTTCTATGGAGAAAAGGGAGGACAAGTAGGGGATATTGGTCTATGTGTGAGAGGTCAAAATCTGTTTCGCGTGGAGGATACTCAGCTTCCTCATCAGGGAATCATTGCTCATCTCGGCCAAATGGAAACGGGCTCCCTTCATGTTGGGGAGCAGTTGTGTGCGCAGATCGACCTTTCTTACAGGGAGAAAATCAGCAAACGCCACACCGCCACTCATTTGTTGCACTGGGCGTTACGGGGGACTTTAGGACCTCAAGCAGTTCAATCTGGTTCGCTCGTTTCTTCTCGCTATTTGCGCTTTGATTTTATCCATGACAGAGCGATGAGTCGAGAAGAGGTGGAAGAGATAGAACGAAAAGTTAATCAAGCTATCTGGGACAATTTGCCTGTATCCGTCGAAATTTTGGGAAGGGAGGAGGTGAAAGAACGGGAAGAAATTACGCAACTTTTTAAAGAGAAGTATAAAGAAAAGGTCAGGTTGATTTTGATTGGTTCGCTTTCCAAGGAGTTATGTGGGGGAACACATGTTGATCGGACGGGAAAAATTGGATGCTTTCGCATTCTTCATGAGAAGAGTATTGCCAAAAATACTCGGAGAATAGAGGGAGTCACGGGGATGGAAGCAGAACGCGTGAGATGGCAACAAGAGAGACAGGTAGAATGCATGGCCAAGCTATTGAAAGTTAGTAAAGGTCAGGTGGAGACAGGCCTTTCTCATTTGTTTCAGAAATTCTCTGAACTGGAAGAACAACTGTGTGTGCAGAAGCAGAAATATTTGCGCCAACTCGCCTCTCACCTTACTCTAGAGGTCAAATCAGTCGGGACAATACAACTCTTGATGGCCGAAGTTCAGATAGGGGGAGATGAACTTTCTGATTTAGCCAACTTACTTCTCCAGAACATGGATCGAGCCATCCTTTTTCTTATTGCTAGGGAAGAGGGTGAAGACACCTCCTTTCGTTTTATGTTGCGATTTTCTCCCTGTTTGGTTGAACAAGGCCTCGATGCTAATCAATGGATAAAGGTTTTGGCCAACATTCTAGGGGGGTCTGGGGGAGGAAGGAAAGAGAGTGCTCAGGGAGGAGGGCATATTCCTACCGCTATTCCTTCTGCTTTCCGCGATCTTCAGGACAAAGTCAGAAAGATAGACAATTCTTTTCCCTCCTCTTTTTTTGATGAGGGAAAAAGTTAAACCCTCTTTTATCGTTCTTCGTGAAGTGGGTCCTCACTCTTTTCCTCTAATTTCTTAAAAATCAAACATTCTTACATCCCATACCATACAAGATTGTTACGTAGCTTCTGATTGGCCGACTTGATGTGAAAAATCAACATTTACAATAACCATAAACTTTTTATATCAAGTGATTTATAAATCTTTCTTCCCTTTCTGTTTCTGGTTATATTGCACAGTTTGGTGGTCGAAGACAAGCTCTTAAGGGAAGTTGTGCAAGGATCTTTTTGGGTTTGTTTTTAGGTGACTTTTTCCTCCATCATGATTTTTCTCTTTAATTCTATATGAGTTAAGTCAGTTTCTCTTAGAAGGGCGTAATGTATGGAAACTTCATTAACGTGGGTAGTGGTCGAAAGGCTACTGTGAGTGTATTTTTTTGTTCTTTACCTCTCTGGTAATGGGACATCTTTATGAACATGGATTCGTCTATTGCGGGATTGTTGTGTCCGATTGATCAAAAAAATCCTTAGTCATTGTATTTCAGATAACTATTATAAGATCTTCTCGTCACATCCGTCTTCGAAAGATCAAACGTTCGCACCTGTCGAACTTTACAAAAATTTTTGTTCGCAGCTTGGTTTTAACATGATCAAAATTAAGATAATATTTCAAACATCAGAAACTTCCTATTTGTCTTTTCTTAAAAATCAGCCCATGTTAGTATGAAGATGTGAGAGAAGTAAGAGTTAGCACAAGTTCTCTATTTTTTCGATAGTGTAGTCTTCCAGTGTCCGGGACGGATAGTAGTGGGGATAGGGCAGTGCAGCTTTTTCAAGAGGTCGTCGGCAGGAGGGCGGTGAAGTAAATAAAATTAGAGGCGTCCAAAAATTAGTGGAGGCTATACAGCTTAACTTTCTTTCCTGTGTTTGTGCCTCGAGCTAAGATTTTTCTCTAAACTGGGTTGTACATTTTTATGAATGTATCCTTTGAGAGGACAGAGTAGTTTCTTCGTCTTTTCTTAAAACAGCCTTTGCGTTAAAATGGCAAGATGAGCAGGGGAGGTAGCTGTTTTATTCAAGAAGTAGTAGAGATTGTGTAGTTTAAGTTTCTTTTTCCTTGTCCGCACTTTGGGTAAGGTTTTTCCCTCCAGCTTAGACTGCACGTTTTTTGAGTAAGTGGTTTGTAAGAACGAGACGATATTTTTATCTTCTCTTAAAATAGCCTTTGCGTTAAAATGATAGGATGAACAGGGGAAGAGGCTGTTTGTTCAAAGAAGTAGTAGAGATTGTGTAGTTTAAGTTTCTTTTTCCTTATCTGCACTTTGGGTAAGGTTTTTCCCTCCAGCTTAGACTACACATTTTTTTGAGTGTATGGTTTGCGAGGGCGGGGCGATGTTTTTGTCTTCTCTTTAGAATGATGTTTACAATTGAGAAGGCGGGACGAACTAGGGGGTTCGGTTTAGAAGTAGTAGAGGTTGTGTAGTTTAAGTTTCTTTTTCCTTATCTGCACTTTGGGTAAGGTTTTTCCCTCCAGCTTAGACTACACATTTTTTTGAGTGTATGGTTTGCGAGGGCGGGGCGATGTTTTTGTCTTCTCTTTAGAATGATGTTTACAATTGAGAAGGCGGGACGAACTAGGGGGTTCGGTTTAGAAGTAGTAGAGGTTGTGTAGTTTAAGTTTCTTTTTCCTTATCTGCACTTTGGGTAAGGTTTTTCCCTCCAGCTTAGACTACACATTTTTTTGAGGTATGCGTTCACGGGGGTCACAAATAGGTCCGAAGTATTCGGCCAAGCCGCCATTCTTTTGGTTACGATCGGTAAACAGCGTTAACTGAGCCTTAATTTTTTTCACCCTTGTCAAATTTTCTAAAGGAGGACAAAAAAATTTTGTTACATACTGTGGTTCTTTGGTTAGGAAGATTAGCTCTATGAGGAGTTGCTCAGATGGTGAAGGAAAGGTTAGGTCAAGAAAAAGAGGGGATCAAACTTCCTTCTTGGAGGAAAATCCCACAATCTTTAAAGCAGGAATATGCTCAGTGGCAAGAAAGGGTGTTGCTCAGTCGGAGGTATGCTCGGCGGGAAAGGGAAAATCAGGCCTTCAAAGAAAGACTTGAGACTGAGACCAATAAGCGGCAACACTTCTGAGAGAAATGAGACCAATAAGTGGCAAAAGTACCGAAAGGTAATAGTGGGCTTAGTAGTGAGGCATAGATACCACAGTTCTAAGTGTCTGTAGGGAAACAGTGGACAACAAATAAGGATTGAAACTAGCGATGATAAAGACCGATAGCGCAAAAAACAGGTTAAAATTGGCAAGAGCGGCATGATAAAAACCGCAAGTGGTTTCCTAATGTTGTAGTCCACGTTGAAAAGATCAAGGATGAACCCTGTAATGTATTTTATTTTGATACAGAAAGCCACGTCCTTCCCTAAGCATGATAATCCGTCTAAAACGCTTATAATAGAGAAGTTGATGAGATAGGATAGACTATGCGTGAATATTATATAAACGAATCTACCCTGTAATCTAAAACGTAAAAGCTTGTCCATTAAAGAGTCCCAGAAACTTAATTTTGAATCAACGAAGTGTAATACAATCCGATTAATAACAATCAAACTGATGACTGCCGTTATAGATGCTTCGCTGCCCTCTGGTGCAGGACAAACTCTCATCCTATCCATCGAGGAATGAAGCCACTTCGACTGGACAACTCCTTTCCCCACCTTCTCCCCCATCTCATAGACAAGAGGAACGATTGAGGTAATTTTTGCAAACATTTTTTCCTCCTAATTTTATTGAAATAGCACACTATGACAATAACCGAATCTTTTCGCACACCGCAAGAGGAGAGGGTACTTTGTTTTCATAAAAAAGTCAAAATCGTTGCGTACTCTTTGCTCGGTTGACTTGATATGAGAAATCGTGTACGCGTTCACGGGGGTAGCGAAATAAATCGATACCCCTCCTTCTTTGTAGCCAGAGAACCACCACTAGCCCTTCCATTTTTCACTTTCTCGAAACCGCGTTCCTTCAAAAAATTCTGAAAAGAAGGGAGACACTGCAGAGCACGATTCATGCTGCCCCCCGAAGTATACCTCACTTAAATTATAGAACTAAGGAAGGGGGGGACCTTATCTTGTAGAAAGATTCAAAGAGCTCGGTTAGGAAGAGAAACACATTTTTCGATCTTTGTTGCAAAGTGACGGCTACGGTCATCAACCTTTCGACCAGTCTAGCTCCCCAAGTCGATTGACTTCCTAAGGAAATTTTTCTGAGTATCACATCTTAAGTATCACACAGGAACGAAGAGCCCTTTCAGCCGAGTTATTCGTGGGTTCAACTCCCTCTTCATAAAGAAAGGTTCACAGATGTGCAAAACATTTCAACAGATTGCGGGCTAAGGATTTGCTTTGACAAACTTTTGCCTTTTCTGCCGTAAACATAAGTATTGTTCTAATGTTTCCGATGGGATCTTTTGCCCTCTCCTGTAACCCTTCTCTAGAAAATTTTCCCGCTTTGTATTCGTGCCACAGTGCGAATATCTTCCCTAACTCCTTTTGACTCGTTTTGCCACAGAATGCATCGATCCCTTCTCTTTAGCTCCATTTTGGCGAGCGACCTATCAAATATGAGCCTGCAACTTTGTCTACGGCCAGGATGCTGATTGTACACACTATATCGATCTGTGGTCAGATTTCCTCTAAACAACCCAAAAAAGACCGTTGCATCACTTCCCTTAGAGCTTGTCGTTGATCACCAAGCCATGTGGCACAACGAAAAATAGAAAAGAGGAAAATATGTATAAGCAATTTATAATGAAAAACTTACTTAAATTGTAAATTTTGGGCCCTTCGCTTGAATTCTCACGGTTTTTCGCATTGAGTTGGTCAATCAGAGGTTATGCAACAGTCTTCAAAAATGCGTTTATAGGTCTCGGCAGAGCGAGAGGGATCAATGTTAAAAAAGGTGCAATCTGGTGTCGCCCCCCCCCCACCCATAGATAGCTCTTTTTCTTTGCCACCCTCCAGCTAGTCTCATCCGCATGGATTCTTCCCTGTTGCAAAACATGTTCTTGAATCTTTTTTGCTCAACTCTTCAGAAGATTGGCCGCCCTTTTGAGAATATTGCAAGTCGACCCTAGAGACACTTTGATCCCAAAATAGCTGGCCAAAGCGCAGGGCTTTCTTCTGCTGATAAAGCCTTCCGCTGATTGTGCTGCTAAAAAAGTTTGCAGACAAGGACCAAAGCTGGGAGTGTTGAAAAAATAGCATTTTCGATGCGAGTGGTCTATATACATTAAATCGTCAACAAGAGGCTTTAAATTGTATTCTTTTTATTTTCAATAACTTATGATGTAGATCGGTCATTTTATTTTAGGTCTGTTTCGAACAATTTTTATCACTGCCTTCCCATTTTTCAACAGGGCTAAGCTATGTTTCTCTGGGTAGTTGAGCTCGCACCTTTTTGCCACAAAGCGCACATTTAAGCGTGTGTATTTGATATTGGGTCACGTTTGGAGAAATTTCCGCTACATCTGCTACTTGATGCAATTGAACGGATGTCACAGATTCTCCAAAGATTTTGCCATGACAGCCCGAACATTCTTCTGGAAAAAGATCTATGCTCCCATTACCGGTCGTAATCAAAAAAATGGTGGCTTGGCCAAATATTTCAGATCTATTTGCTACCCTCGTGAACACGTACGGTTGTGCAGCGGTCTTAGGTTGGGGTTTTTTTAATTTGTCCTTGCGATAAAAGCTGGTTCGGAAAGATGATTGGGGCCTGTAGAGCAGGGGTATTAGCTCAGTTGGTTAGAGCGCCACGTTGACATCGTGGAGGTCAGCTGTTCGAGTCAGCTATACCCCATTGAACGGTGTTGCTATCCAGATCAAAATGTGGGGGGTGGGGGTAACTAGCAAGGTTTGTTTGAGGGGGATGAGATCATAGGAAATTGGTTTTTAATGAAAGCAAAGATCATTTACACAAAGCAAACCCATTAACCTGAGGTCATATTCTATTCTTTCGTTTTTTTGGGCCTATTAAAAAAATGGCAGTTTGGAATCAAACTTGACGGAGTATTTGTTTCAATAAAATATTTCAGGTTTTTAGATGGTCCGTGATCAGATTTATTCTTTCCTTTACTATTATTTTTCTCCTTTTTCCTTCGTTAAGACCGTTGCATCACCTCCCCTGGAGGTTGTTGTCGACCATCGAACTGGGCAACACAACAGAAATAGAAAGGGGGAAATATATCTAATTCATTTGTAATGAAAATCTTATGATGATTACAAATCTCGGGTTTCTCATTCGAATTTCGATGGTTTTCTCACATCAGGTCGGCCAATCAGGAGCCCGTTGAAAAATAGGAAATCACTGATAAAAACCTTCAAAATCGGCTTAAAATAAAACGACCGATTTATATCTTAAATCGCTAAGCATAAAGGAAATAAAGTTTAAAAGCTCCTGTTGAGGGTGCAGTGCGTATATACCATTCGCACCGAAAACGTTGCTTTCTCAACATTCCCATCATAGGTGATACGACAGTCTTAATAAATGAATCAGCCACTGAATTTTAAGCTAGTTATGAAAGTGTTGATCAGCATCTTTCCACTTCTCAACGAGCACTTTACCTGTTCCTCTCTACCCTAAGAAGAAAGATCTATGAAAATGTGGCCTTAGCTGGGGGAGGTCAGCCCTTTGAAAGCAGATTATAAAGCGTGGTGCAAGGTGTTGAAATTTTCCTCTTGTAAAGAAACTAAAGGCAAGGAAAAAGGTTAAGACCGTTGCATAACCTCTAACCGTCTGGTTTCATTCAGAAAAATCTAAGTATTTTTAAAAAACGAGCTCAAAGTTTAAGAATTTTTGGTCATTTTCGTGTACAAGACTCAAAGATCCGTCCATCGTTTCAGCAATTTGTTGTGCTTATCCGGGTTGGGGGATCTACTTTTTGACCATTTTATGCAAACC
>Ga0209562_1000262_pt1 | contig 20246 bp, 30 predicted proteins | sample WorMetvacBELIZE2_FD_187399 | JGI IMG/M metagenome (GOLD analysis project Ga0209562, IMG submission 187399) | Marine gutless worms symbiont microbial communities from Max Planck institute for Marine Microbiology, Germany - Olavius vacuus BELIZE.2... | ecosystem: Host-associated > Annelida >... | reverse complement strand
ACCTGTTTCCCAGCCCGCTCTAAATCGCCCTTACTTTTACTATCAATATAGCATTTGCAACCCCAGCCATTTTGGGGATGATGAGTATTCCACCAAGGATCATCCCAACGCAAAGTTAAACCATCCCAAGCTTGATGCTCAGTTCTGGGATCGCTACTATAAGGCGAATGCCGATAAACCCAGTATGGCCGTGTATCGGTAAGCTCCATTCTTTGGGCTAATTCACCGGCTCGTCTTGATTGAGTGATATTGGTATCATAGATAATTCTTGAACGCCAACCGGGCGAACCTTTATAACTCCAACCATATTTATTTGCGATATCTACAAATTCCTTACGAAATTGATAAATTCCTCGACCTTGATTTCGGACAATCTGAATTGCTGAATAGATCTCTTCGAGCATTGCGGTATTTCGAGCACCGGCAATAACAAAGGCACGATCATGTTGTTGTTTCCATAAGTCGGTATAACTTGCAGTAGGTAGTTTAATTTTTTGTTGATAAAACTTGTCAGCTTCACTAAAAGGCAATCGATCCTCAGTTGAATAAAACCCTGGCATTATGATTTATTCAAACTTTGATTGCGACCGCTTAAATTCGCAGCCAGTAATCCATCAGTAATTTTTTTAGCAAGTGGAATTTGCAACTCACTTTTTTTTGCTAAATTCATAATTTCCTCAGCGGCATCATCAAGACTACCTGCATCAGAAATTAATTTATATAGCGATTTAATATAACTATCCTCAATCGCACCAGCCTCATTTACTAATCTCTCAACCATCGGATCATCATCATTAATAACCCCAGATAAAATCGCTTTCAATTTTTGAGTTTGTTTTTTATCTTCACCACCATAACTTTGGTTATTTTGCAAAATTTGATCATCCTTTCCTGCCTTCGGAATCTGTAATTTTTGATGAGCCCAATCCAAAGGAATCTGCATACCTAAATTTACCCCAGTTTCTAAAACCTTGATTACTTTTTCAGCGTCAACGGGCTCAACAATATCAAATTCAAAATTCGGTAATCGATCTTCACTAAACATTCCATTAATTTGTGCGATCGGATATACCAACTGTTGAGTAATTGTTGGAGCAATTTGAGCCACATCAGCATCAATTAGTTCCAATCGCATTTCTTCATGAATACGCCCCAATGCTTCGGAGTTACTTGAACTGTCAACTTGTGATGTAAGTGTGCTGCCTAAAATTGCCACACTAATTTTTTTATCCCAATAATTAATTGCATCTAAAAAATCCTGAGTTTTACCACCTTTAGTATCAATAAAATCAATTGCTGCAGTTGCCGGCACAATAGCACCTGTATCAGATCCAATATTACTCACGGCCCTTAATAAATCATTTCGGGTTTTTTCTCCTGCACCTTCGGGGAATTTACCTAAACGCAAAGGCAGTCCATAAACTTCGAGGAATCTTTGCAAATCTCTGGCATTGTATGCTTTATAAGCATAACACCAGGCTAACACTCTAAATAAGGGAGAGGTTTCCAAATAACCAGACATGCTTTTATGCTCATGAATTAACCATCGGGCTGGTTCTAATTCCACACCCTGATTACCGGCTCTCGGTTTTAACATTAATTCCCCGGTTTTATTATCGACCATAAATTGTGATTGAGGTGTCCATATTAATTTTTTGGGTAACCACATTTCCCCGGTTTGCCAATCTATTTCTAATGCCGAAAAACCTTTACCAATCGCATCGCTTAAATCATATAACGATTGCCTAAAACCTTTAATCGAGTTGATCATTTCAGTTAACTCTTCACATTTATCAACCTCAACCTGAGTAGCATCTTTTGGCGGCTTAATTTGCCAATTAAGTGCCGCCACCCCCCGTCGGCGCTTTGCCAGTTCAGCAAAAATATGAGGGTCAGCTTGTTCAATTTGAGTAAAAAATATTGCCTGTTGTTCAAGATTTCCTTGATCTGCTTCAGAAAAGGCATTGGCTAATTCCCGTGGATTAATAATTTGAAAATTCAAATAATTTCGCTCACCGGTTAGCAAAGCTCTGGAACTACCAAAAGTTTTAATACTTTGTAAACCATTTTTAATAGCACTTTTAATTGTGTTTAATATTCCTTGATTACGTTTTTTAATCATCCCATCCCTCCGTGTTTCCACTTAATGCATGCCAGGCACGCCGAAACAATCCCCGCCCGCTAGTAACCGGGGTATAGCTAAATTCTTGTGAATACTGTTTGGCTATTTGCCATAACATTTCCAAAGCATCGGGTCCATCATCATGATCGGCTTCCGGCCAAAACCTTAATTGTTCAATTAAGGTTTTTAGATTATGATGTAATCTAATCAAACCATTGGAAATTGGCGGTTGCAAGCTAATAATCCGCATTGCTTTATCAGTAGAGGTTTTAATCGAAACTCCGGGAACAGGAATTCCTGCAGCAGAAGATCTTTTTACTAATTCGCTAAATAAAAATTCCTGGAATTGCACAGTTTCAATTCCCCAGGCAATGCAGGTATATTGTTTTTGTAATTCTATTACCCGGCTAATGATATGATCAGGCACCCTTCTGGCAATCTCAGCTTCAACCACATCTAATATCCTGGTTTCTTTACAAAATCCGCCAATTAAAATAGCTGAGGGATCACGATTAGAAGCTGACTTACCTAGTGAGGGATCAAGTGCGCCAAAATAAACCCAATCATTTCTTTTTTCAGTCCAAAATTGAATATTTTTAAATGGTGCTGAATCGTCATTTCCGGGAGTATTTTGATATTCCCGCTCAAACTCATCATGGTTAGCTGCTCGAAGCTCCATTAATCTTTTTAGCGGTCTAACTTCCGGCCAACTAACCACTGCACCCTGTTCAAGTCCAACTTTATTTTGCCGATAAAATCTTTCAGCATTTGTATTACCTTCAATTTTTAAGATATTCTCCCATTTATCCCAAAGCGAAAGATTATCCGGCCACTTCTCAATCGCTCTAAATTTTTGCATCGTCCAACCCGGCGCTCGTCCAATTCGATTAATTGCAGCATCATAATGAAGACTAGTGCCAACATAAAATACATCCATTCCGCCATCTGGAGGTCCCAAATTACTCACTGCTGATAATACCCATCGTTCAGTTTTATCTCTTTGAGTTTTTTGTCGAACATTTTGATCGTTCTCCAAATCATCAAGAATAACCCAATCAGGTCGATAAGCACCATGCCTCATTCCTCTTATTCTTTTTCCGGTACCGCCTGCTCTAACTTTTATATTATTAGCCGTAATTATTGTGGATGCCTGCCAAACCCGACCTTGTCCGGTTGCTTTGCTAAAATCTAATGCCAATCTAGGATTACTATCTAACTCAGCTTTAATCGCTTCTAGCATTTCCATTGCCTGTTCTTGAGAATCCATTAAAACCACACCAAACTTTTTGCGCTCAGTGCAGATTAACCATAAAGAACCAAGCTGAGTAATAAAGGTAGATTTCGCCTCTCCTCGAGGAGCTAAAAAAACTTCTCGAGCATCAGCTTTATCATCAATTGCCAACGGTAAATCAACAATTACTGCTTGTTGAAAGCTTGAACGATGAGGAGAGCGAATGTAGTGGGGAAAATAAGTTTCACAAAAAAAACCAAAATCCCGATGAGCTTGCTGTTTTCGATTATTACTTTGGTTAGGATCCGGGCTAAAAGCCTCGCACTCTAATTCAATTGTTCTTCGTAGATCATCACCTAAAGCGGTAAGACGATCTAAAAATTCTTTGGTTGAATTTATGCTCATTTAAAGTTTTGTATATAAAGAGCCAATAACACCATTACATATGATCAGTCTTAATTAATACCAATATCATTATTAAATTGATAAATTCTTTAATATTATGAAAAAAAATACTATTAAAAAAATTACCACTGCAAAAGCATTTGTTGAATTAATAATTTCCATTATCAGACTAATTAATTTTTTCATTTAGTATATTTTTTAGTTACTTCAGCCCCAACTATGTCTAAATACCGTTCAAATTCAGGTAATAATTTAGGAGCCTCGATTTTTAAGACTTCAATTACCAATTTAATAACTTCCAAAGCAACTCCTAATCGATTAAATTCTGGATTTACCCGGCTAAAACTCCGGGCGAATTTTGAATAAGCATCACTTATACTGGTTAGCAGCTCAACTTTCAAAACTGGGTTTATCTTGCCGTTTTCAATCTCGGCAATTGTCGCTAGCATATTCCTGCTAATTTGTTCAATTAAAGATTTGTTTATCTCATCAATACCATTACCACTAACTAAAATCGCAGAGCGGGCTCGATCCCAATCATCACCGGCTTCCAAGCATTTTTTTTTCCAGGCTCGCAAAGTTTCATACGGCACTTTTATAATTTTTGCAGTTGCCGCTAAACTTAAGCCTCCAATATATTTCTTTCGAGCAACATCTTGTTTTTCTTTGGGATAAGTCATTACTTCACATACTTTAATAATTCAATTAACCCGGTGACCAAAGCTCCACCAATCGCCCCCATTCCCGCTTGTCTAATATTTCTTTTATTGTCATGCTCCAAAACCTCGACCCGATCCTCAATTCCATCCATCCGTTGATGTGCTGCTTTATCTAAATCATCCATTCGCCGCATCAATTCACCGTGATGTTGCCGGGCTTGCTCACGCAATCCATCAAGGGTCGCCTGAATTTTGCCAAAGGCGATTAATAAATCATCAATTTTGCTGTTACGAGTAGGCACAATTTAACTCTTCTTGCCACGCTTATATTTTTCAAATGTTCTAAATCCGCTTAAACCGAGCAAACCTAAAAGCACTTGCATGGTCAAACTAGTATCTATTTGCGGAAATAACCCGGTATAACCAAAACCTACCTGTGCAATAAATCTGGCAATCGGCTCAATAATCGCCACATAAGCTAAACCAAAACCGCAGATCCAACCAACAAAAGGGCGCCAACCGGATTTAAATAGTTTTTCACTCATCGCTTCAGCTTTGTTAATATCCAGTTGCGCTAAAGCTACTTTCATTTCGGCTTCCAGCGTTTTTAATTCACCAGTTTGTTGTAATTCCAGTAATTTTCGGCTGGCTTCGGCCTGCTTCTCTGGATCTGGCCAAACTTTATTAATTAGTTTTTTGCCAAAAGTAACTATTGAACCTACTAATAATGGATCCATAATTACTCCTTATTCTCTTTTTTATCAGTTTTTTCAACTGGAGGTTTGGTTTTTCGATAAGGCATTCTGCCCGGACCTTTTTTGGTATAAGAGCAGTTTTTTTCAATATTCATGCAAAATCTCTTTGATAATAAACCCGGCCATTATTAAAAATCGCTCGCAGGTTTTCGCGTCGGGGTTCAACTCCGGCAGGGCTAATAGCCAAATGTACCCAAGTGCCCTCATTAATTAATTGGTGATAATTTAGTTTTGAATTTGCTATTTTTTTGCAAATTACCAAAGGGTTGCCATAACCATCACAAGTAAAATCTCCAGCCAACCCACGCATATGAGCTGATGTTTTAGAACCTCCTACTTGGGCATTTAATTTAGGTGTACGATAACCGCTGGAAATTCTTATTGGATTGTTTCCTAGTAGAATTCTCACCTCCTCAAGAGCTGCCGCTAAATTATGTAAGTTCACTAGAACCGTATCACTAGGGGTATTATCTATCCCAAAGCGGGTAGCAGTATAGCTATTGGTAAATTCAGTTAATTTAAAATGCGGTGATAGTTGGATGTCGTCCATCGGCACATTGTGCCAATAAACTAGCTAAAAAATAACCTGCGAAATTATTCGATAGTTATTATTAAATTGCTAATGGAGTAATATTTGTTTTTTCATAAATCTCCATAGTGAAGTTGGCCCTGCTAGTGAGTTATGCTGGTGGGGCATTTTTTTTGTATTTACTCTACGCTGTAAATGCACAAATCTCATTTTTTTTTATCTACATGCAGTTCTTTTAGCTCTATGTTTTTTTGGAGCTTTTACTTTTTCTTGATTAACAAAAACATCAGCGACAATTCGCCGATATTTATCCCGAGCTCTGACTTTTAAAGTAATTTCACGATTATTTAAAATACCTTTTAGCCAGTTTGTAGCTTCTTTATATCCTTCTTGGCATTTATCGGGAGCATTGTAACCAGTAAAGCGAACTCGTTCGGATTTATTCCAACCTTCACAATCAAAAACTGCGGTATCACCATCAATCACTCGCACTAGATCGCAAGCAATTATCTGATCATTTGCATAATTAAAGGGAGTTGAAAGTAGAAATACTATTGCTAAAAAAATTAATCGAAATTTACCAACGAATGACACTTTTACCATTCACAATTAAATAGTTATGATCTTGTTCAGCAATTTTTTCACCTAAACAAACAGATGCACAAGGGTTTTTTATAACATCAACTTCTTGGTTATGAACCCGAAAACTGCAAGTATGACCCATTGCGTTGAAATTAGCTGGTATTGACTTCATTTGTTTGGAAATAAAAATTAAAAACTCATGGAAATTATCTTGCCAACCATAATCTTCAATCATAAAATCATAAGGTTCAGACTTACCATTATATTTTCGACTAACATCTTTTTTATATTTTATGAGACCTGGACACGCAGATAATAAATATGAATACGCTTGTTGTGCGCCTTCTTCTCTAAAAATTGGTTCATTTGATTTAGTCACATTCGCTTTCTCAGTACTTATTTTTTGGTTATATTTCAAAGAAATTTCCTTTTCATTTTCTTCATTATGAGTATTATAATTTTTTAGAAATTGCCAAAAAAAGATACCTATCACTATTATTAATAATGCCAAACAAAACATTAATTTTTCTTTTAAACTAAACTTCTCATCATTCATTGGAAAACTCTCTAATATTGATTATTGACTTCTAAAACACTCCGTGCAAGCTTGCGATGACTGTCATCATTATTACGATAAAGAGAAATTAGTCGCAATTCATCACTTGAAAGTTTTGAATTTTTATCAATTTCCTTACCAAAGATAAGCCAAAGTGGATCTGTCCAATATTTTTCAAATAATCTTCCTATAAATTTAGCACTAGGACTATGCTCACCAAGTTCATACCTTGCCAAAGTGCCATTACCCACTTCCATAATTTTTGAAAACTCGTATTGACTTAAACCAGCATTTCGCCGAATTTCACGAATTCTATGTCCAATTTGTACTTTATTAATACTCATCAATTACCCATATCATGACTGTAATATTCAACCCTACCAACGATTGCAGAATTATCATCTTTTATCGTAATCATTGGATATTTAGTATTTTCTGAAAAACATTGAATTGTTCCATCGGGTATTTTTTGAACATATTTACATAAAAGATCATCTTCAATTCTAACTACATAAATACAACCGCTTCTAAAATCACCATATTGATGATTAATCAAAACAAGATCTCCATCAAGTATCCGATGTTCCATTGAATCACCAGCAACTTCTAAAATTGATAAATTTTCAGGTTTTAGATGTTTGTTTTCAAGCCATTTTCGTCTAAATGCCAAAGAACTTCCAAGCCGTTCTTCAAAAACCATATTTCCGTTACCTGCACTTGCTTTAATTGCTACTCGTTTAATTAATACAAATTCATCATTAATCGAAAACTCAAAATCACCAATATTAAATGGTATTTCAAGAGATTTGCATATGTACAACGCCCTCGATAATCCTGGTTCTTTACCATCAAGCACGTAACGAATTGCATCTTGTGGTAATCCAGCACGTTTTGCTGCTGTAAATGGACTAATTCCTAGCTTATTTAATTTATCTGAAATTAAATTTCGTAGATGTTCAGATATATCCATATTGGTAAATATACCATAGATTAGTGATTTATGCAAATATTAAAAAAATTAGGGGTTGACATTGGGATAAATACCAATATAATATCGGTATGAATACAAATGATTTAATAGTTTTAGTAAGTTCCTATGCAAACCATCTTGGTATAAAGCAAACTTCAGTTGGTTTATATTCTGCAAATGATGGCAAATTTTTTAAAAGATTATTAAATGGACATACATGTACCATTAGTCGATATGAGCATGTAAAAAAATGGTTTTCAAATAATTGGCCTGATGATTTAAAGTGGCCAATAGAAGTAATTAGACCAAAAATTTAATTGAAATCAAAATATTGGGAAAATATGATGAGATACATTTTAGTCAAAAGCTGGGGTGGTGCATTAATTATTAAAGTTGATGAAAATCAACACATTGTAAAAAGAATGACATTTATATCTCTCGAACAATCAGATTATATTGAATCTTTGGATACTAAAACAGCACAAAATCTAATTAAAACAATATATGAATTACCAGACCATGTAATAAATGAAATTATCAAAAAGGAAAATAATGAGCGATAAAGTTAAAAAAGTGGAAGATAAAGTTTTATCAGCACAGTCAGACAAGTCAAATATTATCGAATTAGCTGAGCAATTAGGTTATGAGGGAACATTATCGATAATAGATTTAGAAAACGAAATAATTTCCTATCAAAGACGCACTGTTGAAACTATGCTTGGTTTGGGAGTGAGATTGTTGTTGCTCAAAGAAATTACGCCGCATGGCGAATTTCAAAATCGCATTGAATTTTTAGGTTTTTCTTATCGCTCAGCTGCAAGATTTATGCATGCGGCACTTAAAACTTCAAAAAGTGCCAATTTGGCACTTTTATCTAAAGAGATAAAAGATGCAGGTAAATTTTTGGAATTTATTGCTGCAGATGATGACGTTATCGACACTATAGTTATCAATGAAAGTATTGACAGTGTCAAGCTTGATGACATTGATACTATGACCAATAAAGAGTTACGAGCAAAATTACGAAACAAAGATCAAGAAATTAAAAAAGCGCAAATGGATCGTCGTATTGAATTTAATCAGCTGCTAAAAACTAAAGACCAGCTTGAATCACAATTACACGAGGCTCAATATCAAATTGAAAAGGCATTTTCACCGGCAACCGGGCTACATCCTAAAACATTAGCGACAAGGCAGGAAGCTGCACACGCTCAAATGGAAGCCTGCAATGCAATCGATACCCTCCACAAATTATTCGATAGCTTAAAAATGTTGGCAGTGTCCGATCCCGATGCCGAAGAAGAACAAAACTTACAAATCGGTGCAATTATTTTACAAACTCGCACCATTCATGCTCGAACTTCTTTGCTTTTGGATGCCATAAATGCCAATGGTTACGAAATCCCCAAAAATACCGATAGTAAACATCAATTAAGAAATGATGAGGCTAAATGGTATGTTCAGGAACATTCCGAGATGATGAAAATTAAAGAGGCTCAAGCTGCAATTCGGGAAGATCATCGCAAACGACCGGTATATGAAGCAAAAACTAAACGGGGTCGTAAACCTAAGGAGTATTAATGCTGCCAGCTGTAAAAAGCGTGAATTCAGTTATAAGTTTTGATGATGGTCGTTGGAATATAGCAACCGATGCTGCTCGCAAAACTGCTAATGCCAGAGCCGCGATTGTTGAATATACCCAAAGTTATATTAAATGTGGATTTAGTCAGAATAAAGCAGTTGAAATTTCTTTAGAACGACTACATAAATCTTGGGTTCAGACAGAAATTAATGAATCCTACCAAAAAATAGTTGGCAATTCAAACAAAAATATTACTCGTTCAACATTATGTGATTGGCTGAAATATTATAAACAGTTTGGTAAAAGTGGTCTATTGCCAAACCATAAAGGTCGCGTCAAAGTTTCGCAAGAATGGGAAGCAATCGCAACCAATCTATTTAATCAGCCTTCAGCTCCGGATATGTCAGCTGTTCATCGCCATTTAGTAGAGGTTTTAGGTTTTAGTTGCTCATATAATCAAATTCGCACATATCTAACTAATCAGCCAACTAAAACCGGTAAGTTTAGCCCTAAACGGATTGGTAATAAAATTCACAAACTCAGCGAAAAACCATTTATTTCACGTGATTGGGATAATCATCAAGCCGGTGAAGTTTACATGGCAGATGGTTATAAAGCCGATATTCAATTAGCTCATCCGGTAACCGGCACACCTTGGCGACCCGAGCTCACAATTGCAGTAGACGTTGCTAGTGGCGCAATAATTAGCTGGCGAGCCGATAATGCTGAAAATCAATTTCGGGTACAGGAATTTTGGGCACAGACTTTTAGTATTCATGATCATGTGCCGATTATCGTTTATCTTGATAACGGTGCCGGTTATAAAAACAAACAATCTTTAGGAACCAATAAAGACGGTAAGATAGCCAAAAAATCGGAGCAGCAAAGCACCACCGGCTATTTACAAAAAATGGGTGTGCAAAAAGTTCAGTTTGGCAGACCCCATAATCCCCATGCCAAAAGTTTTATCGAGCGCACCAATCGGGCGATTAAGGAAGATTTTTTAAAGATGTGGCGACCACAATTTTATTGTGGCAACGATCGAAATACCGATCATGCCAAATGGCTGCATCGCCAAAAATCAATCCAATATCCCCGATTACCTGAGTTTACCGATGCTTTTAATGATTGGATTATCAGATTTAACAATCGACCGCATCCAACCCGAACCGATACCACTCGAGCACAAATCTGGGCTCAGCGAATAAATATTCCGGTCCATCAGAATTTTGAAAATATGCAAAAACCCCAGGCTAAACGCATTGTTCAACGAGCGCGCCTGCGGTTAAATAATCGTGAATACCAACATCCCGAACTTTATAACTGGAATCATAAAGAAGTGATCATCGAATGGGATTTAGACCGGGAAAAATCAATTTCAGTTCGGGATTTAAACGGACGATTAATTTGTGAAGCCCCGCTGGTTGCTAAAAAAGAGCAGTTTAGTCAATCGTATCGAGATGATCTGCGTAAAAAGGCTGAACTTGCCGCAATTGCCCGTAAAGAAAAACAAATTGACGAAATCAAAGCCAGAAATCGAGAGTTAGTAAATGTTGACAAAACAGCAGATCAAGCTTTAGAACTCATCAATAAAAAAGTCAAACAGCAGGATCCCGAAAAAATAATTTTAGATTTTGATAATTTATAGGAGAAAATATGAATGATATCACTTTTGCAGAGCATTATACAGAATATGACCGAAAAACCGTAGAGCGAATTTGGCAATTAATTAAAAATTCCAAATTATCTCAATCGGCAATTGCCCGAAAGGCTCGGGTGAAGCCCGCAACTATGACCCAATGTCTGAAAGGTTATTATTTAGCTTCACCCACTGCTCATCTAAAAGCAGTTGAGGCTGCACTTTTACATATCGAAGCTGAAACTAAAGATTTAATTGCTCCGGTTGAAACCAGTGTTTTTAAGCTTGCGTATGCATGTTGCAAAATGGCAAGGCGTTATAAAAATATTGCAGTTTTATCGGGAAACGTCGGCACCGGTAAAACTTATGCGCTCAAACATTATGCCCGCAAAAATACCAATACGATATTAATTGAAGTAAATCCGGTAATGAGTAAAAGAACTTTACTTCGAGAATTGGCGCAAAAAACTGTAAATACTCGAACCGGGCTTTTAGATGAGTTATTCGAACAAATAATTGATAGCCTAAAAGATACCGATAGTTTAATCATCATTGATGAAGCTGAAATCTTAATTCCCAATCAACTGCATTTATTAAGAAGAGTGCGGGATTTAGCCGGGATCGGTTTAGTGCTTGCCGGCACTCCCAAATTAACCGGATTATTAAAACCCGAGCACGGCCAGTTTGAACAAATACGCTCTCGGGCAGGTTTTTGGCCGCAAACCATTCAACAAATTACCGAAGAAGATGCCGGTGCCTTAATTCAGGCAGCCTTTGGTGATGAAGAACTAACTGACGATTTTGTCGAAAGAATGTATCAATATTCTAAAGGCTCAGCTCGAATGTTAGTTGAAGGATTGATTGCATCTTTGCGGGAATTTCGCTCTGATCGGGAATTATCAACCAAACTGGTCGATGCTGTTGCCAAACAAGCTTTGTGTTTACAACCTATTAAATAGGAGAAATTATGTGCAAATCAATAAATACTGCTCCCAATGTTTTTACTCCCGAATATTTGGAAAAGCTAAATGCTCTAAACAATTTTTGTCGAAAAAGAATAGCCGAAGGTTATCGAATAATTAGTGCACGGCTACTGCCTAATGACCAAAAAGCTACTTTGGTTTTGGATCGAAACTTTCGCGGATCATGTGCCGATTGGATCGATTTAAAACAAAAAATCTAAACCATAAATTATGAAAAAAGTAAAAACTTATATTGGCAAAACTTGTCGAAAGTGCGGTAAATCCGAAAGATATTTCTCAAATAATCAATGTAAGTCTTGTAAAAAATTACCAAACACCCATAAATGGAAATACCGAGCTCAAACAACTGGACAATATAACCAACAAGTTCGCCAACAATTGCAGGAAATCGAAAATTATCGATTTTCGCAAATGATTAAATGGTGCAAACAAAATCCGCAGGCTCTACCGGCTGAACGGCTTGCCCAAAGTCGCAAGATAAATAAACTATCTCAATTTTTATAAACATTCAAAGGAAAAACATGAACAACAAAATTAAAGGAAAAACTAACCAACGGGTGATTGTCCCGCAAGACCTTGAACAAGCCGAAAAATGGCTTTCGCAAATTGGCATTCAACGTCGAATTGTTGCCCGAATTGAAGCCGATGTTAACGATAAGATTGCCAAGCTCAAAGAAAAAGCCGAAATTGATGCTGCAAAATACAAAAGCGATATTGAGGGCTTAATTGAGGGTTTGCAAGCTTGGGCGGTTGCCAACCGGGATCAAATAACTGATAATGGCAAACGCCAATCCGCCGATCTTGCAACCGGAACAATTACCTGGCGACTTTTACCGGCAAAGGTTACTTTGCGAAAAATTGAATCGGTAATTGAAAGTTGTAAAAAATTAGGTTTGCAAAGATTTATTCGAATAAAAGAAGAGCTCAACAAAGATGCGATGAGAGAAGAGCGGGAAATCGCCAATCAAATCCCCGGAGTAACCGTTGCTTCAGCGGGTGAAACCTTTTCGGTTGAACCGTTTGAAGTCGAATTAGAGGCAACCAAAGTTTAATAGTTTAAATGTTAGCCAAATCCACTCTCGCCCAAATTCACATTGCCAAAAAGGATTTGCAAATATCCGATATTATTTATCGGGATTGCATCAATGCGATTAGCGATGGTAAAACCGAAAGCTCAAAATATCTAAATCCATCTCAGGCGCAAAAATTATTAAAACATTTTAAAAGTATTGGCTGGCAACCGAAATATCATAACCGCAAACTGCCGCAATCGCCCTCGGGTCATTTAAAACTTCTGCCCAAAACCGATCCTGCCATTACCCACATTGTTCGGTTGTGGCATCTTTTAGCGAAAAAAGGCAAATTGCAAAATAGCTCCCGCAAAGCCATGCTAAATTTTTGCGAGCGACAAACTTCGCAACCGGTTAAAAATTTAGATCAACTTTCAACTGGCGAAAAGCAAAAAATAATTGAATCACTCAAAGCCTGGCATGCCCGAAAATAATTTTATCGCCCCCGATCTCGCCGGTAGTAATTTACCCCCGGTTTTGCGGGGGATTGTGGCGGCATTGGGTTGGCGACGAGCCGAGGAATTTTTACGAATTCATGGCGGCACGGTGGTGGTAATTCCTCAATATACCACACGGGTATTACATTTATCAACTGAAGAATTATTAAGACTTCGAACTAACTTAAAAAACCATTGTGTCGATCCTCAAAAGTTTCAAATCGCCCTGCCGAAAGTCGATAAATTGTTAAAACGCAAGCGCGACACCATTATCCGTCGTAATCGTGATCTACCACTAAATCGTCTAGCTCGTGAATATAGTTTAACTACTCGTCAAATTTTAAATATTAAAAATAGCGAGGATGTTGGCGAACATCCCGATTTGTTTTAATGCGATTTGGGCGGTTTTTTACCCAACAACCTAACTACACTTCATAAATATATTTTAACTAAAATTTAAACGGCTTTTAAACGCTTTCACGGCTATTATTTATTATGTGAATTAAGCAAATAAAACACTTCAAATAAATCAAACTAAATCACCAATTGACAAATTTGCGAAATATTTCACAGGTTAATTTTTAGCTGAAAGCTCGGCATACTGCCGAGCATGTTAGTTGCAACTCATGCCACGCAAATCAAGTTAAGCGACGATCGGTTACATATTTTGCCCGACGGTCGTTTTCGCTCAACCGATTCCCGACCGGTTTCCCCCAAAGCCGGATGGTTGCTCAATGCCCAAATTGCCGAAAAATTAAAAGCTAAACGCCAGACAAGGAAAAATCAAATGTTGATCGATTTTGAGCATCAATCATTGCTTAGTTCGGCTAACGGTAAACCCGCACCGGCTGCAGGTTGGTCTAACGCTTTGAAATATATCGAAGGCGAGGGACTTTTTTTAACCGAAATCAACTGGACTCCTCGGGCTCAAAAAATGTTGGAGAACGACGAATACAAATATGCCAGTGCCGTTTTTAGCTATGATGCCAAAACTGGAGAAATCCAGGAAGTAATCAACGCCGCGCTTACCAATACCCCCGGTTTAGACGGATTAACTGAAGCCAAACTCAGTGCCGCTCTCAATTTATCACCAATTAATTTATCTAATCAAGGAGTAAAACCTATGAATGAACACGTTTTATCGCTATTAAAAACTTTAAAGGTTGATCCCGAAAATGCTGATGCTGCTATTTGTAAAGCAATAGTTGAGGATCATAATCAGCTTACCGACTTTAAAAGCCAAAATCAAAAATTATCGGATGAGCGCGATGCTGCACTCAAGCAAATTGCAACTTTAAATAGCGAAATTGTAAAACTTAAAACTGCACAAACCGAAGCTGAATCCAGGGCCGCAGCTAAAGAAAAAGCCGATTTAATTGCTGAGGCGATGAGTAGTGATCAACCCAAATTATTGCCGGCAATGAAAGAATGGGCTGAAAGTTTAGAGTTATCAGCTCTTAAAACTTACCTTGAGCATGCTCAAATCATATCAGGAATTACCAATCAGCAAGGTGTTCGAGGTAACGTCAATTCAACCGCCAACCTCAGTGCTGAAGAAATTGAAGTTGCCGAAAGAATGCAAATAAATCCCGAAGATTTTGCTGCTGCCAAAGTCGGCAAACCCGCCCCTGATTCTAAAGATACCAATGTAAACAAGGAGTAAAACAATGGCAATTTTAACCGATACCAAATTAACCGCTCTCAAAACTTCACTCAAACTAAAGTTTGATGAAGGTTTAAAAAAACAAGCGTCCGATTGGGAAAAAATTGGAATGAAAATCCCTTCCGGTTCAGCTAGTAATACTTATGCCTGGCTCTCAGACTTCCCGCAAATGCGTGAATGGGTTGGCGATCGGGTAATTAAAGATATTAAAGAGCGCAGCTACGAAGTGCAAAATAAAAAATACGAAGCTACACTTGGAGTTCCTCGTGAGGCAATCGAAGACGATAACTACGGTCAATATGGTCAGGTCGCGAGCTTGCAGGGACAGGCGGTAACTCGTCACTTAAACGAAATGATCTTTAATGCACTCAAAAATGGTCATTCCAATACTTGTTACGATGGCCAGTATTTCTTTGATACCGATCATCCAGTTGCTCCCAATACTGATGGCACCGGCACCGCAGTTAGTGTTTCCAATTCAATTGCCGGAACTGGCGATCCCTGGTATTTAATTTCCGATGCCGCCCCGGCAATTATCCTGCAAGAACGAATTAAACCTCAGTTTGATAGCCTCGATAATCCTAATCAAAGCGATACCGTATTTATTAAAGACCAAATATTATACGGAACTCGTTGGCGGGGGAATACCGCTTATGGTTTTTGGCAATGCGCCATGCGTTCACAAGCAACTTTAGATCAAACTAACTTTGATGATGCAATTAAACAAATGCTTGAATTTAAAGCTGACGGTGGTCGACCAATTGGGGTAATTCCTTATTTATTAGTTGTGCCTCCATCTCTTAGAGCTGCTGCTAATGCCACAATAGGAGTTGAACGAAAGGCCAATGGCGCAACCAATCCTAATTTCAAAGCAGTTTCAGTCTTTGTCGCCCCATGGTTAGCATAAAGGAGTAAAAATGAGTGATCAAACTATAAAATTAAAAGTTAAAGTTAATGGTAAAACCGGCATAAGCAGTTTTCGCCGCTGCGGTTTTGCTTTTACTAAAGAATGGCAGTCGGTTGAAGTTGATGAGGCAACTGCCAAACGCTTACAAACCGAGCAGATGCTCGAAGTTAAAGCTGAAAATGAACAAAAGCCTGAAACTAAGCCTAATAATCCAAAGAAATAGGGTTAAATTAGATAAAAAATGTTTGCAACCCGCGAAAATCTCCAAGCCCGAGCCGGTCTTACCCGGGAACTTGCGCAGGTTGCAACTCCCGAAGATCGATCGCCAATTCCTGAGAATATGCTCAGAATTGCGATTGCCGGTGAAGATCTTTCCGGTTTTGAACCAGATGATCAAACCACCTGCAATTATGTCCTTGATGCCATCGATAATTCTTTAGCAGATGCCACAGAATTAATCGGTGCTTATGGAATTAAAACACCGGCACTTGGTGGAAAGACAGGTTCTAATTTAATTCGCATCTGTTGTGATCTTGCGCTTTATTTTCTTTATCGACTGCGTCTGACCGATGAGATTGAGCAAAGATATAATCATGCAATTTCATTATTAAATCAACACGCCAAAGGTTTAATCAATCTGCTGCCTCCAGTAGATACCGACGGTGATGGCGATGTTGATGCTGATGATGATCAAAGCAGTGTTGCTGGCGGTGTAATTATTCAAAAATCCCGTCCCAGTAGATTTTCGGGTATTTACCCTCCGGTGCAATTTGCCGACGATGATTGATTATCAAAAAATTGTCGAAATGGCCCGAGAGCGTGATCAAAAGCGTGCTAAAAAAGACCGTTTTCGCCGCATTGACGGTAGTGCAGAATTAGCCAGGCTTACCAGCGACAATATTGCCCTACCCAGTTGTTTTATCGCCCCCGATCAGGAAAATGTTACTCAATCTGGTAATGACAGCGTAATTATTAATTGCCAATTTAGTGTAATTATTGGCGTCAATCACGCTCATTATCGTCACGGCTTTGGTGCCGAAGCCGAGCTCAACCGACATCGTTCAATGATCTTTGATGGATTATTTAGTAAAACCATAGATTTTGATGATTTTGATGATCAAGCTCAATCCCGTCCAATTAATTGGACCGGTGGTCAGCGATTAGAATTTGATCAGCATAATTTATGGTGGCGCGATGCCTATCAAGTAGAAATCTGTGCCGATCGTGAATTTTTAGCTGAATCATCGCTTGTAGATTTTGATTCAATCAATTTAAAACCTAGTTTACAACAAGTTTAAAGGAGTTTAAAATGGATTTTCAGCATATCCCCCTGCCCAATGGTTTACGTTATCCCGGTGCTTATATCGAAATTGATCCGAGCCTTGCCGGTCGTAGTAATGAACTTGCTAAAGTTCTATTAGTCGGCCAAAAACTAGCTACCGGCAGTGCTGCTGCAGGTGAAATCATTAAAGTTAATGGCGGTTTTGCAAATTATAAAACTTTATTCGGTCAAGGCAGCATTCTTGCAGATATGGCTAAAACTTATCGGGATGGTGATGTTATCTACGATCTTTACGCTTTGCCGTTATCTGATAATCCTGCTGGCGTGCAAGCAACCGGCACAATTACAGTAACTAACCCAGCAACTGCTTCGGGCACTTTGGCGCTTTATCTAGCTGGTGTTTATGTTGCTGTTGGTATTAATTCTACTGATTCAGTCAATAATATTGCAACAAATATCGCAACCGCAATTAATGATAATGCCGATCTGCCTTGTTCAGCCTCCAGTTCTTTAGCCGTGGTTACCTTAACTGCTCGTCACCAGGGAACTGTAGGAAATAATATTGATATTCGGCTAAATTTATATAATCAAATCACTCCAACCGATTTAGCACTAACAATTAGCGCATTTAGTGGTGGCAGTGGTGATCCGACTTTACCGGATTTAGAAGCTACCTTGGGAGTCGAAAGTTATAATTATCTAATTATCGGCTCAGCCGATGATGCTACACTTGCGGCACTTCATAATGAAAGCCAAAGACGCTTTCAACCGCCAATTCAAGACGGATTTCGAGTTTTTGGCGCAATACGCGGTGATCAATCTTCAGTTGAAACTATCACCGATCCTAAAAACTATGAGCACATCAGCCTGCTTGCACTTCAAATTAACCCAACTGCCACCTGGTCTGCCGCCGCCGCTTATGCCGCTGCTTGCATCCCCGCTCTACAAAATAATCCGGCCAAATCAATTGAGGGTCAAAAGATGGTTGGCATGATCGCCCAGGAATATTACACTTTTTCTGAGGCAAATAGTTTGTTATTCAAAGGTGCTTCGATTATGGAAGTTGCCAGTGACGGTTCTTGTTATATAAAACGTCCGATTACTTTATATCAGCAATTATCCGATGGCACCCCCGATGATGCTTATTTAGATATTAACACTCCCGAGACCATCGAACGGATTCGCAAAGAGCAAAGGCAGGGAGCCATTCGCAATTTTCGAGGCACCACTGCAGCAAAAAATAAAGAAGATTACAAAGCCGGTCTCAAAATCACTACCGAAGAAGATATTAAAGCTTATTTGTTAAGTTTGTATAAACGATACTTATTAGCCGAGCGCGGTTGGGTGCAAAACTATGAGGAATATAAAAAATCATTGGTAGTTCAACAAAATGCTGATGATGCCACCCGCTTTGATTTTAATGATAAACCAATTCTTACCAGCCCTTATTATATTTTAGCTGGTCGGATGAGTTTTTTAAAACGCAGCACTAATTAAGGAGTAACCATGGCACGATTTAACGATATACAAACCGTATCAATCCCCTCAATTGGGCGACTGCCGTTAGCTGAGGATCCCGGTGAGCTTGATTTAGGCGGTTACAAACGCGAAGCCAAACATGGAGTTATCCCCGGTGATGGCGGCTACACCGAAAGTTTCACCGCGTCTCAACTAGATTTAAATCTAAACCCGCAAGCGCAGGTAGATTTAGCAGCATTGGCAAATGTGGCCGGTGAAGATGTAACTGTTAGGCTTAAAAATGGTGCTGTTTATATGTTACCGCAAGCATGGGTAGCAGAACCACCAAAATTATCCCAAGGCAGTCTTAAATTAATGATTAATTGCGATTATCCCGCTGAAAGGATTACCTAATGGCAAGCATTGAAGGATCAATTAGCACAGAAAATTCTTGGCAGGCTGTTGGTAGTGCTGCAACTACTGATAAAGTATTATTAGTTGAAAATATCGGACCTTCAGCAAGTGTAATTTATGCGCTAGCAGCATCAACAACCCCGGATAATTCAGCACGTGGTCATAAGGTATTTGAAGGTAGAGCCGGAGCCTTGCCAATTGCCCTACAAAATGGTGATAGCCTGTATTTAAAAGGTAATCAAGGTTCACTGTTTATCGTCACTTAATGATTCAGCTAGCTTCAATTCCGGTTAAATTTTATTTACTGAATTTTCATAATAACTCCGATGGCGGTTTATATTTAGATGGTGTTTTGATCAGCTCCAATCAAAATTATACTGGCAACATTGATTTTAATTTTGGTGATGGATTATTTTTAGATGATCTTTTAATAACAACCAATCCTAATTATACCGGCAATATCAATTATGGAGCTTAATTTATGACCACAAGGATTATTACTCAAGTAAACCGCCCCAACCAAACCAGTGGGCAGATCATCAATGGCACAACTGATGATGTCTTGGAATTCGATATAGGCAATCAAAACCACACAATACTGAATGGCGGGAATTTTCCAGGGGAGATTCGGGTTAAAACCGGCAACCTAACTGTTAACGGCAATTTGGCGGCGCATACTTTTAATGTTGCTGTCGGTGCAACTATCAACCTAAGCAATTTATTGTTAAATAATGCAACAGGAGGAGATGAAACTGAAATAACGCAAAATGGAACGAACTACACAGTTCATTCTTTTACTACCAATGGAAGTTTTAATACCGGAATAAATATAACCGGCAATGGAACGGTTATTGGACCGGAAATAGACTATCTAGTAGTAGGCGGCGGGGGTCAGGGTGGAACTGGTCATGGTGGTGGAGGCGGTGGAGCTGGAGAAGTCAATCAAAGCACGTCTTCAATAACAAGTGGAAGTCATATAGTAACGGTAGGGACAGGAGGGCA
>Ga0209562_1000261_pt1 | contig 20344 bp, 11 predicted proteins | sample WorMetvacBELIZE2_FD_187399 | JGI IMG/M metagenome (GOLD analysis project Ga0209562, IMG submission 187399) | Marine gutless worms symbiont microbial communities from Max Planck institute for Marine Microbiology, Germany - Olavius vacuus BELIZE.2... | ecosystem: Host-associated > Annelida >... | reverse complement strand
ATGGTATTATTTTTCAAGTTCAAGTTTTATTCTGTAGTGAAGTTTCATTTTCTACAGCAATCAAGCAATGTTATGATGGTGAAATAGTGCAAACGAAATAAGGATAAAATCATTAACAGTACACTTTATCTTCTTTCCGGTAAGAAATTAAGTCTTTTCTGCCTTTTTAACATCATTTGCTGTCCATTACAAGTGGCGAAAGTGGTGGCTTCCGCCACCGGATTCGTCGGTAACAATAACCTGTTATATCTGTGGCGAGAAAAAGTGAACGATGGATTAGTGATGTTAAGAATAGTGTCCTGCACTGGGACAGTAATTACATGCATCCTGCCTCTCCTCAGATTTCATTTTCGGCCCCACCCATCCCCACAAAGTTGTCTCCATCCCCTAGTGCATTATGAAAGTGAAGTACAGCTGCATTCCTACCGGAATCCCGTAGAGTTGTATAATTTGTATTTAGCTCAGTTGGCTGTTTGTTAAAAGCTGTCTGTGTGTTTGTGTATGTGTTAACCAAGGTAGTCCATATCTTAACTGCTATATGTAGAGACACAATCCTGCATGATGATCCATACGTGCCTTGGACATTTCCCCTTAAATTTCCTCCCCTCTGGAAACTTCCCCCCAAACAACCACTCCGGACATTCCACCCAGACATTTCTTCCATGGAAAATTCCCCCTCCTGTTGCCGGCAGATCATTACAACCCATGGGCTGCTTGTTTTCTATCCTGTGGGAGTCCTACAACATAAACCATTTCCAACCCCACGAAACCCCACAACATAAGCTTCCATGCCTGTGGTATTTCTGAGAGTTTTATGGGTTTCTCGCGATCCCGTCCCGGTGTCCATCTCTAGTCAAGAATGACATGTTGGCACTTTTAGTTGCATTTTCTTGCCGTCAGTTGATTGAGTTTAAAGGAACATTTTTCTGAATACCGTACTGTAGCATCAGTGTGTGGTGTAAGCTGGGTTCTGAAACTGTGTTTAGCTGATGATGTGAAAGATGTCTCATTCTACACCTATGGAATCAAAGATATGTTTGCCGTTTTCTTCTATGGTCTGATTTGCATCGTCTTCCATGCCGTTTTCCAGGAATACATCTTTGATGTAAGCTGACTGCTAATTGTTATTTCACAGCTGTCTCTCGAGTTCAGAGAAATATGCGTATGTGAGCAAATCTTGAGTTTTTTGCCACTCATTTTATAAATTTTTATTGTAAAACCAATGAACTCTTCTGTGAAGCCAGAGTGTACATATTTCGCGTAACATAACACAGACTCACAAAACTGCATTGTATTTTAACATTACATCATTAACTTTAAATGGCACTGGAATTAGCACTGGAAACCATGTAAACCAATCGTTATGTAGATGGTAAGTGACATGTGGTAAAAGGCTGTGCTTACTTATGCGATAAATATTACGTTGTTGGTTTCAGTAAATTTGGTGAATTGTTATTTATTTTCTTTGTCACATTATTGCTACGGAGTAAACACTGTTACTAGAGATCACAAATTAGCAGGTTAATGAATGCATTTTGGAATTAATTGCAGTTAAAAAATTAACGCCGTTAAAAACTTTAACGCAGTGCCAGAAATCGCAACAAAAGCCGCCTTTAATTGTCAGAATCGGTTTCAAGTCTCAGCACTGCAATTTTTGACTACGGCATTTACAGTAACTGGCAAAACAATGTTTATTTAACGTCAACTGTCAAGCTCATCTTGGTGAAATTTCATAGTGGCACCACCACGCAAACCCGGAATTTAACACCGACATGCTCGGCCAAACAGTTTTCAGTTGACACCTACCTCAAAGATACACTCTGACAAAATGTGCGTTATTAACACGTTAACGTGCGACTGAAAAAAATTAAAACATTCGCCCAGCCTAACATGATTAAAAAAATAATCACATGTGAGCTGTAATTATTACTTAGTCATCTACGGCATAGTTTGTATGATTGTGAATATTTCCTGCTGTGGATCAAAACTCTGTGTGGGTAACAGGCTGTTTGCTAGTGATAATCTGCACAGCGTCTGCTTTGTGCTTTTGATTGATCATAGCTGTTAAATGTTGAAAGAAATCACATCAGAATTGGAAGGAGATTTTGTATTTCATTACGTATGTTATTGCTAATGCTGTTTTTTATTGCTTTAATAGTGTTGATTTGATATTAAGACAGGCGTACACTATGGAAAGGTGGCATCGTGGTGTTGTGGTAGAGTGTCGGACTCGCAATCAAGAGGTCGTGGGTTCGAGTCTCGGCCAGGCACTACGGCGTAAAAACTCTTGGCAAGTTTCTCACACCTATGTGCCTCTGTCACCAAGCAGTACAACTTGGTACTGGCCTAAGGGCGGTGATGCCTGACAGCTGGGAAGGTAACTGCGGGCCTGGCAGAAAGTAATGGCAGCCTACCGCCGGGTTTATGATATGCGTGTGTGTCGCTGTGGGTCTGGTGGGAGGTGGTGGCGATTGAGTTATGTGTGTGAAACCTGCCGTACATCAGATGATGTCGTGTGTAAATGGCATGGTGCTTTCATTGATTCGAGCCATGACTATGCGTGCTGTCACCTGCAGGCTGACTGCCTAGAGTCCGGGATCAGCTCCGGCCCCTTATGCTCAATTACGATTATGGGAAACCTTTACCTTTTACACTATGGAAGACCTTTGGAAATACAGAAACAAATAGTAGCAGCTGTAGTAGTAGTAGCAGCACAGCAGCAGCAGTGTTGTGCATGTTGTTTGGCAGAAACTGAATCGTCGCATGCATCTGTCTAAAGTGAAGCACAGCAAGTTCAACGAGTCTGGCCAGCTTGCGATATTCTATGCTGTATCGGCTGCGTGGGGCATCGACTTGATTATCCGGGTTCGTTGCATCTGTCATCACCTCACTTCTTCGTAATAATTTGCAGGGTAGCAACGTGTCAGAGAATCAAAAAGATAATCTAGTGTTGTTTCGTATGCTTTTTAATGTGATTTCAGACCTGCTGCAAGTTCATCGTTAAAAAGTTAAGTAGCATTAAAAATGCAGAATATTTCAGTTGAATGCAGATTTTCGATCATAGTTATCAGTTTAGTGTCTGGCAGTTAAAACATGTAAAAACGCGTCATTTATGTTAGCCATTTTATGTACATTTTGTGCTCTTCTCGTTTTACTTTGTGTGTCGAGTAGGTTGCAGTTCTGAATAAGTTTGGTGGAGTTTTAACAGTTAGTAAAAGTTGAGCGTGACTCAGTGATTGAGTTATGTGCGTGAAATTTGCCGTACATCAGATGTTGTCGTGTGTAAATGGCATGGTGCTTTCATTGATTCGAGTTCTGCTAACCGCAAAAAGCCTATCAATAACTGAGACTTAAACATTACCAGAGGGATTTTCAAAAACATTTACTGACACTATCTTTACTTTTTCTTAATCTTTCCATCTGTATGTTCATTGTTCAGGTTATGTTGTTATTGTTTAACAATGTACATCATATTAGCTAGGTAGCTATTTTACTGTGTCTTGCTGCAGTTTGTCATCCTGAATTAAAGTCTTGACTGATTGACTGATTTATGTAGAATCAGTTGCATGTCACATTAAGTATCTGGCAGCTGTGCAAAGTTGGGTTTGTGTTGATGTGACACTGAAGTCAACAGCCTGCCATTTACATGTCACTGTGTAGGATATCACTGAGGGTCATGGTAGTGCTTGCTGATATCTCGACAAGATATACTAACGTTTTGCAGAGTTGATACAATGTTGATGTTGATAACATTGACCCAGAAAACAAACATAAGCTATAGAGCACTCACAGAATGCAAAGTACAGCTGCCCATGGCATGCATACTGATGTTGTTAGTTATTGTAAATGACTTTCCTCACTGCAATGAATGCTCCGTAATAGTGGATTTACAGGAACTGGAAACAAATTGCGGGAATCTTGATTTAGATCAGCTCCAGGGTCAAATTTTTGTCCAAGGCAAGAGGTGAGGTGCAAAACTGATAAAATTTCTGGAGGCTGTTGAGCTATGAAGTCACAGTGGTGCATGCCACGTGTTGATTGATTGATTGGTTTATTGTTCAAAGCCTGCCCAAATTATGCAAAAATCTGTCCACATCTTTATGAGTAAACGCACTGATAGGCGAATCAACCAGCCGAGGAAAACGTGACCTACTTGGCAGAGGTAAAGGCAGTGTCTATAATTATTACATGCTGTTTGCTAAAGACGTGACTTGCAGTCATTGTAGTCAGTAGCTGATCTTTGTGTATGAATCACAGGAGAAGTTACTGCCAAACATCAGCAGACTCTGGGAAGGCTATCCTCACGCCAACATACCGTGAGTCGGCTTTGATAATTGCATCGTTTAGTTTATACTTTGCGCTTGTTGCATAAATGCTTTTGGTGACATTTATTTTGCGTCAACCAGTGCATTCATTTGATAACCTTAGCTATTTTGTGGTCATAAATTACCACTTTATTAGTTAATTACTGTATTCATCAGTGACGAAAAGTGTGTTGAAAGTTGAAACCACTTTTATAAAGTTTAGATCTGTGCTTATATTAATAGCTTTGTTTGAAATAACTAGCATATCATAGATCAGAAATCAGACTTTCTGTTCACATTAGTGGAATTACTAATGATAAACTTCTTTATCTATTGGATTATGTTTGTTAAGTCTTGTGTATGTTACTTTCAGTGCAGTAAATGCTAATAATTGGATAGACTGGCATCGGGCCTGTACAAAAATTTGTTGCAAACGGCGAGAACTTGCCTAAATCTGAAAAATGGCCAAATGTTGACAGGTTTGCATGCAACTCGGTGGAATTACTGTTAATGAGATTCTTTCAACTGCCTTGGAACTTGTGGCGCTGTGGCAGGATAGAAATCATGTGTACTGTATTGTCATTTGTGTTTTTGTTCTTTTTATGATATTTATCTGCAGTTGTCACGTTGCCAGAGCTTGTTATTTTGTTGATGTAGATTCTGGGTCAAGTTCTATTTTGTCATTCAACTGGCATACTGGATACACTCATACCCGGAACTTTATTTTCAGAAAATTAAGAAGGTAATCCGGCAGTGTTGATGTTCTATGTTGTGATGTTCAAAGCATTTTTGACAGGCTTTTATCCATAGAGAAGTATTTTCCTCCCATTACTGACAAGAGTTGGCCAACCATGCTACTGCTTTGCTCACTGGTGGAGCTGCATTTGTTGCCTGAGGGTTTGCCTGTGTCCTCTCTAAACTGTGACAGGCCATTAAACTCAGGTTTAAAGGCGCCTGAGCTTGTAATGGATGCCGGCTTTAGGGATAACAGATGGACCGCCTTCTTGTGCATGTGACCACCAGGCTGTAGCCCTCTCGTGCTCCCACCTATCCAGGAGGTGGGTAGTTCCTGAGCGTCACTCAGCTTGGTTGGTTGTAAGTGCACAAGTAAAGGCGTGTTCCAGAGAAACCCACAGTCCTAGCCCTAGCCGGGCATCTAAAACATACGGACACGGTGCCTTTCAATTAATACACATACACACCACTGTTGTCAACAGTGGTCGCTCACACACTACTCAACACCGCACACACTGTGGGGCTATGCTGCGACTATAATCCTTGCTGATCCCGCAGTCACCCCACCGTCTCCGAAATGACCTAAAATGTGTCGAGTGGGACAACCAACCATTTGTTGCCACATCCAGTTCTAACTTGACCGCCCTGATGCATGTGGCACACAGTGGCCGGTCTCCTTCACACGTCTGATGTGCCTTGATGTCAATCAGTCGAGATCAGTCTCATTGTCATATACCTTCCTCCAACACCACTGAATATGCTATATCAAAGATGAGGATGAAAGCGAGAGGGCATGATTCTGCATTGCTATAGCATTGGTCTCGAATGGTCTGTCATTGTTCTGAGCACAAGTGCCAGTGATTTTTAGACATAATCACACTTTCTAAGCTGTGTTCTCTGATAATAACCAATTTCTGAACTCGGTTTCAAACTGAGCTTGTATGACTACGAGCCCAGCGCAGTTCCGATAATCATTCTTTTTATCCTCTAAGCAGTCATCAATGAGATTACTCCGACCAAACATCTGTAGGTAACGGAGGCAACGAGTTCCCTTGCTGTTACTTGAAACTTTACACACTCAGTGACACTTGACTGATGTTGAATGCTAATGCTGGTCCCCTTACTATGACATTAAACCGAAACTTGACGAACTAAAGACAGTGATGTACAATAGGGAGCGTAAAGAACGCTGACCATAGATTCAGGTATGCACAACTTATAATGTTAATGAAAAGAAGTTGAAAGACAGTAAACAGAAATGGTTTGTGCTTGTGTCCAGGATGAGATATGGTCACGCATCCAGTACATCACGATGTACCTTGTGTTTATCAGTGCGGGATATATGCTCAAGTGAGTACGCCATTATTGCAGGTTATGGTGTTAACGGTTTTAAGATAGTCGAGGTTTCATTTTATTGCACTCTTTAAACATTCACTTGCAAGGATACGTGATAAATTTTTGCATTACTAGCTATGTACAGTTTCATTTCCTACTGATAATATCGGTGTTACAATGTGAATATTTTTTATGTTATAGCATTCTGTAATTCTTTCTGTTCCTGAATATATATGCCATATTCGTCACCTTGGTTTGACCGTGAAGTCTTACCATACTGTATGTACAAGTGCCAGCGGTTTAGTGCTTATGCCCTACATGTAAGCTTCATGTTTGTTGTACACTGAATAATATTAGTGAGTTGAATTAGTCATTTTTCACCCAAGTCTACTGGTTTAGAATGGTAGCTTATCTTTTAGCCCTGAAGTTATTTTGTCTATCAGTTTTGATGTGAGCCACGCCAGACCACGGCATGTATGTCGGGTGGTCAAAGGGCTGGATAGGGTCTAGTCATATTTTTTGGCTTCACACATTTGGTGAAGTGCAGTAGACTACTATATTTCAGTTCAGTTCAGTAATTTTTATGGTAGCCTAGGTAACTAAAATCACATCAAGAACCACTGTGGTGCCGAATGTACTGTCAGATAACAAGATTGAGATATGATAGCTGGAAGAGGAAGGTTTTAAATGGACACCGGAATGTTGATAGTGGTGGCATAGAAACGTCTTCAGGCAGTGCATTCCATATTCGTGGAGCAGAAACATTGAAGGTCCAACTACCGACCGTAGAGTCTGAACAGTGGCACCGCTAGGCGACTGGTGCTGGCATAGCGTAGTGCCCGATGACCAGGCAGATCAGCTACTTGGTTAAGTGGTCCGATCTACCGCAGCGCAGTATCATGCAAAACCTCATAAGTTGGTCATACAACGTCAGATGTGTGTGTAAATGTGTGTGTAGTCTGACGCGACTGTCGCTGCTGCTGCTGGTTCTGCATTACACTGTTGAAATGATATTCCACACTTCACGTCTTCTCTATTTCTCGGAAAAGGCAGAAGTAGCAAATTATGGGTACGTTGTTTTTCACTGTTATCTCATTGTAGCAGCAAGTTGTGCATAACTGGAGGCCTGCTGGCATACTGACATACTGGGTTAAAGACACTGGCTTTTGATTGAGCCAGTCATCCGGCTAACATGTTGTTGTATGATAGCTTCATTGTGATTTATCCTCATCAGTTCAGAGCACCTAATCGTATGAGCTGCAATGGACTTTGGTCTGTACAGAATCTTTTGTCATCATCTCCTCATCTTACAAATATGCCTCGTTGCTTTGACAGTGTGTCATTCGCTGTTGTAATTTGCTATAAATTTGTTGCAATACTGTGCGCTGAATATTGTTCGCTAGACTGATAGACTAACTTTGCATATTTACAATTACGTCATCGGAAATGTCACTGTTACTAACCAGACATCTCAAGACAGTTTGCCTAATCGTATATGAAGCTTGCGAGATTTTCAATCATTGGGTTTTCTGAAAATGCTCCAGCACACACTGCACTTGGTCTGGCACTGAGTGCAGTTATCAACATCCAAAATGAAGGGGTACATGTGGTTGGCCAGTGGCCGCCGCATTTGTGGATTTGTCAGATAGAGTCTGACAGTGGATTTTATGTGGTAACTCTGCTCGGAATGTAGCTTACGATCAATCCAGATGAAAGGCACTACGATTTGTCGCTGGTCTTGCAGAATGGAGAGAGAATATGCTTTCAAGCACTGGCATCACTTTGGGCCTCCTGGGATGTGCAGCCTTAGCTCAGTCCCCCATTTCCTCTTCTTGTAGTGGCCCAAATTTAGGGGTTTTGCGGAGCACTGGGAACTTTCCGAGTGCGATCTTGAGGCGAGCCCCAGCTGAAATAGAATTTAATGCTGTTTGGCTTTTAAATTGGCATCTGTCGTTGAGGACCTATTTTGTGTGAATTCGCAAGAAACGGTTGACTGAATTTGGCAAAATAGTGACAGAAGTGAGATGTATGGTGCCACATACTCCAAAAAGTGAAGGCATCCTGTAAATGATGCCTGTGGTTTTAAGTACACTGTACATATACCAATGAGTGAGTGTATTAGTTGTTGGCTGTGGTGTGTTCTGGCATAGATTCCGATTGTGGAACGTACTGTTTGTTCTCGTTCGACTGGGAACAATCACTCTGTCTGTGCTGACACTTTGGTTTGTGCCATTTCTCTGCATTATGCCTGCAGCTTACTGTTTTGTGTCTTTAGTTAGTAAGTGATTGCGATTTATGTGCCATTTTTGCCAAGTTTGCACTAGACTTGTTAAAACGGTAACTGGTAAGCTGGTTTACCAGTTTCCAACCGATAACCGGTTTTCAGAACGTATAACCGGTTATCGAATTTATCGCATGTCATGTCGACACTACCCAGACAACGCTGACACATTGCGCGGTTGTGAGTGCTGTCGCCTGCCATTTTCTCGCAATTCTAGCGTCGTCGGCAACTTCTGAAACATCTCTTTGCACTCATAGATGATGTCCAAGAGTTCAGCTGTAAGTAAGTAAGTAGTAAATGTCCATTTGCAAGCGCAATTATGTAAACATCTCTAATGCGTTAATGCTTCGAATGTCTCGCGTAAATTGTTCGTAGTCAACAGCTGGATCGCACAGATGATCAGGCAGTGAATTCCATACTGTTCGTCTGGCGACTGCTACTGTGCGGGTCCCGAAAGTGCTGCGGTGAACTTTGATGAGATGACATCTGGCAGATCGCAGATGCTGGCGACTAGGAACTTCAGAGACTGGCACACATATCCATGAAAGTCTTTGAACAGAACAGAGTCTTGAAAGCTTCTTTGAAAATCCGGGAATTCAGACTTATAAGGCCGGGAATTTTAGTTTTTCGAGGTAGTTAATACATGCAGAAAGAAAATGTGAGGTAAATTCACTCGTCAGCAGATATAACCATAATATGGTAGTTTTCACAGTAAAAGGTTTGGTTCATTAAGTTGACTTGTGACTTGTAAAGTTGTGTGCGATAATTGCATGGTCATAGAAAACTCCTGAATGGTAGTTTCTAGATACTTGAAAATTCCTGGAAAGTGGACTTTTTTATACCTAGACCTTTTTATACCTAGAAAGCCCTAGAAAACAGTGTTTAGCCCGTTACACGAACCCTGGATATCCCTTCCTAAATGATGACCGGCGAAATTACATTAAGTAAGTAAGCATAATTAACTGTCGGCTGTCTTAAGCTATAATATATCAACGGACAGCACTGTTGTGTGTTATTAAAGAAGTAAAGTTTCTTTTAACCGACAGCAATACAATTTTAAGTCTGTGACCAATTATGTGATACAGGTACGGACTGTCAAAGACAAACAACCTGTCGATTGATTTTGCCGAGGGAAATTTCAACACGCAGTTTGTTCGGTATGTCTGTACATGTTTTCCTGCTGGTGGCTGTTATTGTTGATGTCACGAGATCAGAGCACGTTCTGTGTACCTGTGTTCTTTCACTCGTTATATAATTTTGTAACAAATTTCCTACAGTTCCTTTGTTTTTAATACAAGTACGCAGCGGTCGTTTTTGGCAGCTGCTTTGTGCTGATCTGTACGTTGATTGCATAATTTAACCAGTTAGTGCTACGGGATGTAACATTTAACTTGTTATTCTGGTGTTTCACTGAAACTGTGCTGTTGCTTACTGCCACTACTATGACGACTACTAATCGATTTATACAGCGCATTACAGTCATGTAAAACACAAATCTGAGCACTTAATTGATAATCTAAATTAAATGTGGGTGATAAAAAATTATGTCGATACCATTTGTTCTCTGTACTGTACGTATCCATCCACAGCTTCTTGTGCTGGTTATGCTGTGATGACGATTCCACTCTCTGAGTAATCACAGAGACTTTATACATGGTGCCTAAAATGTCACAAAGCACTGCAAATTTTTTCCTGTGTAAATTATTGTCCACCAAATGATGATGATGATGGGCAATGATTTAATGTGTGCTTAAAAGTTGACTAGAAGCCAGCTTAGGCTAGCACACAATGCCAAAGTTAAAGCCGACATGCCTGAGAAAAACGAAAAACACCTGGAGTCTGTGGAGTCAGTCTGGTGGATGGAAAGGTAGAAGAACAGGAGGAAAGGATTGTAGTTTTGGCCTGTGTTTTGAGGGCGACGACTAAAAAAAGGTCGTCGACTTTTTTTGTCTACTTTCTTCTGGAACCGCCTCTGGCATCTGATCATAGTCGGTGACTGAGGACACCAGCTGGCAATTACGCAGTAGACGTGGCGGTGAATGTGTTGCGTTGTGAACGTTTGTGTGTCACAGCGTGAACTGTCTGGCCGGAGTGTTTCTCGTCCAGGCGTGGATCATGTGGAATTTCATCACATTCCACCTTCACCGCGCTCGAGAGAGAGCCACGGCCGAGGCGCCGGTCGTCAGCAAGAAACTCAACTCACCGTCATCGCCACCGAGAAAGAAAAAGAGAGGTCTGTTCTGCCATTCTCTGCTGTTAACAAACAGTTTAGAAACATTTTATCCGTCTATAGTGGAGACATAACATGTATGTATTCAGGTTCTCCGTCTGGCTGTCCATCCGTTGTCCGTTCTTCGTCCATTAACACCTATTTCGCGTGACGCGATAGCTCTGTACTTACTGTAGGTGGATTCTGGTGTTTTGCTCTATTTGGTTTAGTTTAGTTTTGTGTGTTCCTTCAGTGTTTTGACATTGTTGGTTGGGTCATTTGACTCGTAAAAACCTGTCTCCGATATGACCTATAATGTGTTTGGTGGGACGTTAAACCTTAATCAGTCAATCATACGGCGTGAATAGGAGGTACGGTATCTAGAATACATCTGTATAAGTCTGGTTCGGGGGGTGACTTGCTGTGGAACTCAGGGGTTGAAAGAGTGGGTCAATTGTTATTGAATAACTAGTTGAAGGTTATCTTGCGCCACGAGCTGGAATTGCGCCCTTCGTGTATATGTATTACGTCGCAGCACCACTGTTAGCCTAGAGCCGAATGTGTGGAATTCTGAAAGAGAGAGATTAATATTGTTGTTGTTCATGTACAGGGCCGAAGGATGATGAATCCAAGGGGGACATGTCGAGCGGTGATGAGCCAGTGCCTACAGTGAACGGTACACTGCGGCAGCGAGGTGGTACTCCACGACATCGCTAGCTGCTGCAGCTGCTGCCCGCATCCTCCGATGTCTCTGAACAGCTTGCATCCGAAGTCAATTTTTGTATCAGTCAATATCCGCCATTTTCTTGTGAGTGGGAAAGAAACCAGTACGAGAGAACTAGCCGCCATATCTGTATAATACGCATATTGGAAGTGCTCGTTCGCTTGTTCTGTGACCCCGGTTTTGGACTTCTTTCTGGCGAGAGTGTATGCGGTTGCCCTGATATTGACTTTATTGACCCCTGCAACCTGCATGTCTCGAGGCTTGCATTAGTGTCCGTGGTTGAGGGAACAATATGTTTTGGTTGTGGAAGAACTGTACGGTTTGGCCGAGGTTGGACGCTTACAAAGCAGTCGATCCCAGCCAGTCATTGGCTATGGTATTTAGTATTGCTGCGGTGTAGATTTACAATTGTCGGCAACCTATTTTGACGGGTAGTGCTTTGTTTCGTCTCTGTTTGCTAGATGGATGTTACCTTGGACCTTGGCTTTGATTACCAGAAGTCTTGGCTCGTCACCACTATGGTTATAGGTAATTTACTCTGGGTGACTGCTTACTCGGAAAACGTGAAAAGGCCGTCAGAATGCAAAGAGGGTGGTGGAAACGTAAGCGAATGGAGAAAAGTTGGGAAAAGTATAAGTTGTTGAAAATTGTTGGATAATTTGACTCTCGGATGAGGCCAAATTATTGGGCAGTCATGTCTTCGTATGCAGAGGTCTGGTGAACCGCTGCAAATTTCTTATCAGCACTTTCTCGAGTACTTGCTTGAAAGTATGTTAATGTATAATGTACTGTAAATTTCAGTTAGTCAGTTGATCACAAAACTAGTGCCAGGCTATAACTAGGGGGTGTTTTGGGTGTGAAAACGTTCCAAAAATAAAATTTAGAAATACCACGTTAAATTTAATATCGAATACATGTTAACATAAGGTACAAATTCTACCGTATTTGCTTTAATTTTCAGATTTTGTTCAACAGAAATAGAAGGTTTGCAGCCACTGGGCAGTTACATGGGCTCTTGATCATACCCCACTGGAGAGCTAACCACACTCCCAGCCCTCTAGCTGGATTTGAGGGGCCACTTAACTGGGAATGAGAAGGGGAAAGGGAAGCACGGGAGGTAATATGGAAGGGAATATAGGGGAGGATGCAACAATGAAATAAATTTCTGGTGACGATGTTTACTTAGTGCTAGCCTGCATCGTACCAGGTCAGCATGTCTATGAAGACAACAAAAGAAGGTATTCTTGAGCTTAAATGTTATTGAAATATCACCAACGTTAGTGAGCTGTGAATTCTGTACAAGCTGGAGCATGGCAGCCATGTTACAGTACAAGTAGACGCCGTTTTAACTGGAACGCTTGTGTTTATTGCTGTAAATATCGAGGTGGAATATTCTGTATAATGTACATAACGTGTTCGTGTTTGCGTTGTATGTCATAGGTCCTTAGTGCTGGTGGATGGTACTTCTGTAGATTTCTGCTAGAGTATTTTTGTCCATGGTGACCACTTGGTTGCGTCATTTGACCCGTAACAAATCTGTCCCCGGTATGACCTACAATGTGTTTTGTGGGACGTTAAATCTCGTTCAACCTGACCTCTTGGAGTGAATAACCTGAGAGTCGGGAATTCGCCGAACCTTTGGTCGGAAGCATTGTCGTCAAAGTTTGGTGCCGTATGTGGGTTAACAGGTGATATGGTTACCGGAATCAGCAGACCTGTGCAGTATGCATGAGTGGTGTATAGGACGTAGTGATCGATGATCTAAAGTTGGTCCAGTGCTGTGTCAGCTGAGAAAGGAACATTATTTGCGGACGTAAAATTCTTCTTCTTTTACTGGTCTGCTATGTAGCAGGTTTATGGGATTCGGCAGGTCGGGGACTGGTCACCGTGTTTGTTATGGCAATCTGGTCACGTAGCCGTTTGCTAGGGAATATTTACTAAATAAAGAAACATTAACTGTTCAGATTAATCCTAAAACAACTGCGGTATTTGCTCAGTTTTCAGTGACATGACTTTTTTCGCGCTGTTGACTCTTTATGGGATTACTCTTCTGTTTATAGCTCTCCATCCTTACAATCTTCTGCTGCCCTTTTCACTTCCAGGTACATTGATGATGACATAAGGTCACTCGGCGTGTACAGTCTCTTTCTTAAATGGAATGCTTTGCCGTCCATTCTTTCTTCGGTAATCTCTTGCAGCAAGACCATTTCTGCCCCAACCATCTGTGTTTATTGTGCCAGATCGTATGTGACATGCTTTTTTCTTCCTTCATTTTTTCTAGAACAGACATATTTGTTACTTTGTTCTTTCAACTGATTATAGCATTCTTCTCCAAATCCAAACTTCGAAGGAATAGTCGGGGGACGTATGTAAGTCATGAAATATCTGTCGATGGTTTCACAATTTCTGTATTAGATAAGGTTGAAGTATTTGCTTTAAGTAGTTGTTTGAGTGCATATTGCTGCATAATAAACCATGAAATTGATCTGTGTATGATGCCACTTACTGCTAACGGTGGACTGGAAAGTCGGGGTAATTCTGTGCAGGTCGGGGACTGGTCACCGTGTTTGTTATGGCAATCTGGTCACGTAGCCGTTTGCTAGGGAATATTTACTAACTTCAGCTGAACTTCTGTTGTGATTGTATGTGTCGGATTTTGCGATTATTGTGACACGCACGCAGAATGTAAGTATGGATGGTCTTGGCCCACTGCCAGTCTGTAGGTGGGCCAAATTATGGGAGGGCTGGCAAGCTTCGCAGAAGAATAGGCACCAAGGAGGGGGCAGCACTGCACAAAAATGTGCATATTTTAAAGTAGAATGAACTGGGTTGGCATAGTGAGCATCAGTACTAAATGTACTGACATCATATCCATTGTCTTATAAGCTCGGGGTTAAAGAAATGGAGATTGGTGCTGTCATGTGAGTCTTTGTGGCTTTGGAAGGACTTTTTTGTGAATTATTGGTTAAACTGTTAGCTGCACTGATTTTGTGCTTCAGTTCCTGTTGACACTAATGCCACTGAGCTACTTGAATTTCTGACGCTGCAGATAAGTTAAACCTTTGCGTTAAAGAAACACTGCACGTGCCAATGTACTTTGTAACTTGTACGAGTATATAGCGCCTCTGTATCTTCGGACTTTATAGGCGCTATACAAATCGTAGTATTATTATTATTATTATTATAGGCCAGAAATGTGCGATTTTATGTTTGTATGTTTACAGTCGATGGAACTTTCCTGTACTTAGAGTTTTCTGCTGCATTTTGAAGTCATTCTGTGGAAATGTGTTGGTAAATGATCTGTAGTAGCTTCTGGGTGTGAAATGTGAGACTGAATGATGTGAATTTTATGTCCGCTTCACATGAATTAAGTGATTTTCTCGACCAGTTTTTCAAGGCATTTAATTGCACTGGTACATATATACAGGCACAACATCCAACAGAAAATACAGGATAAAACTAAATCTTGGGATAAAACTAAACTGTTCTGCTTTAATGTCCTGACTGTACACAACTGCACTACTGTATACAGCACAGGACAGCTACGATAATTTTATCTTTTTTTCTTAAATTTTCTCGTTTTTCAGTCATTACAATTGATATCGTTCTTTGTTGGCTGGAGAGGGGCATGATTGATTGATTGAGTAAGGCTTAACGTCCCACAAAACACATAAAAATGTGAAACATAATGTACAATGTGAAGTCTGGTTTAGATATATGCAAAAGAGAATTGTCACATATTGTTGGGTTATGGATTCTCTATGAGTCGAGTGGGACGTTAGGCTCTACTTACTAAGCTTTGGTTTCTGTTCGTTAATCTAGTTTTCTGTAGCCATGTGGACTTGGTAAACATACGATACTATCTCAATAATGCTGCAGTTCTGTGTGCTAATACTTGATTAACTGTTAACTATGTGGTGCACGTGTATTATATGGTGCTGTAAAGGTTAAGGAGGAAGTGCTGGCTATTGGTTGTTGGTGAAAATAGGATGATATAGTGTTAATGGAAGAGTTAAATTTCAGATGTTTTGAGAAGATAAATACGCTGCAATGCAGCCTAGTTGTTTAGTGTCTGGCAATCTATGAACTCTCTTGAATAAGCTCATCAGTTGAAACGAAACATTAACTGTTCGGATTAATTCTAAAACAGTTGCAGTATTTGCTCAGTTTTCACTGACATGACTTTTTTCGAGCTGTCGACTCTTGCCAAGTCAGGTTAGTGATAAGGCTAAAGTGGTTTAGGCTCTGCTGCACAAAGAGTGTCATTGTGCATGTTGCGAATCCTCGTAGTCTGTGACAACTGGTGTGTTCTGTCTTCCGCTTCATGCAGCGATTGCCTTCAGATTCTGTTAATGGACATCTGTCGGCTATGGTTCGAGGTCTGCTGTTGGCTGCATTCACACGCAGCTGACTTGGCAAATCCTATCTGTGTAGGATTGTCCTAAGTGATGTGGAAGAGACCACGTGATGAGGCCAGTTGAAACCCGATTGTGCGATAATAGATCTGGTTGACTGAGAAGCCGACGAGTGATCTTTGCTCCACTGTTCAGTTCTGTCAACATATCTGACCATATCAGATATCGAAATGTGTGTACAAGGTGAAGAGGAGTAGTGAGAGACATCAGGATATAGCCCGTTCTTACGGGGAAACCTGACCAGCCGCACTTTACAATCATCGGAAGTGGCAGTTGATCGGCAAGAGCGGATGGTGCTGCAACGCTAATGCGGCCATCCATTGCACGCGCTAACGAACAATTGGACCCTCGGCAGCAGCTAGCAATCACACCACTGCACCAATCAACCACGCCATGCCTTCACCCTGTAACCATTCACCAGATGGCGCTATCAGAGCGGACATCCGATTGCAGCTTACTACTAATTTATACTGACTTTTACTGCTTTGGAATACAATACCATGGGTGGACTCATTACAATTATTTTCAAATTGTGGGATGCGACTCGGTTTTAAGTAACCGTACAAAGGTGACTTTGATTTGGTGCATTACTACTTTCCGGTATTGGTCACATGATGTTCACATGGGTGTCATAACAGATAATATGAGACAGACTAGCAATTTTGTTCTATTTATTGACTTGCATGCTAGAATTTGAGTATCTATCAGAGACATATGCTGTGGTCGTTGACATTTTGTTTTAACATAAACTTAATTGTCACCGGTATCTGTACTGTTAGCGTCGTAATATGTATTGTATGCTGTCATTACGCTGCTGTTGTGGTTATGTATTTGAGTCTCGCGTGCTGCATTTTGCTCGTTTTCCTATACGCCAGTCTTAGATCAATTTTTGTCCAAATTTTCACCCTGCGACTCCTGTCCCTGCCCTGTCATATATCCAACCAGGCACGCAAACATATCGTTTCCAGAAGGGCAGTGTTTCGTTAGCCATTGTCTGCTTTGATTTTCCTTCTCTGTTTGTTCTGTGCATCCTCTTTAAACCGACCAAAAACTTGCCACATGTTCTCGATATGAAAGCGTTACGAGAATATTATCATTGCTGCCTTCTTCTAGAAGTCGTAATTTTATACAGTCGGATTTACTATATTTAACTAGCTATCGAAAATAGACATTTTTGACAGAATTTAATTTTTATAGAAACAGTTCAAGTTTCTTGTGTTCAAAATACCATTAAAACTGAACCAGCAATATTACCGTGGGCCGCGTGGACAATTTCCATGTTTGCCATTAGCATGTCGTACTTGGTATCAAGTGCAATTAGCGACTTTCATTGCCTGCTGGCGCATATTGCAGAGTGTACAGAATGTAGTAGTTTTTGTCTCGTTTCTGTGTGAATTTTGTTTTATCATCGTAAAACGTGCTCGTTGTTCAGTACTTGACTATTTCCGTTGCATCTCTGATGAGAAATACTGAAAGAAGATTTTAGCAGTTTGCAATGTGTTGATGATGATCGTAAACAAATGCTGGCAATCCTAGTGCTGAGATGTTTGGCTCAGTTGGCTAGCTTCACTAACAGTAGAACCGGTAAAACTGTCTTACTGTAAAACTGCATTTTCCACCGCATCTTAATTTCGCAATTTCCTTGTGTAGAAAATTTGCTGCATCTTAATTTGGCGGATTTTCCAGTTAATTTTATTTATTAAGCAATTTGTTTCCCCGTTTCTTTTGGTGTCTCTGCCAAATTTTATTAGCGTAATTCCCATCGTATTATTGTTTACAGTACACATTGCCAAGAATATTGCATATCATGTCACGGAAGTGTTGATATTCTGTGCAGATAAACTTATTATGATAGGCAGTTACAAAAATTCGCGTGTATTTAATTTTGCGATTCTACTCAAATCTCGAAAATTTGATGCTCACGAAATATACATGATTATGACTGCGTGTTAACCAGGGTGCCACAAATCAACCTCTACACTAGACACTTGTAATCCTGCATGCACAGACCTACTGATGAACTCTGATCACAAATCATAATCTAGATCAGTCTGACCTAGTTTATTGGGTTTATAGGTCGCCACTGAAGGTGCTTATATAGTTGTGCCGTCAGCTGCTCTTCACAGCTCATGGGCTGCATGTTCCTTTCTTCCGTCTTCTGCTGACGGAAACCAGCTGTGGATGCTGTCAGTATATCATTGATGGAATTTCTCCCTTTCCAGTCTGGTTTCATCACATAATTGTGCCAAGTTTTCATTCTAGCTCTCACCGATGATGAAGACTACAGATGTCAGAATTCTGCGCAGAATCCGCCAACATGCGCAGAAGTAACAAAGAGGTGCAACAATTGTAACATTTTGCAGATTTTGTACAGCAGTATATGTTACTCGGTTCGGCACTGACGGCTACCACAGCCAGCGCAAAACATTTAGGTGTAAAAGTAATAAAATAAAACAACACCAAAAAGTTAAAAACATAGAAATGCACATAAAATTTGCAGTTTTTGGGCACAGAATTCTGACAACCTTAGCTTAGACCAGTCTACATCGAGCAACGTATGCTACCACTGGTGATGCTTTGTCATGTTGACAATGGTCATCTGCTGAGCTGTGTGTTAAATTGTTTTGCTAAAGTCTGATTTAGAGATTAATGGCGATATTGCTAGACTGGAACAAGTGTGAAATGTTTTGTCTGTACATTTGGTCAGTGGGAACCAAGTATCATATCGTATCTTATCGTAAAGGGGCAGGGCTTCATTAGCCCCGTAGGCGCAGACCTCTGGCGGGTCCAAACGCCTTCCCCAAGCAAACCCCAGTTATCTCTGGGTACTAACAAGTGCTAAGTCTACCTGTTTTAGAGGTAAAACTCAGTAGATCGAACATTAACGTTAATGATGTCCGAGGAGTCCAAATAAGGCTTTCCCCAGATATCTATGCGTGCGGCCATGTAGTGGTCACATGGAAACCAAGTAACTGCTGACATCGCTGTTGTCACGCAGGTCTTGACGTCTTGTGCGATTGTTGCATAAAATCTGATATTCTGTTGTCAAGTATGTTTCCGTGTGTTCTAATATCATTGGTTGTCCGCGTAACGTCGTAGCGAGATATAACGACAGTATTTATCGAGACAATGTGTGCTCTCATTCTTTGTTTGATTTCTGACGTCAGTTCGCCAACGATGTCGATTGTTCACTGTTATCAGCTTGGTTTGGACGAATGTGACAAATCGTTGGTAGCTGGGTATTGTACGGAATACACTTGGTAAAACATCGCAGGAGATCTGGCTGTTTTAGTTACTGCTCTGGCTCTTACCGTTTTGTTAATACACTACTAGCTGATTCGTGACATCCTCACACCCCGTGTAAACTCTCTGTCCACTAATGTCAATCATTAATCATGTAAAATTAACAAGCACCTACGTGAAGCTCAGCTCAGCATGCCTATGTCCAGGAAAAAAGACCAAAAGTGTTTTTTTTTGTAATATCTTCTATAAAAACTCGGCCGATTCTGATGAAATTTGGTGGTACATGTGTGCTTTGTACACCTTTTGCAGTATTTCACACTGTTGGTTGGGTCATTTGACCCGTAAAAACCCGTCCCCATATGACCTATAATGTGTTGGTGGGATGTTAAGCCTTACTCGATCAATCAATCACCCACATGATGTAATCGACTGGATTCAATTCTCGTGAATTTGGAGGCTACGGTTAAGATGAGATAAATTTCTCTAACAACAACTCAATGGTAGAACGGGCGCGATGAGCATTTTAAGTTTCACGAGGTAGTGTAGAGACATTATTCAGGCGAGGTGGTAAACGTTTACATCATTTTGCACCAAGTTTATGCGGGGAAACCATTCACCGAATTGCATCAAAATCGACAGAATTTTGTAGAAGATATTATTTAAAATATATTGGTCTCTTTTTTTCCCCCAGACACACTGTATAAACATGATGACCCATGAACCCAATCAACCATTCCGACTGATCTAGGTTTCAGGCTTGTGCATTGCAGGATTACAACTCTCAGTGTGTTGCGGTGCCGTCGTCGACACACAGACGGCTTTTGACTAGTTATGCTATTAGCTCAGTTAACCAGCTGAGCTAGAAATCTACCATGTTATAATGACGAGTTATTTAATCTGTAGAAAAAAGCTTCTGCAGTCAGTAAACAAGTTCACAGGTCAGGTAGTTATCATAAAGCTGGTTTCAGCCACTGATGCCGCCACCACCAACTGCCTCCATTGACTTCTGTCTAGGGTTGTAAATTTTTCGGAAATTTAATATTTCCGGAAATCTTCCGGAAATATTAGCTGAAGCCTGGAAGTTATACTGTCTATAAT
>Ga0209562_1000260_pt1 | contig 20529 bp, 17 predicted proteins | sample WorMetvacBELIZE2_FD_187399 | JGI IMG/M metagenome (GOLD analysis project Ga0209562, IMG submission 187399) | Marine gutless worms symbiont microbial communities from Max Planck institute for Marine Microbiology, Germany - Olavius vacuus BELIZE.2... | ecosystem: Host-associated > Annelida >... | reverse complement strand
CAGTAGAAGACGCAATGGAAGACTATGGACGCTTTATCACATCACAGCCTCGCTACAGCCATGCTGTCGAGAATGCTTCTGACGCAGCGCGCTATACCCATGCGCTTCAAGAAGCGGGCTACGCTACAGACCCTGAATACGCGCGCAAGATAATGGCAGTGTATAACAGCGATCGTCTCAGCGCGTTAATGCCGTAGTCGAGGGGCCATAGGTGAGGAGAATACAGTGAGTTCTGTTGATTTATATTCATTAGCCACAAGCGGCGTAAACGCTAGCAGCAAGTTACTTCAAACAACGAGTAACAATATCGCCAATGTCAACACGCCAGGCTATGTTCGCGAGCGCACTGAGCTTCAAAACAGCCAAGTTTTTGGTGTGGAGATCGGCAATACTGAGCGTATTATCAACGTTTTTGCACAAAATCAGCTGCGTCGCGACATAACAGCGGTAGGAGAACTGGAAGCCTTTTCTAGCAAAACAACGGCTATTGATAACCTGCTGGCAAGTGAAGCGAACTCAATTTCAAAAGGACTAAGTGAGTATTTCTCTGCTTTACAAACGGCAGCAGATGACCCAACCAATTTGGCGTCACGCGAACAAGTACTGAGCAAATCCGAGTCTTTGTATAACCGAATGAGAACGTTATCGGACTATATGCTAGAAAAAGAGGAAGAGCTCAACCTAGAGTTCACTTCGATGGTGAATCGAGCAAACACCTTGATTGGCAATATTGGCGACTTGAACCGCAACATAGTTATCGCCAATGGTAACAATACGAGCGATCAACCAAGCGCTCTGCTCAACGAAAGAGACCAGGCTATCGACGAGCTTGCTTCTATCATGGGTATTACGGTTATAGAGAGCACTACACAAAATGGTGCTGTGACCATTAATCTTACGTCAGGTGAGTCACTCGTTCTTGAAAACGGTGCATTCAACCTTTTTGAGTTAAGCTCTAGTGCGGATTTAACGACGAAAGAAATTAAGTTAGAAACTGACTTTGGCTCACAAACCAAAAACAACGCATCATTACGAATTTTGGAAAGTGATCTTGGCGGCGCATTGGGTGGGTTGTTTGAGTATCGCAATGAAGTGTTAGGGCCAACAATGCGTGATGTAGGTCAGCTCTCCGTCGCTTTCGCCGATGCAATGAATACTCAAAATAAATTGGGTATGGATTTAGACGGTCAAATCGGCACTAACATTTTCGATATTCCTTCGTTCAGAGGCTTAGCCTACGAAGATACCAATGGCGACTATGTTGTTACTGCGCAGATTACCGAGGGTAAAGGCGCTGAATTAACTGACGCCGATTATAAAATTGAAGTGACGGCAGTTTCTGCAGGTGTGCCCAGCGAAATAGAAATTACGTTTTTGAATCCAGATGGCACACCGAAAAAAGATGGTTCAGGTAATGACATTATTTTTTCAAACTTTGCTATATCGCCTGGTTTTAATGAACTGCCTGGTGGTATTGAAATAGACTTTGCGGGGAGCGACCCCTATACCATTGGCAACGAGTTTCTGATTCAGCCAACCAAAGACGTGGCTTCAAAGATAAGTTTAGCCTCCGACCGCCCCGAAGATTTGGCTTTTGCAAACCCAGTAAGAGCTGGGGCTGATAGCACTAACTTGGGCAGTGCCAACGTAACAGATGTAACTGTGTCAAATACGGAAGTGGGCACTTCTGCTTTTGATGGTGCGGGTGGCCTTTTAAATACAGCGCCAGCTCAAATTAGCTTTACCGCTGCAGATACCTACGAGGTATTAGATGGAAGCGGTACAGTGTTAGCAACTGTCACAGGAACAACAAATTTAAATAATCTTATTACTCAGGCAGGAATAAGCCCAGACCCTGGTTTTGATCTCAGTTTAGACGGTGTACCAAAAGCAGGGGATAGCTTTTCAATTAGCTATAATACAGATGGCTTTAACGACAACAGCAATGCGCTTAATTTAGCTGCTCTTCAGAATGAAAACAAAGTACAGGTGAGTAGCGAAGCGACGAATAGGCCTAGAACCTTTCAAGATGCCTATGCGTCTATGGTAGGACGCATTGGTGAAGATGCATCAATGGCCAGTGTCTCATTGGCTTCCGCTGAAGCGATGAAAGTACAGTCGCAAAACTGGTTTGAGTCTGTTTCAGGCGTAAGCTTAGACGAAGAAGCGGCAAACTTGATTAAGTACCAACAAAGCTATGCTGCCGCAGCACGAATTTTGTCTACGGCTCAAGAATTATTTAATACCATTTTGCAGTCAGCAAGGTAGGTGAGTTATGCGTATATCAACGAATCAAATTTATGATCAAAACATGCGCTCGATTATGCAAAATCAGGGCGACTTGGCGAAAACCCAAGAACAGCTAGCTTCCGGTAAACGCATTATCACGCCCAGCGACGATCCTGTTGGTGCAGCGAAGGTGCTGCGCTTAACTGAAGAAATTGATGAGCTTACTCAGTTTCAGCGTAATAATGATTTGGTAACGGGGTCGCTTGAACAGCAAGAGGCTGTGCTAACCAATATTACTGATTCAATTAACCGTGCACGCACGCTTATTGTCCAGGCTGGAAATGGGATCTTAGATGACCCTGATAAACGCGCCATTGGTGCGGAACTAGAGCAGATAAAACTTGAAGTGTTTGATCTGATGAACACACAGGATGCAGATGGCAATTATTTGTATGCGGGCTTCCAGTCGGGCAACCAGGCGTTTGAATACAACCCAGCAGCGGGTGGGAATGCCATTACCTTCGCAGGCGACCCTGGTGTAAGCTTTGTGCAGCTATCTAATAGCTCGAAGATTCAATCAACCAGTAACGGATATGAAGTTTTTGAAAACGTGCTATCGCGATTTAAATTTTCAGTTGATGGCACAACGGGGGCAACGGTAACTACTGCCTCTGTGAGACAGCAGGGAACATTTGATACCTTTTTTGACAAGAATTACGACCCTGTAAACGCAGGAAACAACGATTACCGCATTAATTTTCTAGCATCCGGACAAGCTGAGTTGGTCAACCAAGGTACTGGTGTCGTTATTGACACAGTGTCGTTTACGTCTGGTCAGCCGTTTACCACCAAGGGAATGGAATTTGATGCGACGGCCGTGCCTGGTGATAGTATAGATTTGTCTTTTAACGCACCGCAAAAGAAAAGCATGGCCCAGTCTATCCACGAAATTCAGACCATATTGATGGATTCCACAATAGACAATTCTGCACTTCAAGAATCGATAGCTGATGCACTAGTAGGATTGGATAACGGACTTGAGAAACTTTCTTTAGAACGGGCTTCCATCGGTAGCCGTTTGAATATCGCTGAGAGTACTTATGAAAGTAACCTTGATATGGAAATTGCGGCAAAAGCGCAGCGCTCATCTATTCAGGATGTAGACTACGCAGAGGCGTCTACTGAGTTCGCAAAGCAGGAAACGGCATTGAGTGCTGCGTTGGCTACTTTTCCTAAAGTAGCTAACTTATCGCTATTCGATTTCGTTTAGCGGTCATAATTTATCAAATCACTAACGCCGTTTAAGCGCGCCATATAAACTCTGGCTTGATTGTCGACATGGCTGGAGTAGTAAGAGATATAAAGATTGTCGCCTTCAATCACCAAGCCCGGATAACTTGTATCTCCTCCGCTTGGCAGCGTTTTTAGTTCAGTGAATATTTTAGTTACGCTATCAAATAGCCATACCCTGGTGGTAAATTGGTGTGAGCCCCAATCTATATGTCGTCCTGCAACGATATATAGGTTTTCACTTAACGCCACTGCGGCCGGACCGCCAATATAGATACCTAAATCATGCCACTGCCATTTGGTATACGGCGGTTTTGACGTACCAAATTGCGCACTGAAAGTATCGGCATCTCGTCTTAAAAATACCGAGGCGATTCCGTAATCATCAAACAAGATTGTGCTTTCATTGGGGTAACCTTTACCTTGTTTGCCCAAACAAAAAGCCTCCTCCTTGTGAACGTGCATTGAACGTGTAGGATCACCCTTATAGAGCGAAACTGAGTTCGCTCGTCGATTGTACGCAAAACCATAAGCTTCTGAGTTATAAAAAATATTGTTCCACAACCACCAACCGCTTCTACCGTGACTATTCCCTGTAGACCATGAATAGCCGGTGGTTGAGAAAAAAGTCACCATTTTTGTGACCACTTTTCTATTATCAAGGAAGGATTTTGCATAGGTAGTAAGCATGAGACGAGAGCCATCGTATGAGAACTTCGGATCTCGTAGGTCTGCATTATTCTCTCTAATAACTACTCTGTTGCGAACTTGAAACGAAGTTTTATCAAGAGTTAATACAATAACCACTCCGTCAGTACTGACATGGTCGGTAGCTTGTCGGTAACAGCACATCAAAGTTTTACGACTTTTGTCGAACGGATTTTCTATTAAATCAGTGAAAGCGCAATGGGTTGCAGGCTTGGATATGCGCTTTATGTTGAACAGCATCAAACTATTTTTCATGCCAAATCTCCCTTAAAAATCCACCAGTTATGTCGTGTCTTACCGTCAATCTACGGCAATATCTTACCGCCTATCGGCAAAAATCGTAATTTTTTCTAAAGGGATTCTAAATGATGTCGATACAGTTTCTGAGAGAGCCAGTTCATCAATTACCCCTCAGGTCTTGATGACTACTAAAACAAAACGTCGGCAATGCCGACAGCCAGCGCACGCTGGACTGAGAGTGTAGGAGAGACTTTATGTCTATGTTCGTTAATACCAATGTATCCTCATTGAATGCCCAGCGTCAGCTTTTTGATGTTAGTAATTCTTTGAGTACGTCTTTTGAGCGCCTTTCTTCAGGCTTCCGTATCAACAGCGCTGCTGATGATGCCGCAGGTTTGCAGATTACTGATCGCTTAACATCACAAATTCAAGGATTAGATCAAGCCGTTCGCAATGCGAACGACGCTATATCTCTTACTCAGACCGCTGAAGGTGCACTGGGTGAGACTACAAATGCCCTTCAGCGAATTCGTACTTTGGCAGTACAGTCACAAAACGGGATCAACAGCACGGCCGATAGGGTAGCACTGCAAGAGGAGGTATCAGCTCTTCGACAGGAAATGTCTCGAATCGGGAGCACTACAGAGTTTGGTGGTGTGTCGCTACTCGCCGGTGGCTTCTCTGCTACCTTCCTTGTAGGCGCGAATGCAAATCAGAAAATCAGTGTTAATTTGTCAAGAACGGGTGGATTTGGTGCCAACGGCCTATCAATTGATGGTGATGTCTTATCAGCAGGTGCTGCGTCAAGCATGTTGGCGGAAATAGATTCGGCATTATCCGTAATTGGGAGCACACGGGCAGAGTTGGGTGCGCTGCAAAACAGGTTTCAGTCAACGATAAGAAATTTAAGTAATATTTCTGAAAATGTATCTGCCGCGCGTTCTCAAATAAAGGATACAGATTTTGCCGCTGAGACTGCAAGTCTCACGAGAAATCAGATAATCCAGCAGGCAAGCACCACTGTGTTAGCTCAGGCTAACCAGCGCCCGCAGGCTGCATTACAGCTTCTAGGTTAATCATAATTAGCGTGAAGCCAGGAGGTAGTGCTCTAGTTCACGTGCGTTTTAAGCTGGTCTTTTCAAGGCCAGCTTTTTTATATCTCAGCCACTTAATTGTTATAAAGCCCGCCTACCCACACATTTGTGCCTTCAATCCATAGCCCCAACACTATGAAGTTTATAGGTTTTTTTATTGATTCTCTTTTTTATCTAAAAATTTGGAAAAACATCTAAAGTAAAAATAGATCTTTGACGATAACTAATACAAAGGGGAGATAAACGATGTTTTTATCCTCTACGCTTCTAAAGTTTATGTTTAAAAGCGTCAATAGCACCGTTTTAATTCAGGTTTATTTTAAGATTCTGAGTTTAAAAGTTAGGAAATACAGTGCTTTAAATCGACAAAAAGTCTTGAAAAAAATACTAAAGTAATTTCAAGTAAAGGTCGATAAAAGATGGAGTTTGTTGATAAATGATTAGAGCTGCCGACCGGCGAGAATAGAGCCAGGAGGTAGTGAGAGGTTTGAGGTTCTGGAACACCAAACCCACCGACCAGCAAAGAGAAGAAACTTCTCTATTTAGCAAGTTCCATTGGTAGTGTGCCAATGAAACGTCAGAATAAACTGACAGGGTTTTATAAGCACAGGTTATGCCAAATATTTAAATTAATTGCGCAAATAATAAAACCAATAGCGCCATACTCGAAACTGTTAGGAGAGACTCATGAGTCTATTTGTTAATACCAATGTGTCATCATTGAACGCCCAGCGTCAGCTGTTTAATACAAGCAATAATTTAAATACTGCATTTGAGCGTCTTTCGTCTGGTTTTCGTATTAACAGTGCTGCCGACGATGCTGCAGGACTTCAGATAACCGATCGGATGACTTCTCAAATTCAGGGGCTGGACCAGGCTGTAAGAAATGCAAATGATGGAATTTCTTTAGCACAAACTGCGGAAGGTGCATTGCAAGAAACAACCAACGCTCTTCAGCGTATACGGACGCTAGCTATTCAGTCACAGAACGGTATCAATAATACTGCAGACAGAGTTGCGCTGAACGAAGAAGTTGAAGCATTGAGAAATGAGATGTCTCGTATTGGTTCTACGACTGAATTTGGCGGCGTAAGTTTATTAACTGGAGGTTACTCTGCGTCTTTCTTAGTTGGAGCAAATGCTAATCAGAAAATTAGCATAAATCTCTCGAGGTCCGGTGGCTTTGGCGCTTCGGGTTTAGGAATCGATGGAGACGTACTTTCCGCAGGTGCCGCTTCTGCAATGCTGACCGATGTGGATGCCGCGCTGTCTATTATTGGGAGCACTCGCGCAGAGTTAGGGGCAACCCAAAATAGATTCCAGTCGACCATCCGTAACCTGAGCAATATATCCGAAAACGTTTCTGCTGCAAGGTCTCGCATCAAGGATACAGATTTTGCCACTGAAACGGCAGAATTGACCCGCAATCAGATATTACAGCAGGCAACAACTACAGTGTTGTCGCAAGCTAACCAGCGTCCACAAGCCGCGTTGTCGCTTCTTGGTGGATAAAGTTGAAGTTATAGGAAGGAGTTGAGAGGCCATCCTAAAAGTGAAAAGGACGGCTTTATTGCCGCCCTTTTAAATAGAATGCCGACCAACAGGTCCGAAAATGTAGAAGTGTTGGTTGAGAGGCCAGTTTAATCTACTAAGCCCTGTTAGCCGACAAAAACGAATTTTGCTCCATCTCCTAACGTGAGCAAATTGGCCGAGATGAACGTCTCGGCCTTTTTTATAATCGCCGAATCGTCTCACCAATCTCAAATTCCAGTAGAGCAACGCTAGAATCCATTTGGACTAATGCAATAATGGTACCAATTTTCTGTTTGTCTTCCTGGGTTCTGCTTCTAATTGTCGAAAAAATTATTTCATCTATCCCTAGTCGTAGCAAACAAGCCTCGTTGATGTATCTGAACCTCTATTGCTCGAATACTTTGTATCATTTGCCCAATTGAAGCGATGGTATAGGTTTCAACAAAAGCACTCTCATATCAGTGTATAACGTAATTTACGTGCATATTTTTATTATAAAAAACAGTAATTTAAATTATTGCCGAATTATTTATTCAAAATAATGAAAAAAAAGCTCAAGAACTTAAAGTTTGAGCCGATACCATTGTTGAGGGGTAATATACTTTTTTATTAATGATGGATTAGTAAGCGTAGTGACCTTGCTAGTTTTAACTGGAAAGAGCTGGCTGAAATACGTACGGTCAGGTCTCTTGGAGGTAGTAACATGTCTTTATTTGTAAATACTAACGTATCATCAATAAATGCACAGCGTCAGCTTTTTGACGTTAGTGATAAATTGAATACATCTTTTGAACGTCTTTCCTCAGGTTTTCGAATAAATAGTGCATCTGATGATGCTGCAGGCTTGCAGATTACTGACAGACTGACGTCACAAATTCAAGGTTTAGATCAAGCCGTAAGAAATGCCAACGATGCTATTTCGCTTACTCAAACTGCAGAGGGAGCGTTACAGGAGACAACTACATCTCTCCAGCGTATACGAACGCTTGCTGTACAATCGCAAAACGGTATAAACAGCACAGCTGATAGAAAAGCATTGCAAGAAGAGGTTTCGGCACTTCGTCAAGAAATTTCTCGAGTGGGAGCAACAACAGAATTCGGTGGCGTTACTTTGCTTGCAGGCGGCTTTTCCGCAAAATTTCTTGTTGGTGCAAACGCTAATCAGACGATTAGCGTGAACCTTTCAAGAACAGGTGGGTTTGGTGCTAATGGCTTATCGATAGATGGAGATGTCCTTTCTGCCGGTGGAGCATCTAGTATGCTTGCCGAAGTGGATGCTGCGCTGTCGGTATTGGGAGCTCAGCGTGCGGAGCTTGGCGCACTACAAAATCGTTTTCAATCAACAATCAGAAATTTAAGTAACATCTCAGAAAATGTTTCAGCGGCGCGTTCTCAGATAAAAGATACAGATTTCGCTGCTGAAACAGCGGCTTTGACTAGAAACCAGATAATTCAGCAGGCATCTGTTTCTGTACTTAGTCAGGCTAATCAGCGTCCACAAACCGCGCTGTCTTTGCTCGGGTAAGCTATACTCTAAAAGTCGCACAGTAATTCAGAAACGGGGGCCCGCTTTATTGCGAGCACTCGTTTTTGTGTTTTAGATGGGGAGATAGTTCGTGAAAATTCAAAATATGCAAGGTGGTCAAGTATTTGCTTCGCCCTCTATGGGGAGAGATGTCGAGCCTCAAATACGAGTAAAATCAGAGACTGGTGTTATTTCTCAAGAACTGGACAGTGAGAATAAGTCTAAAAACACAAATGCAGATGAACTTATAGCGAGTAATGATCAATTTTCTACTCAAGTAAGCCGAATAATCGCCGATAACGAGTCATCAGAAGCGAAAATTACGCTTGATGAGGCGACTAAGAAGGTAGAATCTTTTTTAAAGACTCAAAATCGGGATCTTGCATTTTCAATAGACGAGGAAACTAATCGCTCTGTGGTAATCGTGAAAGACGCGCAATCCGATGAGGTTATAAGACAGATTCCTTCTGAGGATGTTCTCGAACTCGCTGAAAGAATTAAAGACTTGCAAAACGATATTGGACAAACGGTAGGAATGTTCATTGATCAACAAGTCTGAGGGGTAAATTATGACGATACAATCATTAGGTGTTGGCTCAGGGCTAGCTTTAGATGATTTGGTACAACAGCTTATTTCGGCTGAAAGGCAGCCAAAGGAAGAAAGCTTAAACGCGAGAGAAGAGGCTGTAGAAGCCGAAATCTCTGGTCTAGGCCAAATAAAGTCTAAGCTATCTGAATTTAAAGATTCAGTAGACGAACTCCGCACTGATAGCGACATAAACGGTAGGGAACCAACCGTCAAAAACCCTTCAGAGGATAATGATGTTCTCTCTGCCGAAGCGTCTTCTTCTGCATTAAGAGGCAGTTATTCCATAACGGTGGATCAGTTGTCAGCAGGAAGCCGGATAACGACTAACGCTGGCGATTTTTCGTCGAGTTCAGACGCACTTTTATCTGGAGGAACCGGTTCTTTGACGTTCGCGGTAAATACAGATAAAAGCTTTACTATAACTGTCGATAGCACAACCTCGCTTGCAGACTTACGGGAGTTGGTAAACAATTCTGCTGATAACTTTGGTGTGACTGCTAATATTATTGAAACCGGAACTGCTGAAGGACCAAGACTTGTTTTTGTTTCAGAGGAGACCGGAGCAGGTAACGACCTCTCTATCACAAACGATAACGCAGAGCTGGACCGACTCTCGACGGGAGGAGGTGCGTCTAATATCTCAGCGAATAATATTGAGTTAGCAAAAAATGCCATTGCAACAGTAGACGGGATTACCGTTGAAAGTAGTAGCAACGAGTTTGACAATACTATTCAAAACGTTTCTTTCACTGTCAATGAGCTATCTCCTAAAGACGCTAATGGTGCAGCCCTCGCATCAACTTTAGGAATAGGTTTTGATAAAGAGGGATTGGAACAAAAAATTAGAGATTTCGTTGATAACTACAATGGGTTAATCGATGAAATTGGAAGGCTTACTCGATATGGCGAGTCAAGCCTAGAGGATGATGGAGCCTTGGCAGGCGACTCTCTTCTAAGAGGTATGCAATCTGGCCTTGCAAAAATAGTCAGTGAGAATGTAAGCAATTCTTCTCTGGGTGGGCTCTTCCGGCTTGGGGTAGAACTTGATAAAGATGGCAAGTTAGAGATTGGGTCTAGTGATTTTGGATTAGGCTCTGGAGAGGAGCGTCTTAAGGATGCGCTTGAAGATAATTTTGATGATATTGCAAAACTATTTACAGATGAGAATGAAGGAATTGCGGTAAGGATATACAATTTTGTCGATGAATTCTCTTCTTCTGACGGGCTTATCAGCTTGAGAGAAAAAAGTGCGAAGGAAAGTCGGGAAAACATCAATTCAGCCCGAGAAGCACTTGAATTACGCATGATCAGTTTTGAGCAAACTGTGAGATCAAAATATGTGAATTTAGACAAAACAGTTGCGCAGCTTAATCAAACTGGTTCTGCTCTATTTGCAGCGCTTATTTAAAAAATAATTGGAGTTACTATGTCATTACGAGGCATTAAGGCATATCAAAAAGGTAATCTGAAGCAAGATATTTCAACAGCGGACCCTCACAAACTCACGTTATTGTTAATTCAAGGTGCGTTAGATCGAATTGCCTATGCAAAGGGGGCAATAGAACGTAAGGATTTAGTTGCAAAATCGGGTTTTATATCTAAATCGACCTCTATCATCATGCACCTAAGAGATACTTTAGATTTTAATGCGGGCGGTGAAATCTCTAATAACTTATATTCTTTGTATAGCTATATTTTAGACAGAATTAATGAGGCGCATTTGCATAATTCGGTGGAGCCGTTGGATGAATCCTATAGTTTATTAGAGCCAATAAGAGATGCTTGGGCTCAGATACCCGAAAGCGCGAAGCAAGAAGCGTATGCGAACCAACAAAGAGAAAGTCTTGGATGAGTGAAGGCTTCACCGTCGACCTAAACCATCAGCATAGTCCACTGTTTTTGCGGATTGTCAATTGGAGAATTCAGCAGTACCTCCTAGACATTGATAGATTTTCGGAAGAGTTTGCTTACGCTACTCAACTTCGGCACAAAGTTGTTATAAGGGAGATAAAAAAACTCAGAGGTGAAGCTAGGCGAAATTTTGTAGAAAATGAGCTAAACGCCAATAGATACCTTGAAGACCTTACTTCACGCTTGCTCCATGATGCAAAAAGTGAGGTAATAAAGCTTAAGAGAAATGAAGCTGCGGTTAAGAGATACAGATAAAGATGCGTAAAGCAATCCAACTATTCCTCACTGAAAACGAAACACAAGAGAAGCGCGAACAGTCTTTTTCCTCATTAATTAATAAAAACTTCAATCAGAGTTTAAGATGTTTTCAGCGTATTGTTCCTTCGATCTATTCTCTTATTAAACAAAGCGGAAATGGTCACCATTCAGTTTATATAAACCGTGAAAGCGAGCTAGATATTGTTGAATATGAATCTGGAAACGTGTTTTACGGTCCTAATAGAACCAACGCTATCTCAGCTCATGTAGAGCGTTTTCTCCTTAGTCCCTATGTACTGCAGCTTGGTAAGACAAGATTGAAAGATGAGGCAGTTAATACGCAAAAGCTCGATGGTCTCGTTGTTTTCGGTATTGGTTTAGGCTTACATATTTACGATCTTATTATAAAATTGAAGCCAAAGCACCTTGTGGTTTATGAACCCAACCCGGATTTCCTTGGCTGCTCGCTTTACTCTGGTTTCTGGCCAAAGATTTTTGTTTATGCTCAAGAACAAAATATTTCGCTCTATTTCCAGATACCAAATAATGGTAAGAGCCTTTTCAGTGATCTAAGTGAGTTAAAGCAAGCCTTTTCTTTGGATCGTTTTGCAGTATATTTTCATTATCATAATAGCGCTTTCGATGATATTTTTGATGAATTAGTATCGAATAACTGGCTTCTTTCTATGGATCTAAGAGAGACGGTCGAAAAAAAAGGCTTTGAAAGTTACCTGCCAAAGTGGGCTCCCGTTGTCGATACTAAGAACTGGCATAAGTTACCCGATACTCATCAATTATTCGAAAGTAATATGAAGGCCTTTGAGAAATACTTTCCAGAGATTGCATCTGAGTTCAAAAATTATAGAACCAAGCATTGGCAAGTCGTTGTAAACCGAGACCAAAAAGCCAATTTAAAGAACATAAAATGGGGAGAGTTTCTTTTAGGAGATGACCCCGTTGGCGAATCTGAAGAAATATATAAGCTGTTTAGAGATAATCCTAGCAAAGATGAACTGATTTTGGGGTATGCAGGTGGCAAGTTATCACCATACTATCACCACCAAACAGTAATGAGAGTGCAAAAGGAATTTCGCAATTATAAAAGTGAGAGCGCTTCGATAGGGCAAAAAATAAAGTCAGTATTAATGTTCGGCCTGGGTATTGGTTATCAGCTCGAATTTCTTATGAAGTCTCATGATGTTGAAAAGCTTTTTCTTTATGAGCCAAACAGAGATTTTTTCTATGGATCCTTGTTTGCTATTGATTGGCATAAAATTTTAGAGCAAATAGATAAAAGCGGTGGAAGAATATATCTAAATATAGGTGATGATGGCTCGAATCTGGTCCAAGATTTTCTTACGCAGTTTCATAATGTAGGTACTTATCATCTTGCAAATACTTATCTTTTTAAAAGCTATGACAACGACATTCTTGAACCTACGTTATCGAACCTACGCGAAGACTTAAAACTCATTGTAGGTCTTGGTGATAATTTTGAAAACTCCCGTTATATTATTTCTCATTCGAAGTGGGCAGTAGAAAATAGAGTGAAATTTTTGCTTGAACGTAAAAAGTCGCCGCGGGAACTTGAAGATGTCCCTGTTTTTATTGTTGGCAATGGCCCTTCGCTAGATAATTTATTTCCCCTTCTGAAAGCTGAAAGAGAAAACGTAATCGTCATAAGTTGTGGAACGGCGCTACAGGCCCTACATAAACATAATATAGTTCCTGATTATCACGCTGATATCGAAGTGAATCGTTCGACTTTTGATTGGACCGCACGAATTAAAGACAGGGAGTTTTTAAAACGGGTTAAACTTATTAGTGGAAACGGAGTTCATCCAGATACGGCAAGTCTTTACAAAGATGCCTTTTTATCACTTAAAAATGGTGAAGCAGCAACATTAATGCTTACGTCGCTTATGAGTGAACTTAATTTTTCAACGCTCAGAAACTCTTACCCCACAGTATCCAATTTCGCGATTGACTTTGTCGTTGAAGTTGGGTTTAAGCAGATTTATTTGCTTGGCGTAGATATGGGGTTTGTCGATTTAAAGCATCATCACTCTAAGCACTCAGGATACTATACCTCAAATGGTAATGAGCTTTACGATTATCAAAAAGAAAATAATACATCGATTGTTGTTGAAGGTAACCTCAGGCCATACGTCAAAACGAAATATGAATTCAAAATGTCGAAAGCAGTGATTGAGCGAACTCTTTCTTCTAGTGATGCTGAAGTATATAACTTAAACGATGGTGCAAAAATTAAAGGTACTATTCCGCTCGATCCAAAGAATGTCTTAATTACCTCTACGCCAGATTCGAGAAGAAAACTTACAAACTGGCTTGAAAACGAGGCGTTTCAAACATTAGATTGTGAGCGATTTATAGAACGATTCGAAGAAAGAATCAAGAGTACAGACTTATTAGAGGGCATAGATAAGTTGAGAGTCCGTGCTGGTGTCGAAGTCGACACTCGAGAGGTCGTTGAAAAGCTAATTTTAGAACAGCGTAAAATACTATTTGATTATTATCGTGAGGGAAAGCCAGTCGTTCTTTATTACCTCAATGGTTCTGTCAATTACATAAATACGGCGCTGAGTAAAGCGCTCAATATAATGGATGACGAAGAGTGCTTAGAGCTGGTAGGTGGGATATTAAGCCATTGGCGAGAGTTTTTAGTAACAATATATCAGAGTATGAATGTTGTGCCCTACGAGCTGGATTTTATTACGAGTTTTCCTGAAGAGCGACAAAAAGCGGTGACAAATGATTATTACCTAGATAATGGAATATATGTCAGCACAGAAAACTACGAAGTCGGTTTAGAACATGCGATCAATTCGCTAGCTCTCGACATACGTGAAAATAATAAAACCGAAGTAGTGATTACGAAATTTGATGGTCAAAAAAGAGCAGCTATATTGTCTGACACTAAAATTTGTCATCTTATATTCGAAGAAAAATATATTGGGCAGGCTCTTCAAGTGAAGAATGCCGGCGATACTATTATTTACATTCCAGAGTATCTAAAGATGTGTGACTGGAAAAATACAGAATTTGAGTCAATAGAGCATTATATTTGTTACATCTCGCTATTGGCTATTACATGTCATCGAGATATTGAGGTTGTTGTGCCGAAGCTTCCTTCAAATAGGACTGAACAGGCTTTGTCACTAAATCCGAGTTTAGGAACCCCACTTTCTTTTCACATTTATGAAGCCTATCACTTTTTAGTGTTTTCTCAGGCTCTGCTAGGAGAAAGTGAAAAATCTACAGGAGCTGGAGATCGTTTCAGGTATGTACCATTTTTGAAAAGCGCAAATCTTGAGATTACACAAATTCTTGTACGTGACCATAAAAGAAAATGAAGCTGTACTAAGTCTGATGAAGTTTTTAGAAAAGGGGAATAAAAACAGTGGCCTATAAAACAGAACAAGAACAATTCTGGGCGGGGAATTTTGGAGATAGTTATAGCGATAGAAATGACTCTGAATCACTGCTCCTTTCCAAAGTTGCAATGTGGTCGAAAATGTTGCGTTCGGCAAACAATGTGACATCTGCGCTTGAGTTAGGCTGTAATATTGGCTTGAATTTAGTTGCACTCAAAAAGCTACAACCCGCGTTGTCCTTAAAGGGATATGAAATAAATAGAAAAGCAGCGAAGCTAGCAGAAAAACAGGGGGTCGCGGATATTGTTACAGGCTCAATTCTTGAAAAGATAAGTACTGATAAATTTGACCTAACATTTACTGCTGGTGTGCTTATCCATATAAATCCAGAATTTTTACACTGCGTTTATGACAACTTAGTAGAAAACTCTCGTCGTTATGTTCTTGTCGCTGAATATTATAATCCATCCCCTACCGTCATTACTTATCGGGGCGAACAAGACAAGCTATTTAAGCGAGATTTTGCTGGCGACCTGATTGAGCGTTATGGAATGAAACTTGTTGACTATGGTTTTCTGTATAAACGTGACAACTGGGCGCCACAAGACGACATTACGTGGTTTCTTCTAGAAAAGTAATACACCATTGCTGCTGAGTGAAGAGAATCTTAGTTTTGAATACTCGCGCGTAATAGCATACTAAAAAGTTTTAAGATTTTTAACTCTTTGGGCAAGCTGTGAGATCCAGCATGAAAAACGCGATGTTATCTCGTGTCCTCAGATATGAAAATCCAGCGCCAGTGAAAAGCCGCTTACTTGCTTCATTTTTAATTTTTATACGTGCTTTTATTACCGTAGGTCTCTGAAATTTGTTTTTAAATCTTACTAAAGCTGCCATTAAGCATCTTTTAGCTAAGCCCTTTCCTCTGCAACGTGGATTAAGGTTGATCGATACTTCTGCATAGTGATGATGCACATCAAAACGAACAAATCCAACAGGGGCGGAATTTTCCAAGTAACACAAAATAAGCAACTTTTTCTCATCATTAAGGGCATGTTGGAGCCACTCAATATGCTCACTCCAGGTGATCGGCATCGAGTTTATCGACATGGCAATTGTGTGCGGATTGTTGCGCCACTTAAACAGGTATTCTGCATCGTCGCATGTCACGAAGCGGGTCAACATATGTATCTTCCGTTCCAAAAAGGCGCTATCGGATAATGCTCCATGAAAGAGGACTGCCCCTCTTAACTGACCGGCACACCTGCTTCCCAAGGATATGTTTTAGGTGTTTTATTGGCAGGCCAAGACCTGGGCGAATAGCTCGAACGTTCGCTCGCGTGAGTATTTCCCCTTCCTTGATATCTTTTACAATATATAGGCTCCGCCTAAGTTTCCGCGAGTTTATTTCTGATTCTGTGCATCCATATGAAATTTTGCCAATAGCAACGCGTGCACGTTTTGTTTCGTTGACTAAAAGAGCAAATTCATCCGCTTCAAGGGAAAATGCCGCGTCTACACCGCCTGCATTTCTGTCTATTACAAAGTGCTTCTCTATAACGGTTGCACCGAGAGCTGTTGCGGTAATTGCAGTACCAATACCCGTGGTATGGTCTGATATCCCTACATGACAGTTAAACAATTGCTGTAGGTGCGGGAGTGTTGCTAGGTTTGCGTTTATCGGGTCAGCAGGGTACTGGCTGGTGCATTTAAGAAGAACATATTCCTGACAATTGTTCCGCTCAAGTACCTCTACAGCCTCGGATATCTCAGTAAGGCTTGCCATGCCAGTAGACAATATTACAGGTTTACCCGTCTTAGCGACCTTAGCAATTAATTCATGATCCGTGTTTTCAAATGATGCTATTTTATAGCATGGAACGTCTAGCGTTTCTAAAAAATCAACTGACGTTGCATCAAAAGGCGTGCTAAATGCAACAATGCCTCTTTCTTTCGCCCTTTCAAATATCGCTTTATGCCATTCCCAAGGAGTATGTGCTTTTTCGTACAGCTCATATAGCGAGCGGCCCCTCCAAAGGCTTTGTTTGTCATCGATAAAAAACTCACCACCCTCAATGTCGATAGTCATAGTGTCGGCGGTATAGGTTTGTAGTTTTATAGCACTAACGCCAGCGTCCGCGGCAGCGTCTACCATTTCTAAAGCAAGTGTTAAATTTTGATTATGGTTACCTGATAACTCAGCAATAATAAACGGAGGCTCATCTTTACCTATGCTGAATGGTCCAATCTTTATGGTGTTCACTTTCTTTCTCTCATGCTTGTTGTAAAGGTAAAGGCTCTAGTAATGATAAAACGTGTTTGGTCACGCAAGGAGTACCACTGTGTCGAGGAACTATATTACCAGCGCATTTAGACATAGCCCGTAATGTGCGCGGCGATTGTAGTAACAACACAAGGGCTCTTGCAACGTCAGTTACAGACACCTGATCCCAAAATCCGAGGTATTTGCATACGTTTTCTTTTGATAAACATCGCGTTGTCGCAACTTGGTTTTCTGCCACGCATATAACGAGAGCAGGGAGCTCTGAGATACAGCGTTCCCAATGCATTGAACCGCCCGCACCAACCATTAGCGACGCTTTTTTCATAAGCTCCGCTATTCGGTCACAATCTATATGTAAACGTAAGTTGTGCTTAGTAATCAGGTTTATTTGACTGACCTTAGCTATCACATCTCTTTTCGCTTTATGACCGCTTCCAATAACGATATCGACCTCTAATTGAAGATCTTTAATCGACGCGATAGCATCAAGCGTTATGGATGTCATGTTAGTGGGGTCACTACCGCCAAAACAAACTAACACTCGAACTGGATCACGCTTTATAAAATCATGAGTTGGCTGTTCATAAAACTCCTGTCGCAATAGTGCATACTCTGGGCCGAGCAGCATTTTGCATTTATGAGGAACTAACGTTTCATATCGATTACCTTTATCGGAAAAGTTGACATCCAGCAGTAAATCGCAATAGTGACGGCGGTTTGCTAAGTCATCGATAACCATCACTTTTGCGCCAGTTAACGAAAGTTTTTGTTCGAATGTTTCATCTAGTTGGTAATGATCAACTATCCATAAATCAGCGTCTACATGCCCAACATCGCTATCAATATGCTGCACAACTTCATGATTGAGGTTACAGGGGCCATAACGTTCTTGTAACAGCGTCGATTTTTGAGAGTTTACAAAAGTGATGCGATGGAGAGTGCCAGACGCGTTCAACAAATTTTGAATGCACTTGGCTAATGTGAGGCATCGCATAACATGACCCGTGCCTATTTCTGGGCTTGCGTCCACTCTAAAAGCAATTTTTAAGATTTGCGTTCTCCCATTTCTTTAAGTACTCTGAACATCACTTCTGCTCGCTTCCAGTCTTCGAATGTATCAATATCTTGAACTAGATGGGAAGGAAGCTTTAACATTCGTGAGCGTTCAGAAAATATTGCTTTAGACGTATCTAACCACGTCGATGCTTGCGCAGCATAAAGTTGCCCAGCATCATGATAAGCATGTGGTAGATCCTGAGAACGCTTGTTGATATCTACAGCGCTACAGGGCCGGATGTTACCAATTTCATCCTCCAGTAAGGCTCTTTGTATAGGAAAGGAAAACCGATGGGCGGTAAACACGTAATCCGCTTTTGTTTGTTGCAGCAACTCTAACGATTGATCTAATAGCTGCGCAGTGACGAAAGGCGCGGTAGCATATAGACATAAACAGTATTCAACATTATTTTTAAGGGCTATGTAGTCACTTAGCGCAGAGCGGATAACTGGAGTGGTACCTGTCATATCATCAGCGAGAGATTTATCTCGCATAAAAGGAATTTCGGCTCCATATTCTTTTGCAACGTTTGCGATCTCATAGTCATCCGTAGAGACGATGACTCTATCTATTAACTTGCTGTTTATTGCAGCTTCAATTGAGTAAGCAATAATTGGTTTTCCGCAAAAGCGAGTAATATTTTTCCTTGGAATGCGTTTGCTTCCGCCTCTAGCGGGAATTATAGCGATATTCATTTTTTTGGATATTCACTTTCAAAAAACATCTCAGACACTAACACAATTGGGAATCAAAGTTATAATGCCAAAATTATTCGTCGAGTTCGTCAAGCAATGTGATTAGTTTATCGACAATAAAGTCAACTTGTGAAGATGTTAAATCTGGAAACATAGGTAAGGTGATTGCCTGTTGGTAATATTGCTCTACGTTAGGAAAGTCTCCAGCGTTAAATCCTAATGCCTCATAATATGGCTGAGTATGAATGGGAATGTAGTGCAAATGTGCGAAGATTCCTGCGTTTCTAAGACGCTCAATAATTGTCTTTTTTTGTTCCTGACTAATATCCAATATACGAACGACATACAGATGATAGCTAGAGTAGCTTTGGCTACTAACAATTAGAGGGAGAATTCGCGGGCAAGACTTGAATAGTTCATCGTACCTTTTTGCGATTGAATTCCGTTTCTCTATAAATACTGAGAGCTTTTTGACTTGGCTAACCCCTAGCGCTCCCTCAATATCGTTCATTCGGTAATTATAGCCAAGACTAACTTGTTGGTAATACCAAGGACCATGAGAAGGTTTCGTCATTGACTCTTTAGCATTAGTGACACCATGGCTTCTGCCCATCCGCATTGATTCTACTAGTGCTGGATCATTTGTCATTGCCATTCCACCTTCCATGGTGGTTATGATCTTTACTGGGTGAAAACTAAAAACGCAAATGTCGGCATATTTACAACTACCTACTAAGCTATTCTTGTACTTTGCTCCCACGGCATGAGATGCATCTTCAATGACTCGAAACCCATAGTGCGACGCAAGAGTGGCTATACTCTCCATATCACACGATTGCCCTGCAAAATGCACAGGAATTAAGACTTTTGGTAATGTGTTTGTTTCTTTTGCCTTTCTCAGCTTGTTTTTTAACGCATTTATACACATGTTGCCGGTTTCAAGATCAATGTCTACAAAGTCGACGATAGCATTGCAGTAAAGAGCGCAGTTTGACGAGGCTACAAATGAGTTAGGGGATGTCCAAACTCGATCACCTTCTCCCACCGATAGTGCTAAGCAAGCCAAATGTAACGCTGAAGTAGCGCTATTAACAGCAACAGCATATCTCGCTCCGCAGTATTCAGACATCGCTTCTTCGAACAGAGGAACTTTGGGACCTTGGGTAAGCCAATCAGATGTTAGTGTTTCAACAACCGCTTTGATATCTTCATCATCTATATGCTGTTTGCCATAAGGAATCATCACTTACCTTCCTGATCAAACGTCAATATTTCATCTACCGTAAGAAAATGAGAGTTTGTGTCTGACACGTATTCAAAACCATCAACTACTGAATTTCCCTTTTCACCGAGAGCGTTAGTTTTGAAGTCGTTGCTTCTATTAAAAAATTTGATAGCTGGCGCAATGACAAAGTGATCGTCATATTCGAAAGTGTGAAAGGCCATGTCGCCAGGGCACATCATTTCGTGAAGTTTCTCGCCAGGTCGAATACCCACTATCTTAATGGGTACACCTGGTGCCATGGCTTCGGCTAAATCGGTAATTCTAATTGACGGTATTTTGGGCACAAATATTTCGCCACCCATCATGCGCTCGAAATTCTTCAAAACAAAGTCGACGCCCTGCTGAAGTGTTATCCAAAATCGCGTCATATCTTTATGCGTAACCGGAATATGGTCAGTGCCTTCTTCAATGAGCTTATTGAAAAACGGAACAACCG
>Ga0209562_1000259_pt1 | contig 20535 bp, 16 predicted proteins | sample WorMetvacBELIZE2_FD_187399 | JGI IMG/M metagenome (GOLD analysis project Ga0209562, IMG submission 187399) | Marine gutless worms symbiont microbial communities from Max Planck institute for Marine Microbiology, Germany - Olavius vacuus BELIZE.2... | ecosystem: Host-associated > Annelida >... | reverse complement strand
CAAACTGCCCTAGCATTCAAGCTCTCACCAGGAAATGCTCATGATGACCCACAAGGGCAATTATTACTGGGTTCTATTGGAAAGCAAGAATCCCCAAAGGCATTGTTGATGGATAAGGCATACGAAGGAAACGGCAAGCGACAATTAGCGCTTGATTATGTGCCTATTGTGCCTCCCAAAAGCAACAGAATAGCCCCATGGAAATACAACAAGGAAATGTACAAAAAACGCAATGAAATCGAACGATTGTTCAGAAGGTTAAAGGGATTCAGGAGAATTTTCACCAGGTTCGAAAAGTTGGATGTTAAGTTTCTTGGGTTTCTTAATCTGGCGTTAGCAGTTGAGGCCTTTCGATTTAGTGTTAACACGCCCTAAATGATCCATAATTTTTGCAGAGTTGTCATAGTTAAATGAAATTTCATTTATTACTTTGCATACATTTCTGTAAATCGCATATGCTTTATTTGAAAAATTGTTTACGATATTATTTCCGATAATCTTTGATGTGTTAGTATACTCTTGTTCATCTTCATTTAATTTGCTCTCGTTCAAGGAGCACCAGTTATTTAATTGCTTGCTTATTGGTGATTTAGGCGGCAAGTAATGACTTTCGCCGACAATCAAGAGTTTCCTGTTATGTGGGTTTTTGTACTTTTCCCCAACCCAAGGTTTCATCTGGGGAAAATTCGAAAAATGCTTATGAGAAAAAACCGGTTTTCATGAAAGAGCAACTCCTTGTTTGGCTTAAAAGTTTAGCTGCAAAAATTATACATTTGCTTACCCCACCATCTTCAACGCAGACTCAATATCCACCGAGACAATTCTCGACACCCCCGGCTCGCTCATGGTGACGCCCAGCAGGCTGTGCATGTATTCCATGGTGATCTTGCTGTGGGTGATGATGACAAACTGCACCTGGGCGGATATTTTTTGAATGGTGGTGGCGAAGCGCACCACATTGTGATCGTCCAGCGGCGCGTCCACCTCGTCGAGCACGCAGAAGGGCGCTGGATTGAGCGAGAACAGCGCCAGCACCAGCGAGATGGCGGTCATGGCTTTTTCGCCGCCAGAGAGCATGGCGATGGTGGTGTTTTTCTTACCGGGCGGGCGCGCGATGATTTGCACCCCGCTTTCGAGCAGGTCGTTGCTGGTGAGCTCCAGCCAGGCGCTGCCGCCGCCGAGCATGTCGGGGAAGATGCGTTTCAGTTGTTCGTTCAGCCGGTCGAAGGTGTCCTTGAACAGGCTTTTGGTTTCGCGGTCGATTTTCGCTATCGCCGCCTCCAGGGTTTCGATCGCCCTGAGGATTTCCCGGTGCTGGGATTCGAGCGTGGCGCGACGTTCGCTTTCGGTTTCGTAGTCCTTGATCGCGGCGTGGTTGACCTCGCCGAGGTTGCGGATGGCGCGCTCGGCCTGGTCGAAGCCCTCCTGGGTTTCGCCCAGGTTGATCTCTTCGGGGGTTTGACTGGCGGCTGTGTCGAAGTCGCTTTCCACCAGTTGTTCGATCAACGCCTGTTGTCTGGTGCGCGCTTCGGTTGAGTCCACTTCCAGTTTTTGCAGCGCTTCGCGCTGCTGCTCCGCTTGGCTGCGCGTGGCGCGCAGGCCCAGCGTCAGTTGCTCGGCCTGGTGTTTGAAATCGCTGTGCTGTTGGCGCAGGCCGGTCAGCTCCTTATCGAATTCGCCCAGTTGCGTCACCCTTGCGTTGAGTTGTTCGCGCATGGTTTTGGGTTGCGCGGCGAGCTGCTCCGCCTGCCGTTGATCCCGCTCCATGCGTTCGGCCAGTTGGGTGAGCGTGTCGTCGGTTGTTTCGATGCTTTTCGTCAGGTAGTCGCGCCTGGTTTGCGCGTTGCCCAGCTCCAGTTCGGTTTTTTGCGCCGCCTCGCTCTGCTCCCGGACCATGGCGCGCAGGTTCTGCACCCGCTCGGTGGTGAAGGAGTGGCGATCCCTGATCTCGTTGTGGCTTTGCTGGGTGTGCTCCTGCCGTTCCAGCGTTTTGGTGAGCTGTTCCTTGAACCCGGCTATGGCGGAGCGGAGTTTTTTGCCCTGGCCGCTTTGCTCGGCGTGCGCCCGGGTGCGGCGTTCTTCGGCCTGGGTGAGTGATTTTTTCTGAAACTCGTTGCGCTCCAGCCGCGAGCGAGAATTGAAGGCATCCTGCTGTTTGCCGCGCAGCCCGGCTTCGAGCGCTTCGAGTTCGCCGTCCAGCGCCGTGTGTTTGGCGTGCAGCTCGGCCAGGCCGGTTTCCAGTTGCTCGTGGCGTTCGCCGAGTTTGGTCAGGCTGTGGCTGGTTTCATCCAGCCGCTGTTGCAGGCTGACCAGGGTTTCGCCTTCGGGCGGGCGGCCGAGGGTCGCCCAGTCTTCCGCCAGTACGCTGCCGTCCTTGCAGATGATCCTGTGGCCGTCGAGCCCGTCCCAGTGTTTGAGCGCGTCTTCGATTTTCTCCGCAAACCAGATGCGCGCCATCCAACCGGGGGTGGGACCGGTGACAATCGCATCGAGCGCGTACAGCCCTGAGGGCGGGGGGTGCGCCTGCTGTTTGCCGCCGCGCGCCAGCGACAGGCCGGAACCCTTGAGCGCCTGGATGATTTTTTTCGGGCCGGCGTCTTCGGGGACGAGATAGCCGCGAATCACTTCGCCGCAGGCAAGCTCCACCGCCGCTTCCCAGCCTTGCGCCACCTTGAGTTGCTTGAGCATGGGCGACAGCCCCAGTTTGGCCGGGTCGGCCTTTTGCCCCCGTTTTTGTCCGTTGTGGCCGGTTTTGCTGTCGATCAGGGTTTGCAGCGATTCCATCCGCCCTTCGCCCTGGCGCAGTTCGCGCTCGATGCGCTTCAGTTCTTCTTCCTCGCCCTGGCGTTGCCTGGTCAGCTGGTCGCGCTCCTTGCGTTTGCTCGCCAGGGTTTGTTCGCTTTGTTGCAGGTAGGCGGTCAGTTCGTCCAGGCTGCGTTGCTCACGCTTGGCCGCCTGGTCGAGTTGCGCGAGTTGATCGGCCAGTTGCGCGTCCGGCTGCGCCAGATTGGAGGTTTTTTCCTCCACCTGGTGAAGCTGTTGTTCGTTGTCGTTGATCTGGTAGCGCAGCAGCTCGAGCTGTTTCTGCAACTCGAACACGGCGTGTTGCGACTGCTGAAAATCGCTCTGCAGGCGGTGATAGTCCTTTTCCACCTGCGTGAGTTCGCGCGTTTTTTCGCCCAGGGCCCGTTGCTGCTGCGCGCGGGTTTCGCTCAGCCCGCTAATCCGCCCGGCAAGGTCGTCCAGCCCCGCCCGGTCGCTGGCGTGTTGCGCATTGAGCCGCATGCGTTGCTGCCCGGCGCGCTCCAGCCCATCCGCCAGTTCCTGGCGGCGGCTTTCGATGGAGGCGATCTCCTGTTCGGACAGGGCGATGCTTTTCTGGAGCTCGTAGAATTTCCGCTGTTGCTGGTCCATGCGGCGTTGCGTTTCTTCGGCGCTGGTGTTGACTCGCGCCACTTCGGCTTCGCCGCTCGATAGCCTGGCGGTGAGGGCTTCGCTCTTTTTCCTGTTGCCTTCGGCCTGGTTGCTGAAGGCGCTGATGCGTTTTTCCAGCGCCCGCCAGCGAGCCACCACCAGGCAGTTGTGCAGCCTGTCGCGCTCGGTTTTCAGGCCTCGGTATTTTTCCGCGTTTTCCGCCTGGCGTTTGAGTTGGCGCAGGTGCTTGTCCAGTTCCTCTATGGTGTCGAGCAGGCGCGAAAGGTTGTCGCGGGTGTTTTTCAGCCGCAGTTCCGTTTCGTGGCGTCGTTCGCGATAGAGCGAGATGCCGGCTACTTCCTCCAGGTGATGGCGCAGTTCGTCCGGTTTGGCTTCGACCAGGCGCGAGATGGTGCCCTGCTGGATGATTGCGTAGCTGCGCGGCCCCAGCCCGGTGCCGAGAAAACAATCCACAATATCCCTGCGGCGCGCGCGCACATTGTTGATGTAATAGGTCGACTGGCTGTCGCTATCCACCTCGCGCGCCACGGTGATTTCGTTGAAACGCGCGTAGTCACCTTTGAGCTTGCCGTAGGCGTTTTCAAAGTGCAGTTCGATGCGCGCCAGGCCGGATGCCTGACGGGTGCTTGAGCCGTTGAAAATCACATCGCTGATATGCCCGCCGCGCAACTCGCGCGCCGAGCGTTCGCCCAGCACCCAGCGGATGGCGTCGACTATGTTGGATTTGCCGCTGCCGTTGGGCCCTACTACGCCTGCCACCTGGGCGGGAAAGCTCAGGTTGGTGGGATCGGCGAAGGACTTGAAGCCGGAAAGTTTGATCGAATGCAGACGCACGCCGGATTACCTTACAACACAACCAATCCGGCGGAACAGAAGCAAATGGCCATCCGGAATTTGTTTAAAACGAAAGAACTTGTTAAGAGCGGGGGATTGTACCTGCTGCCTGCACATCCAGCATGTAAAATGAAGGGTTGACGCGCCGCGAACGGCCTCACAACCACCTCCCACGCCCAGGCTTATGCTTAACTTCGACAAACTTGCCTCCACCCGGGTGGCAGTGGATCCCTACCCTCACCTGGTTCTGAAAGAAGCCATAATGCCGCAATACGCGGGCGAGTTGGTGCACGACTTTCCCAGGGTGGATCACCCCGGAAGCATCCCGATCAGCGATGTGCAATACGGCAAGGCCTTTACCAGCCTGCTGCAAGACCTGCACAGCGACCGCTTTCGCGGCGCCATGCAAAAGCTGTTTGACACTGCTCTGGACAACGCGCCGATTCTGACCACCGTGCGCGGTCGGATGCGCAAAAAAGACGGGCGGATTCATACTGATTCGGCCAACAAGCTGCTTACCGTGCTGGTGTATTTCAACCGGAACTGGGAGAATGACGGGGGGTATTTACGCATACTGCGCAACGGCAAAAACCTTGAGGATTATGTCGCGGAGATCCCCCCCATGTTCGGCACCATGGTGGCGTTCAAGGTAACCGATAACTGCTGGCACGGGCATTATCCGGTGGTTGGTGAGCGCCTGTCGCTGCAAATGAATTACCTTGTGGATGACAAGGCCTACGCGCATTTTCAGGGTATACACAAAATCAGCTCCTCCTTAAAAAAACTGTTTGGCTAGGCGGCCGGATGTTGAACCCGCCAACTTAATGCGGATACTTATTGTCAAACTCACCTCCATGGGCGATCTTATTCAGGCATTGCCCGCCATCTCAGAGTTTCACCGGCACTTCCCTGACGCGCGGATTGACTGGGCAATAGACACAAATTTCGCCGAAATCGCCGCCTGGCATCCGGCCATCGGGGGTATCTATCCCACCAATCACAGAAAATGGAGCAAACGCCCTTTCTCAATTTCCATCTGGCGGGAAATATTCGGGCTGATTAAAAAAATTCGAAGGAAGCCCTACGATTACGCCATCGACCTGCAAACCAATTTTAAAAGCGCGTTCATAACCCGTTTGGCGCGCGCCAGGCGAGTCGGCCCGGCTAAAGGTTGTACGGTGGAGCCATTGATCCATCATTTCTATCAGCAGCATTTTCAGGTAAACAGAAACCAACTCGCCATTTACCGCTGGCAGATACTTTTATCGAGCCTGTTTGGTTATACCTGTAATACTCAACAACTTGATTTTGGGCTGTCAGATCAAACCTGGCGAAAAAGCCCGCGCCAACCTGATGAACCCTATCTGGTATTTATCACCAATGCCAGTTGGCCCAACAAGCGCCTGCCGCTTTCCACCTGGGTGGCGCTGGCCGGATTCGCCGCCCAAGCCGGTCTGAGGGTGCTCCTGCCCTGGGGAACCGGCAAGGAAAGGGCGCTTGCGAGTGAACTTGCCGAGCGGACGACAAACGCAACGCTCCTGCCCAGGCTGGGATTGACCGAACTGGCATCGCTGCTGTTTCATGCGCGCGGCGCCCTGTGCAACGACACAGGGCTTGCTCACCTTTCCGCCGCATTGGGCAGGCCCACGGTTACCGCCTACGGGCCGACCGATCCCGGCTTGATTGCAGCCACCGGGCCGCGCGCGGAGCAGTTGCGCGTTGATGACTATCCCTGCCTCGCCTGCTACAGGCGCGGGTGCGCGCAAAATCCGCGCAATCGCGCCCAGGCCAAGTGCCTGGAAGGCCTGGGCGCCGATTTGCTATGGAAATCGCTCGTCGCCCGGATTGGTTGAAAGATTGAAGTTTTGCAAGGTAGCAGGCGTCATTTTTTGGCAAACTGCCGGTATATGTAACCAGCTCAATGACAAACATGCAAAACAAGACAGATTTGGTCATGCGAATCAAGCTTACTCTTCTTCTGGGCCTGCTTGCCGCCTGCAATACTGAGGATTCGACCCTGAATCCCACTATTTCCACGCTCAACAAGCCGGACTTCGCATCGGGCGCCGCTTTGACCGTCACCTTTGGCGATGCGGATTTCACCAACCAGGCGCGGTGTCGCAGCGGCCACGACCCGAGCAGTTACACCAGCAGCGACTCGGCGCTCCATGTCGACGAGGATGGAAAGGTCAGCATTCTGGGGATACCACAGAACAACGGTCTGGCGGTAATCACCGTCACCTGTTCCGGCGTCGGGAAATTCACCGAGGCAAAAGCTGAATACGGCGTGGTGGTGCAGAAATTCACCCCCGAGTTGACCTGGGATGGTTCCGGCGACCAGAGCGCCACCATCTTCGACACCAGCGTCACCCAGACCGCGAGCCTGGATATAACCCCGGACGCCTGCGGCGGCTCAATCACCTACAGCCTGGAGGAGGGGGTCAGCACCATCATTTCCGCCGTCGATTCGGCTAATGGCGAAGTCACCCTTACCGATTACGCCGGCAACGCCACCATAGCCGCCAACTTTCCCGAAACGGACAATTGCAACAGGGCGGAGGAGATCTCCTACCTCATCAGCATCGCCACCATTCCCAATACGGTCACCTGGTCTGTTTCGTCTCTTACCCTGCAATACGGCGATTCGGATTTCAATCTTGCCGGTTCAGCGGCCGAGGCCTCGTGCCTTTCGGGCAGTCCGACCTACAGCAGCGACAATTCGGATGATCTAAGCGTCGCTGCGGACGGTGTATTGCAATTGCTCGGCGCGGGAGAGGTGACCATTACCGCCACCTGCCCGGAGGTGACCAATCAGTATGACCAGGTCAATCTCGACGCCACCACGGATATTGCTCGCGCCGACAGCTTCACCCTGAGCTGGAGCCGGAATGGCGATGCAAGCCTGGATATAAGCGAAGACAGCTATACCCAGACGCTGCAAATCGACTCGCCGACAAACTGCGGCGCCTACAGCGTCTCCTATGAGGTTACAGCCGAGAGCGGCGACGTGCTAGTGGCGAACCTCAATGACACTACCGACGACGGCGTCTTCCTTCTGAATGACAACGACGGCGCTGCCGCCATTACCGCCACCACCTCCCAAACCGCCAACTGCGAAGCCACCAGCGACAGCTATCAGCTGGTCAACCTGCCCTATAACGAACCACCCGCGCTTGTCGGCAACCAGACCAAAACCTACGGCGACGCCACCTTTGACAGCCTGTCCGTTCCCGGCGACCTATCCTGCGATTCCGGCGTTGCGACTTCCTTCAGTTCGGACGCCGCTACCATCGCCGGCGTGGACAGCAGCGGGGTTGTCACTATCGAAGGCGCAGGGACAGCCTTCATTACAGCTTCCTGCCCGGGGGTGACCGACCAGTACTCGGTGAGTTCGGATTCCTACAAGGTAACAATCAACAAGGCCACCCTGACCCTTTCCTATACCGAGAGCGAAAAAACCCTCGGCTATGGCGATAGCGATGTAACTCCCAACACAGCCGCCCTGGACGAAGACAGCCTGCAATACGACGAAACCCCCAGCTATGTGCTTGGCGGAGGGGGAAGCATCGACTACATATCCAACGACCCGGATGTTGCCGATATCAACACCACCACCGGCGAAGTCAGCATCACCCTGCCTGAGCCGGGACTGGCCAACGCCAGCCACACCGCTACCTTCAGCGGTCACAACGACTATGCGGACGCTTCCACCGACTACCTGCTCAGCATCACCTACGCCCCGACCGACTTTGCCGACCTGGCGCTGTGGCTCGATGCCTCTGACGATGCCACCCTGTTCACAGACGCCCCCTGCGCAACTTCCGCTTCGACCGGCGGGAAGATAGCCTGCTGGCGGGACAAATCCGGTAAAGGCAACCATGTAACCCAGGACAACAGCAATGATCGCCCCGTCCTCCTTGCCAATCAACAGAACCAGCTTCCGGCGCTCGACTTCAGCACCGACGCGACCGACGACCACCTTGCGACCGGCGGCACAGGGCAGATCAATGCTGACGGCGGCTACACCAAGTTCGTCCTCTTTTCCCTGGACAGCACCACCGACTCGCCCAACGGTCTGATTACCGGCGGCGGCGCGGGAACGCGGCTTGACGCCAGCAGCGGCGTGCTGGATGCGTCGCATGACGGCGGCGCCCTGTTGGCCGGAGGGACGGACCTTTCGACCGACAGGTATTACATCACCACGCTCAGGTACGACGGCGTTAACTCCAACGGGCTTGCCGACACCATCAGGCTGGACGGCTCAGCCGATGCGAGCGATGACACAGCCGGCGCCAAAACCCACACCGCCAGTAAAATCTACATAGGCGCGGACGGTACTGGCGACGGGCTGAACGGCAAACTCGCCGAACTGATGGTGTACAACCGCGCCATAAGTGATGAAGAGGTGGAAAAGCTCGAATGCTACCTGGCGCGCAAATGGGATATCAGCGTGGATCATTGCGAGAACAAGCTGAACATAGACGACGCCAACTATCCGCAATACAAAATCTTCCAACGCGATGCCGCCGGCAACTACAGCTTCGACCTGTCCGGCGACTACGACAGTTCGGAAACCTGCACGACTATCGAGGCTTCCTTCAACGGCGGTGCGTTTGCGAGCATTGACGTCTCTCCCGGCGCCCCCACCCCGGGAACCTGGAGCGGAACGCTTGCCGACCAACCGACCGGTCAGGGCAGCCTGGTTGTTCGTTGCAGCGACAATGTCACCATCAACGACACCCTCAGCAATCTGGGTGTGGGCGATGTCTATGTAGTGGCCGGCGGCTCCAACGCCCAGGGACACAACCTGGAGAACACCCACGACTATTCGGACATAAGCGGCGACGGCGTCATCCCCACGGTTTTCGACAAAACCAATACCTGGAAAGCCGCTGTGGACCCGACCGACCAGAGCGGTGATGGCGGCGGTTCGGTTTGGCCGTTGGTTGGCGGCTATCTGGCCGACAAGGCCGATGTGCCCGTGGCTTTTATCACTACGGCGGTCGCCGGCTCAACGCTCAACAATGCCGCCAGCGACTGGTCGGCCGATGCCACTGGCGCTTATGCCGACATGCTGACGCGGATAACCGACGCCAGCACGGACGGAGTTAAAGCCATACTCTGGTTCCAGGGCGAGGCTGACGCTGCGGCTGATAACACCACCGACTACCAGACGGCGCTGGAGAATCTGATTGCCAACGTACGCGCCGAAACCATCCCGACGGGCTTGGCGACGACTGAACTGGTGGCCGCCACCCTTGCCGCCAACAATGCGGACGCAGACGACTTCTCCGCCATTCGCCTGGAAACCATAGCCGCCTGGGACAACACCGACGACATCAGGCCCGGCCCGCATGCCTATGACCTGCATATCACCGACGGCCTGGGAGACGACGACAATCTTACTCAGGACGATGAAATCTACACCCTCGCTTTCCGCTGGTTCAAGGCGCTTGAAGGCCACTACTATGGCGGCGCAAGCGGACGCGGGCCACAGGTGTTGGCGAGCGATGTAAGTTTTGACACCACGGCGGACACCATCAGCATCGACTTCAGCGCCGATTCCGCGTTGACTTCGAGTTCGGGCGGCAGTTCCTTGAGCCCATCCGTGTGGACTGTGTACGACGATACTGCTGCAAGTGATTTGAATGTCACCTCGGCGGTGATCAGCGATAGCGACACAGTCACCCTTACACTTGGTTCGGCTTTAACCAGCGCCAATCAGCTCACCATCCGCTACGCCTCGGGCAACTCAGGCGAAAACCGCGACATATTGACCGACGGCGCCACCGGTGCGGTTGCGCCCGAAGGCGTAACCCAGATAGTCAGCGGTCTGCCTGCCGATCCTTTTGAAATTACGGTAACCGTTCCCTAGAGTAGGGGGGTTGGACTTCTCCCTGGAGCGCGATCTCGTTCAGCGCTTTTTTCTGACTGCAGCTAAGGCCGGCCCTACCCCCATCTGCCGCCGCTATAGCGACAGCTCCACTTGGTTGCCTTGCCTTCGGGCGTTTCCGAACCGACGTAGATCTGATTGTTTTTGCGCGAATAACGCACTATGGTCGGGTTGCCGTTTTCATCTTCTTTGGGAGCGGAGAGCAGAAAGTGGTATTTGGAGTCGAGCTCTTCCCGGTGCGGCAGGAGCTCGGCCACTTTCACCGGGCGGGTTTCGCGGTGTTTGGGATAGCTGCTGGCGGCGAGAAACAACCCGGTCAGACCGTCGCGCAGCACAAAGTGGTCCTCCGCTTTGGCGCATTTGAGTTCGGGCATGGGGATGGGCGTCATCTTGGGCGGGGCCGGCTTGCCGTTTTTCATCATCCCCCTGGTGGCGCCGCATTCCTGGTTGCTGCAGGCGAAGAACTTGCCGAAGCGACCGCTTTTGAGTTCAAGCTGGCTGTCGCACTTGTGGCAGCGATATTCGCTGAGGTTGCTGTTGGTGACCACAAACTCGCCTTCCTCCAGCAGGTTGCCGGGGCAGGCAGGCGAGTTGCCGCAGACGTGCAGTTTGCGCTTGTTGTCAATCAGATAGGGAGTCATGCTGAGGTTGCATAAGGGGCAGCGTTTGCGCTCCAGCAGCATGCGGCTCAGGGCCTCCCCGCTTTCCTCCTCCTGTTGCGGCAGGTCGCTGACGTCTATCAGGTTGAGGGTGTTGCTGCATTTTGCTTCGCCTTTCTCGGCGTAACCCGGACAGCCAAGAAACACCCCAGTTTTGCTGAAGCGGATCTGCATCTCGCGGTCGCACTTGATGCAAGGCACTTTGGTCGGCACCGGGGCGTTGGCGCGCCGCTCTACCTTATCCGTGGCTGAAATGCGGCTGTTGAGGTCGGTGAAGAAGGCGTCCAGCAGGCCTTTCCAGTCGCGCTCGCCTGCGGCTATCTCGTCGAGCTTTTCCTCCATCTGCGCGGTAAAGGCATAGTCCATCAGATCGTCGAAGGAATTATTGAGCAGGTCGGTGACTATCTCGCCGATCTTCTCGGCGCGCATGCGCTTGTTTTCGAGCTTGACATAGCCGCGTTCCTGGATGGTGGAGATGATTGAGGCGTAGGTGGAGGGCCTGCCTATGCCGCGCTTTTCCAGCTCCTTCACCAGGCTGGCCTCGGAATAGCGCACGGGCGGGGTGGTGAAATGCTGGTTGGTGATTATGTCTTTCAGCTCGAGTGTGTCACCCGATTTGCAATTCGGCAGCTCCACCTGATCCTTGTCGCCGCTGCGGCCGAGCAGGGTGGTGAAACCGTCGAACAGCATCACCCGCCCCTTGGCTTCGAGCTGGTAATCACCTTTGGCAATGGTCAGCGTGGTGTTCTGGTAACGCGCGTTGGTCATTTGCGAGGCGACAAAACGTTTCCAGATGAGTTGATAGAGTTTGTTCTCGTCGTTGCCCAGGCTGGCTTCGCGATTGGAGATGTCGCTGGGGCGGATGGCTTCGTGCGCCTCCTGCGCCCCAGCCTTGCTGGCGTAGAAGTTGGGTTTCTCCGGTAGGTAGTCGTTGCCGTAACCCTCGCCAATAAACCCGCGCACGGCGTCCAGCGCATCGGCGCTGATAAAGGTTGAGTCGGTGCGCATGTAGGTGATCCAGCCGGATTCGTAGAGCTTCTGCGCCGCCACCATGGTGCGGCGTACGCCAAAGCCAAGCAGTGTGCTTCCCGCCTGTTGCAGGCTGGCGGTGATAAAGGGCGGCGGCGGATGACTGGATGCGGGTTTGACCTCGCGTTCGCTGATTATCCACTCGCCCGCTTCAAGGGCGCGTTTGTGCGCAGCGGCGTCCGCGCCCGCGCCGCAGGCGAACTTTTTACCCCTCTCCTTTGTGAGTTCAAAGCGCAGGGGCGCGCCCTTGAACGCCAGATTGGCAAAGATGCGCCAGTATTCCCTGGGGACGAATTGCTGTATTTCGTGTTCGCGCTCGACTATCAGCCTAACCGCCACAGATTGCACCCGCCCGGCGGAAAGGCCGCGCGCCACGCGGTTCCAGAGCACGGGGGAGACCATGAAGCCAACCAGACGATCGAGAAAGCGCCGCGCTTGCTGGGCCTCCACACGCTTGCCGTCCAGCTCGCCCGCATCGGCAAAGGCCTTGGTGACGGCTTTTTTGGTGATTTCGTTGAAGATCACCCGGCGGAAATTGTGGTTGCTCGCCTCCAGCAGCTCCTTGAGGTGCCAGGCGATGGCCTCGCCCTCGCGGTCAAGGTCGGTGGCGAGATAGACCGAGTCGGATTGTTTTGCGAGCTGACGCAATTCCTTGACCACCTTCTCCTTGCCCGGCAGCACCTGGTAGTTGGCCTTCCAGTCCTGGTCCGGGTAGATTCCCATGCGATCGAAGGTGCTGATCTTCGCCCCGGTTTTGATCACCTGGTCGGAATTCACCGGCAGGTCGCGGATATGCCCGACGCTGGATTTGACGACATAATCCTTGCCGAGATATTTGTTGATGGTTCTGGCCTTGGCCGGCGATTCGACTATGACGAGTGACTTCATGCGGGCTTGTTGTGTTGATTGGTATTTTTTACCTTAGCGCCGAAAGTCGCCCTGGCGCAATCAAAATTTCACCGTCCGCCTGTTTTTGTCCCAAGGCGATGGCGCTGGACGAGGAGATTACGTCGCAAAAGAAGGGGAAAAGCCTGACATTTCATTTGTCTGACGAGTACAATCCGCCGGCTTTATTTGATTGATCCCCGTCGGCGAAAAGGCTTCTTTTCGGCAGCCCGGCGCAGCGGATTGCAGTGAGTAAAGAGCAGGCCGGTATCGGGCTTTGCGCAACCGGACGAGCTATGCCTCTGTTTTTCCATGCGTAATTTAATGCGCAGTTTGTTGGGAGCGCAAATCCTCATCGCCCTGGCGCTTATGGTTGCCTACGCGGTTGTGATGCTGTTGACAGGCGCGCTCCCGCCACTCTGGTGGTTGGAAACGCCCATGGCGCTGGGGGTGGCGGTCGGCTATGCATGGCTGGGCCTGCTGCTGGCGCAAACCAGGGGAGGGCTGATCGTCCTGGTGGTGCGTCATATGTTTCGCACCCTGGCGGTCGGCATGTTGTTGACGCTCCTGCCGCTGGTGCTGCTTGATCGGATAAGCCCGGTAACCATCGGGAGCTTTGCGCTCATTCACTGGCTTGGTTGGTGGTGGGTGTTTGGCCGTAAGGGCGCGCCTGGTCGCACTGCGTGCATTTGGGGCGCGGCAAGGTAGATTTACAGTTTTTCACGGAGTAGTGGTAACAAATGGCTGGCTCGTCACCAACCGACTACATTAAACACCATTTGCAGAACCTGGCCTATGGGCAACACCCGGACGGTTCCTGGGGCTTTGCCCGCACGGCAGAAGAGGCCAAGGAAATGGGATTTATGGCCATCCATCTCGACACTATGTTCTTTTCTCTGGTCACCGGGCTGGCGTTTGTGGTGCTGGGTCGACTGGCCGCGAAGCGCGCCACCAGCGGCGTGCCGGGCCCTCTGCAGAACTTTGTTGAAAGCATAGTCGGTTTTGTCGACACCAGCGTAAAGGAGGTGTTTCATGCCAAAAGCGCGCTTATCGCGCCGCTGGCCATGACCGTGTTCTGCTGGGTGTTTCTGATGAATCTGCTTAAACTGATTCCCATCGACTTCATCCCCGCGCTCACCCACGGCATGGGCATTGAGTTCACCCGCGTGGCGCCGACCACCGATCCCAACGCCACCTTCGGACTGTCGCTGTCGGTCTTTGTTCTCACCCTGGTATTCGCCATCAGGCACAAGGGCGCGGGCGGATTCGCAAAGGAATTGACTCTGCAACCATTCGGTCCCTGGCTGTTGCCGTTCAACTTCATCCTTGAAGGCGTGGGCTTGTTGGCCAAGCCCCTGTCCCTGTCGTTGCGGCTTTTCGGCAACATGTACGCCGGCGAAATTGTGTTTATTCTTATTGCCGCGCTTATCCCGTTCTGGATGCAGTGGGTGGTGGCGCTGCCCTGGGCGATTTTTCATATTCTGGTGATCACCCTGCAGGCGTTTATTTTTATGATGCTTACCATTGTGTATTTGAGCCTCGCGGCGGAAAGTCACTAGGCAGGCAGGGCTTTTTTTACTATAAACCTCAAGGAGATAATCTATGGAAACAATGCTCGGTTGGAGTGTCGTCGGCGTAGCAATACTGGTCGGTTTGGGTGCGCTCGGCACCGCGATTGGTTTTGGTATGCTGGGTGGCAAATTCCTCGAAGGCGTGGCGCGTCAGCCGGAAATGGCTCCCATGTTGCAAACCAAGATGTTCATCATCGCCGGCCTGATCGACGCGGTGGCGATTATCGGCGTGGCTATCGGCTTCATCTTTATTTTCGCGCATCCCTACCTGGGGTTGGTCTCCTGACAAAGCCGGAATCCAGCTGATGAATCTGAATCTCACCATTCTTGGGCAGGCTATCGCCTTTGCCCTGTTTGTGTGGTTCTGTCTCAAGTATGTCTGGCCGCCTTTGATAGGCGCGTTGCGCGACCGCCAGCAAAAGATAGCCGACGGGCTTGAAGCGGCGGCCAAGTCGCAACGGGATCTGGACAAGGCCGAGCAACTGCTGCAGCAGAAGATCGACGAAGGGCGCAAGCGCGCGCAGGAATTGATCGGCGAAGCGGAAAAGCACAGTCAGTTGATTATCGAGGAGGCCCGCACCGCCGCCACCGAGGAGCAGAACCGTATTCGCAAGAGCGCCGAGGAGCAGTTGCACGCCGAAGCCAACCGGGTACGCGAGGAGTTACGCGCCGATTTGGCGGCGTTGGTGATTGAAGGCGTTGAGGCAATCCTGAAAAAGGAAGTCGATGCCAAAACACACGACGACTACCTTAAACAGATAACCGCCAGGCTCTGATGGCCAATCGGATTTCGCTCGCGCGACCCTACGCCAGAGCCATCTTTGCCGAGGCGCTTGAAGGCGATACGCTTGGCTCCTGGCGACAACGCCTGGATGCGCTCGCCGAAGCGCTGGACGATGCCTCGCTCCGGCCGGTGGTGCGCAGCAAGGTGATTGCACGAGAGGCCAAGCTCAAGGCCATGTCGATCGCACTTGGCGCGGATGCGGGTTTGACCGATCTGGCCGGCCTGTTGGTGAAGAACGATCGACTGGAGCTGGCTGGCGAGATAGCCGCGCAGTTTGCCGAGTTGGTGCGTGAACATGAAGCCAAACAGAAGGTAACCATCAGTACGCCCCATCCGCTCTCCGAGGAGGATTTGCAGACGCTCTCCGAGCGCCTCTCCAGCCGTATCGGCAAGCGGATCGAGATTGACGCCCAGGTGGATTCATCGCTCCTGGCCGGCGTTCGCATAAGCGGTCAGGGCTGGCTGATCGAAGGCAATATGCGGGCGCAACTGGCGCATTTAGCGCGACAACTGCTCGCGGCATAAACAGAGGAAAGATATGCAGCAACTTAATCCCACAGAAATTTCATCGCTGATCCGCAAACAGCTTTCGGGTCTGAGCGAAAACCTCGCCCCCAGCAACCAGGGCACTATTGTCAGTATCGCAGACGGCATAGTGCGGATTGAGGGATTAAAGGAGGTCGTATACGGCGAGATGATCGAACTGGAGAACGGCGAATACGCACTGGCGCTCAACCTTGAGCGGGATTCAGTCGGCGCGGTGGTGCTGGGTGAATACCTGAGTCTTCGCGAAGGCCAGGTGGTGCGCTCCACCGGTCGCGTGCTCGAGGCGCCGACCGGGCCGGAGCTCAAGGGAAGGGTGGTCGACGCCCTTGGCAATCCCATAGACGGCAAGGGTGAGATAGCCGCCAAGCGCCGCGACCCGATTGAGGTGGTGGCCCCTGGGGTGATCAACCGCCAGTCGGTCGATCAGCCGGTGCAGACCGGGCTGAAGGCGATCGACGCCATGGTGCCCATTGGTCGTGGGCAGCGCGAATTGATTATCGGCGATCGCCAAACCGGCAAGACGGCGGTGGCGATAGACACCATCATCAACCAGAAGGGCACGGGGATCACCTGTGTCTATGTCGCCATAGGGCAGAAGCAATCCTCCATCGCCACCACGGTGCGCAAGCTGGAGGAGTACGGCGCGCTTGAGCACACCATAGTGGTGGTGGCTTCAGCTTCGGAATCAGCTGCGCTGCAGTACATCGCCCCTTTCAGCGGTTGCACCATGGCTGAATACTTCCGTGATCGTGGCGAGGATGCGTTGATTGTGTACGACGATCTGAGCAAGCAGGCGGTGGCCTATCGCCAGATTTCGCTGTTGCTGCGTCGTCCGCCAGGACGCGAAGCCTATCCGGGCGATGTGTTCTACCTCCATTCACGCCTGCTTGAACGCGCCGCGCGCGTCAACGCAGAGTATGTTGAACGCTTTACCGGCGGCGCCATTAAGGACCGCACCGGTTCGCTTACCGCCCTGCCGATAATTGAAACCCAGGGCGGCGATGTATCGGCTTTTGTTCCCACCAACGTTATCTCCATCACGGACGGGCAGATCTACCTGGAAACCGACTTGTTCAACTCGGGCATCCGCCCCGCCATTAACGCCGGCCTCTCGGTGTCGCGGGTGGGTGGCGCGGCCCAGACGGGCGTTATCAAAAAACTCGGCGGCGGTGTACGTCTGGCGTTGGCGCAGTACCGCGAACTTCAGGCCTTTTCACAATTCGCTTCCGACCTTGACGAAGCGACGCGCAACCAGCTGGAACACGGCGCCAGGGTGACCGAATTGATGAAACAGGGGCAGTACGCCACCCTCTCGGTTGCGCTCATGGCTTTGAGTCTGTTCGCCGCCAACAATGGCTATCTGGATAAGGTCGACAGCAAGGAAGTGGTGGCCTTTGAAAAAGCCCTGCACCTCTTCGCCCAGAACAAGTACGCCTCGACGCTCGATGGCGTCAACAACAATCCGAAACTGACCGAGGAAGTGGAAAAGAACTTCCATACGCTGCTGAAGGATTTCACCGAAAATCAGAGCTGGTAGCAACCTATGGCCGTAGGCAAGGATATTCGCGGGAAGATTTCGAGTATTCAGAACACTCAGAAAATCACCAAGGCGATGGAACTGGTGGCGGCGAGCAAGATGCGTCGCGCTCAGGAGCGTATGGCGGCAGGCAAGGCCTACGCCGAAGGTTTGTGGAGCGTGATCGCCCATGTCGCCCAGGCCAATACCGAGTTCAAGCACCCCTGGTTTGTGCAGCGCGAAGTGAAAAACATCGGCTTCGTAGTGGTTTCAACCGATCGGGGCCTGTGCGGTGGTTTGAATATCAACCTGTTCCGCACCGTGCTCGACTCCATGCGGCAATGGGAGGCCGATCAGGTCAAACACACCACCACCGCCATTGGCCGTAAGAGCGCTGTCTTCTTTCAACGCATTTCCACGTTGGTTTCTTCAGAGATTAACCTGCCGGATGTGCCGCCCCTGGACTACCTGCTGGCGGCTGTGCGGGTGCAGATCAACGCATTCAACAACGGCGAGATAGACAAGCTTTTTCTCGCCAGCAACGAATTCATTAACTCAATGGTGCAGAAGCCGCGCCTGGTGCAGCTTCTACCCCTGCACGCACCGGACAGTGAAGTCTTCGAGCGCGAGCATGAATGGGATTATCTCTACGAGCCTGGTTCGGAGGAACTGCTTGGCTACCTGCTCGACCGCTACCTTGAAGTACAGGTCTACCAGGCGGTAATCGAGAATATCGCCTGCGAGCAGGCCGCTCGCATGCTGGCGATGAAAAGCGCCACGGATAATGCCGGGGAATTGATCGATGAGCTGTTGCTTGCCTACAACAAGGCGCGCCAGGCGGCGATTACCCAGGAGATTTCGGAGATAGTCGGCGGCGCCGCCGCTCTCTAGTATTCATTGTTTACGGAAAGAGATTGCCATGACCACAGAAACTCAAGCTACGGGCAAGATAGTCCAGATCATCGGCCCGGTTGTCGATGTCGAGTTTGACCACGCAAGCGTACCCAATGTGTATGACGCGCTGACCATCAGCGAAGAGTCGCTGGTGCTTGAAGTACAACAACAGCTCGGCGACGGAGTGGTGCGCTGCATCGCTATGGGCGCAACCGAAGGATTGGCGCGCGGGCTGAACGCCAGCAACACAGGCCAGCCCATTTCGGTTCCTGTGGGGCAGGAAACCCTGGGCAGGATCATGAATGTGCTGGGCGAACCTATAGACGAGGCTGGCGATATAGGCGCGCAGGAGCACTGGCCCATTCACCGCAAGGCGCCCAACTACGCCGAGCAGGCGGCTTCCAACGAATTGCTCGAAACAGGGATTAAGGTGATTGATCTGATCGCGCCCTTTGCGAAGGGCGGCAAGGTCGGCCTGTTTGGCGGCGCGGGCGTCGGCAAAACGGTCAACATGCTTGAACTAATTCGCAATATCGCGATCGAGCACAGCGGCTATTCCGTGTTTGCTGGGGTGGGTGAACGAACCCGTGAAGGAAATGACTTCTACCACGAGATGAAAGAGTCGAGCGTACTCGACAAGGTATCGTTGGTGTACGGGCAGATGAACGAGCCGCCGGGCAACCGTCTGCGTGTCGCTCTGACCGGCCTGACCATGGCGGAAAAGTTTCGCGACGAAGGCCGCGATGTATTGCTGTTTATCGACAACATCTATCGTTACACCCTTGCCGGCACCGAGGTTTCGGCTCTTCTCGGGCGCATGCCATCGGCGGTGGGCTATCAACCGACCCTGGCCGAGGAGATGGGCGTCCTGCAGGAGCGTATCACTTCCACCCAGAAAGGCTCGATTACTTCGATTCAGGCTGTTTATGTACCGGCCGATGATCTGACTGATCCCTCTCCCGCGACCACCTTTGCCCACCTGGACGCAACCGTGGTGCTTTCGCGCCAGATTGCTGAACTGGGCATCTATCCGGCTGTGGATCCGCTTGATTCAACCTCGCGCCAGCTTGATCCGTTGGTGGTGGGCGAGCAACACTACCAAGTGGCGCGTCAGGTGCAGAGCGTGTTGCAACGCAACAAGGAGCTCAAGGACATCATTGCTATCCTGGGTATGGACGAATTGTCTGAAGAGGACAAGAAGATCGTCAACCGCGCGCGCAAGATTCATCGCTTTCTATCCCAGCCCTTTTTTGTGGCCGAGGTCTTTACCGGCTCTCCGGGCAAGTATGTATCGCTCAAGGAGACAATCCGCGGCTTCAGCGAGATACTCGAAGGCAGACATGATGATCTGCCCGAGCAGGCCTTTTACATGGTCGGTGGCATAGACGAAGCGCTGGAAAAAGCGAAAACCCTGGCCTGAGAGCCCTTATGTCACACCTGGAATGCATCGTAGTCAGCGCTGAGGGGCAGCTTTTCAAGGGCGAACTCAAGGCAATAGTCGCCCATAGCGTGCTAGGCGATCTGGGAATCTATCCGGGCCACGCGCCGCTGCTGGCCATGCTCAATCCCGGCCCGGTGCGTTTGATCGACCAAGACGACGTGGAGACCATCTTCTTTCTTTCAGGCGGTTTTCTGGAAGTGCAACCCGATCAGGTGTTCATCCTTGCCGACTCATCCAAACGCAGCGAACAACTGAGTGAGGAGGCGATCGAAAAAACCCGCCAGCAGGCGCTCGAAACCCTGCAGGATACAGGCGTCGCCGGCGACGCGCGGCAGGAGGCGGCTCTGTTGTTGGCCAACGCCACGGCGCAATTGCGCACTCTCAATGAAATTCGCCGCAAACTGGGCAAGCATTAAGTTCTCCCCAAACATTACCCGCTTGTTGATTGCAACAATCCGGCTGTTGGTGATACACTAAATAAGCGACAATTTCAACATGTCCTGTTTCCTGTCGCCCAATCCGTACAGGTATTTCAATGAAGTATCGTTTGTTTTCCACCCCTGTCTTGCTTGCGGCGCTGCTGCTCGCGTCCTTGGCTGCCTTGCCCCACAAGGCCGAAGCCGCCGCCTTGCGGGCCTATCTGTTCGCCGACGAATATATCAAGCACGCTGGCGAAGACCTGGTTATCGGCCTGGTGTTCAACCGCTCGGTTGTTGCCAGGGGGCAGCCGGCCATCAAGTTCAATTTTTCCAGCGACCGGATAGAAAGGAAAGCCGTCTATGCGCCGGACAAATCCGGCATTCGCAAGGATGGCTCGAGCATAATCAGTTTTGTCTATCGGGTGCAGGTAAACGAAGCGTCCGATGGCTTGATATTGAAGAAAAACCCCTTCGACACCAGTGAGGGTCGGCTGCAACGCGCGGGCAAGGGCGTCAGGGTGACGCCGCGACTGCACAAAAGGTACAACAGCCTGCCGGTGGTGATAGACGGCGTTTCTCCCAGGGTTGAAAGCGCGACGGTTGAGCCGGATCGGGACTATCTGGATCAG
>Ga0209562_1000257_pt1 | contig 20742 bp, 23 predicted proteins | sample WorMetvacBELIZE2_FD_187399 | JGI IMG/M metagenome (GOLD analysis project Ga0209562, IMG submission 187399) | Marine gutless worms symbiont microbial communities from Max Planck institute for Marine Microbiology, Germany - Olavius vacuus BELIZE.2... | ecosystem: Host-associated > Annelida >... | reverse complement strand
TTTTTGCGGTTGATCGATAATTGAACTTACTTCAGGTAACGGTTGTCCGTTATAAAAACTAACCCGAAGATTTTTATTTGGGCTTTTAATTTTTGTAGAACTTAATATCGAAATTTTATTATTTTTATTTTCAAGGGTATTTTCCGTATTTTTATTTAGATAAGGGAGCAGAAAATATAAACCAGCTAAGGCAATTATCAGAAAAATAATTAATTTAATTGCAATTCTCGCCATAAAAATATTACTTAGGTCCTACAATTACAACTACCATTTGCTCTTTATCAAAATTTCGCATAAAGGCTGATTTAATATCATCAGCAGTTACTTTCGCAATTTTATCAACCCAGTTATTTAAATAATCTAAAGGTAAATTATAAATACCGACCATAGCAACCAGCCTAATCATTTTAGCATTGCTGTCCAACCTTAATGGAAAGCTGCCTTGTAAAAAGCTCTTAGCTTTTTCAAGCTCATCTGGAGTTATACCATTGGCAATAAAGTCATCGATTGTAGAATATATTAACTCCAATGCATTTTCAGTATTTTTCGCTTGGGTTTGCATATTTATTTCAAAGGCCCCGCGAAATTTATGTAAACTAAATGTGCTATATACACTATATGCTAAACCATTTTCTTCTCTGATTATTTCCACTAATCTTGAAGCAAATCCTCCTCCACCAAGAATATAATTGCCGACTAGTAAGGGAAAAAAATCGGGATCACCACGCTTAATAAAAGGCATCCCCAGATAAATATGAGTTTGTTTGGAATCAAATTCTTTATTAATTACTAGATGTTTGGTAGATTTTGGATCATCATATTTATTAGCACTAAACTTAACTTTGGCATTACTCTTGGTAAGTTCTACTGAAATTTTATTGGATATTTGCTTAGCTTCATCAAATGAGATTTCCCCAACAAAAGCAATTATTGCATTTTCGGGATGATAATGTTGTTGATAAAATGTTCGTAGATCATCGGTCTTGATTTGTTGATAACTTTTATCGTCTGCAAGGAATCCATATGGATGATTAGGATAAATTGCTTTGATAAATTCTTGATATGCTACTGTTGAAGGCTCGGTGAGACTTTCACGATAAGCTGCTACAGCTCTTTTAATTTCCCGATTTAAAATCTTGGCACTGAATTTTGGTTTAGTTAATAAATTAATCCATAGGTCAGTTACATTATTTAATATTTCCTGCTCATAAATTACTCGAAGACTAAAATTGGTAAAGTCTTTATTTACATTACCAGATAATTGAGCTCCATTATCAGCTAGTAATTTAGCGACTGCTTCTTCACTATAATTTTGATTACCGGTTATTAATAACTCTTGGGTAAATTCAGCAATTCCGGCTTTAGTTTTAGGGTTATCTATACTCCCACTTTTAAAATTTAATGAAATATCAACAATCGGTAATCCTTGAGTTTTAACATAATAAACCTCCATCCCATCATTAGTCTGCCATTTTTTAATATCTATGGCATTGGCAAAATTTTGAAAAAAATAAAAATATATGCAACTAAGAAATATTAATGGCTGAATTAAAATCCGATAGATCATAGAAGTAACTTTTTACCCAGATTTAATTATTGCGCCCATATTTAAAAATTTTTGTTGGCGTTTGGAAACTATATCTTCGATATCGCCCCGTTTTAGTTTGCGAAGTTCAATTTGTAGCGCTTGAGATAATGATTGAGATATTTTTTGATAATCGCGATGGGCTCCTCCCAAAGGTTCTTCAATTATCTTATCAATAAGTTTAAATTCCAGTAATCGATTAGCGGTTATCCCCATTATCTCTGCGGCATCTTTGGCTTTGTCAGAACTTTTCCATAAAATCGATGCACAACCTTCGGGAGAAATGACCGAATAAATTGAATATTGCAACATAATAATTACATCGGCAACTGCAATTGCTAGTGCACCTCCAGATCCTCCTTCACCAATTACTACAGCTATGATTGGAGTTTGAAGTTTAGACATTTCAAATAAATTTCGGCCAATTGCTTCTGATTGGTTTCTCTCTTCGGCACCAATACCCGGAAAAGCACCTGGAGTATCAACAAAAGTAATTATCGGCAGATTAAATTTTTCTGCAGTTTTCATCAGTCTTAAGGCTTTTCGATAGCCCTCAGGTCTAGGCATCCCAAAATTTCGATATTGTCTTGCTTTAGTATCACGACCTTTTTGATGACCAATAATCATTACCGACTTAGAATTTAGTTTAGCAAGTCCGCCGATGATCGATTTATCATCGGCAAAAGCTCGATCGCCGTGCAATTCTACAAAATCAGTAAAAATATTTTCAATATAATCTAAAGTATATGGACGTTGGGGATGACGAGCTACCTGAGCAGTTTTCCAAGCATCAAGTTTTGAATAGATTTTTTTAGTTTCGGATTCAACTTTCTTTTCTAATCGAATGATTTCAGAGGAAATGTCCACTGAGGGAACCATTCTCAGTTCTTCAATTTTTGCTACTAATTCACCGATAGGCTTTTCAAAATCAATATAGATTGGTTTCATATCTAAATTTTACTATTATTAACAAATTTTTTAATCGCCATACGCGCAAGTTGATCAGCTTGTTCATTGTAGCTATTACCACTATGTCCGCGAAGCCAATGCCAATTGATTTGATGATTCATACTTTGTTGGTGTAACTGAATCCATAAATCCTGGTTTTTTACTTTGCCATTATTCCAATTATTTACCAGCCACTTATTTATCCATACAGTTATTCCTTGTTTAACATATTGGGAATCAGTATAAAGTTCAACTTTACTAGATCGGGTTAATTTTTTTAAGGCATTGATAACAGCATTTAGCTCCATACGATTATTGGTGGTAGATTGTTCCCAGCCGCTTATCTCCTTTTGAATATCCCGCCAAATTAATACCGCGCCCCATCCGCCGATTCCAGGATTTCCAGAACAAGCACCATCGGTATAAATTGTTACTTGGTTATTGGCATTTGATTTTTTGGATAAATCCGGAATTTCTTTCACCTTGAGATTAACAAGCAAAATAAAACTTAAAGTAGATAAAAATTGAATATCTACATTAAATAAACGATTATTTTATTTTAGCTTCTTTATAAATTACGTGTTTGCGAGCACGCGGATCAAATTTTTTAATTTCAAGTTTCGATTGAACACCGGTTTTTTTGTTTTTTTTAGTTACATAAAAATGACCGGTACCTGCGGTACTAGTAAGCTTAATTTTTTCTCTCATAAGTTACCTTTAGATTTCAGTTTCGAGATTACTGATTCAATTCCGTCACGATCAATCATTCTCATAGCTTTATGAGAGACTTTTAGCCGAATCCATCTTTTTTCACTTTCTAACCAAAAACGGCATGAATGTAAATTGGGTTTAAAATATCGAATATTTTTGTTATTTGCATGCGAGACATGGTTTCCCCGTAATTTTTTCTTTCCAGTTATTTGACAAACCCGTGACATTTATCTCTCCAATTTGAAAACAATGTATTATATATGATTTTGGTTAATTTTAAAGTTGTGAACATAATCAACTAAAGCTTTAACATTGTCGGGAGGCGCTTGGGGCAATATTCCATGACCTAAATTAAATATATGACCAAATCTTTGATTTTGCTCAAATGCTTGAGATCGAGCCCGATCAACTTTTTGTAAGATGTTTTTAGTCTCAGCTAGTAAAATTTTACGATTGGCAAGTAATACATTTGGATCTAGATTTCCTTGAATGGCGGCACGGTTGTTTATTTGAGTAAAAGCCTTGCCAATATCGACCGTTGAATCAATACTGATTGCCTCAACTTTAGCATCAATAGTTATTTTTTCTAGCCATCTATCTCCAGTTTTGGTAAAAATTATTATCGGAATATCTGGATATTTTTTTTTAATCGATTTAGTTATTTTAGTTATGGGTTCAAGTGAGAATTTAACAAATTTTGTTTCCGGTAAAATTCCTCCCCAAGTATCAAATATCTGAATTACATCCACCCCTCGATTGATTTGCTCCAATAAATAATTAGTAATCGCTACTGTTAATTTTTCAAGTAAATTTGTAAAAATATTACTATTTGTAGATAAAAATTTCTTGGCGGTTAAAAATTCTTTACTACTCTTACCTTCAATCATATAACAAGCAATAGTAAAAGGTGAACCACTAAAACCTATTAGGGGGATATCCGAAGGCATCTCATTGCGGGTAAGTGATATTGCTGAAAATACATAATCAAGCTTATGATTTAGCTCAAGATAATTTAAATTATTAATTTCATTTGCATGACGTATCGGATTTTGAAAAATTGGTCCCTTGCCTTCAATGAATTCCAAACCCAATCCCATTGCATCGGGTATTGTTAAGATATCGGAAAAAATTATTCCCGCATCTAATTGAAATCGTCGTAATGGTTGAATCGTTACTTCACAAGCTAACTCTGGAGTTTTACATAAAGCTAAAAAACCCCCGGAATTTTTTCTAACCGAATGATATTCAGGTAAATATCGCCCAGCCTGACGCATCAACCAAATTGGTGTGTAGGAAGTATTTTCTTGGCGGAGGGATTTTAAAAAGTGTGAGTTAATGCGAGGGTTTTCTTGATCTAGCATATATTGCTATTCTTCTTTGGTATCATATTCATCTTTATCACTACTACTACCAATAAATAACCCAATTTGTTTTAATTTTCGATAAAGATGAGTTCTCTCGATACCACTTCTTTCTGCAATGCGAGAGATAACCCCGTTTTCGCGTTTCAATAATCGGGAAAAATATAATTGTTCAAACTGTTCTCGAGCAATCCGATATGGCTGATCTAATGAAAAAGGTAGTTCGCTGGTGTCTTCATAACCAAGTTGAAAGATATCTTCAATATCCTTTTTGGTGATAGTAATTTGAACAGCATGACTGGCTAAAGCTCGCAATTTTTGAATATATTCGAAATAATTTAATTGTAAATTTGAATTAGCAAGCAATTCATTAGCTTCTGCAGATAGTTTTTTATCACTTATCTCCCCACGAGCACTCATATTAGTAAATAAAATTTGGGTTAATTCAATTAAATAGTTTCCTAATGAATTGATTGTAGGAACTTTCAAAAAATTCGCCATCCAAGTTTCAAGTGCTTCTTTATCCCATCCAAGTTTACTTAGTTCGTTTATTGGCATTTGCGTATAAAAAATCATGGTCATATTTTTTTTATTTAAATTTTCAGCCGCAAATTTAAAGTTTCTTTGTTGAATAGAATTTAGGTTCTTAATGTCGCTTGCAAAAATTACCGAGCCGCTTTTAATATCGCTTAAATATAGAGGTTCATTAATTTCGTTTAACCGTAACATTTTACCTTGACCAGAACATAAAGATTGTGAACATAGCTCACCAACCCAATCATCGCCGTTTTCTAAATAAACTACTCGATTGCGTGATGAAGCTTGAGATAATCTTCGACCAAAAAGTCGGAAGGGTTCAATCGTGGCAAAATCAGAAATTTGGAGAATTCTGGATCTTGGTCTTCGAACTAATAAAACATTTTCAACAACTGATAATAATTTGGGAAGGGATATTGGTTTTTCAAGAAAATCTGCAGCACCTTGTCGGGTAGCGGTAATAGCATGTTCAATTGTGGCATGACCGGACATTACAATTACCGGCATATTTGCTAAACCTTCATTACACCATTTTGCATGTAATTCAATTCCGTCTTGATCAGGTAACCAAATGTCTAATAATACTAATTCAGGCTGATGTTCGCGAACTTTTAAAGTAGCAGTAGTAGCATTTTCAGCAGTTTCAACCAAATGACCTGCATCACGCAGAATTTCGCATAAAAGATCACGAATTCCAATTTCATCATCAACAATTAATATTTTCGCCATTTTTGCAAAGTAAAAATAATTTTATAGAATAACTAATTGAATCTGATTTTATCAATTTTTATGAATTTTTAACATCTGCATTAAATTTTAGATTTTATTCAAATTGTTATCAATTAAATATTTTAATCAACCGACCAAAAATATATTTTAATTTGAAATTAATGAGCAAAAAATATTTTATTTAGTATTATAAAAAATGACTGCAGAAAAAAATTATTGGTTAATTAAATCCGAACTTAATGCTTTTAGCTGGAACGACCTGCAAAAGATGCCCCAAAAACGGGTTCAATGGGATGGGGTTAGAAACTATCAAGCCCGTAACTATATGTTCCAAATGAAAGTTAATGATCAGATATTTTTTTATCATTCCAGCTGTAAAATACCTGAAATTGTTGGTATTGTAAAAGTAGTTCGTAAAGCTTATCCTGATTATACGGCTTGGGATATTTCTAATGATAAATATGATCCTAAAGCTACAAAAGATAATCCTCGTTGGTATATGGTCGATGTAGCGATTCAAAGAAAATTAAATAGATCAATTTCTTTATCTGAAATTCAAAATCATCATGAGTTTCTAGAAAATTTTCAATTACTGCGAAAAGGCAGCAGACTTTCGATTATGCCGGTAACGCCTGAATATTGGGATTTCATTTTATCGCTTGAGACCAAATGAATATTTTGATTTTCGGTAAAAACAGTCAGTTAGGTTTAACTCTTGTTAGTGAATTTCCAAAGTCAAAAATATCTAAACATATTGATAAAATAATATCACTTTCTAAAAAAGATTGCGATCTTTCAAATTCAAGTGAAATTCAACAAAAGATTCGAAAATGCCGACCGAATATTATTATTAATTGTGCCGCTTTTACGGCTGTAGATCTTGCAGAATCCCAACCAGATTTGGTAAATAGCGTTAATGCTTATCCATTAAAAGCAATCGCAACGGCAGCTAAAAAAAATAATTCATTAGTAATACATTATTCTACCGATTATGTTTTTGATGGTAGTAAAAATACTTCGTATCTAGAAACCGATAATCCAAATCCTATCAATGTTTACGGGCAATCAAAATTACTAGGTGAAAAATATTTAAAATCAACCTGGCCTAAACATATAATTTTTCGTTGTAGTTGGATATTCAGTAAACATCAACAAAATTTTTTAAAAACTATAATTGCTAAGGCTCAAGAATTAAAAACTATGAATATTGTTGCAGACCAATTCGGAGCTCCAACATCAGCAAATTTAATTTCGAAAATAACAATCAAAATTATTGAAGATTATTGGGAATACTTGAATAATCCCAACAAAAAATTTAATTTTGGGCTATATCATTTATCAGCTAAAGGAAAAACAAGTTGGTATGAATATGCTAAGTTTATTGTGAAAAATATCAATCATAAAATATTTCCGCTTAAACTAGCGCTAATAAAAATCAATCCCATAAATTCAATCGATTATCCAACACCGGCAAAACGACCATTAAATTCAAAGCTTGATACTTCACTTATCCAAAAAACATTTAATATATCTCTACCTAACTGGCAAGATGATGTGCTGAAAGTTTTAACCGAAATAACAGAAGAGTTATAACTTTGAAAATATTTTAACCAAGGTTTAATGCATTTTCTCGAAGTTGATTGATTATTTTTTTATATCCTTTTTCATCTTTAGCATTAAAAATTGCACTACCGGCAACAAAAGTATCAGCACCGGCTTTTGCGATATTGTTAATATTTTCAGGTTTAATTCCTCCATCTACTTCCAGCATAATATTCTGTCCACCATTCGCAATATGTTGGTCAATATTTCTTTTGACTTTACGAATTTTTGCTATGGTAGATTTAATAAATGATTGACCACCTAATCCAGGGTTTACACTCATTATTAATATAATATCAAGTTTATCCATTACATAATCTAAATGACTAATTGAAGTTGCCGGATTTATCGCTAGCCCTGCTTTACAACCATAATCTCGAATTAATTGTAGAGTACTATCAATATGATTAGAAGCTTCGGGGTGAAAGGTAATAATATTAGCACCAGCTTTTGCAAACATTGTTACTAATGTATCTACCGGTTCAGTCATTAAATGAACGTCAATTGGAATCTTGATTATTGGTCGAATAGCTTCACAAACAAGCGGACCGATAGTTAGATTGGGGACGAAATGATTATCCATAACATCAAAATGGATGAAATCGGCCCCGGCTTGCTCTAATTCTTGAACTTCATTTCCTAATTTGGCAAAATCGGCTGAAAGAATCGAAGGTGCTATTCTTATTGTTTTTACCATTTATTAGTTTGAATTTGATATATATTTTTGTAAATAGTATATTAAGCTGTATTTATAAAATATTATTTATGATCTAGATTTGTATTTCTTAGCTAACTTCTCAATTTTATCACTACGCTAAATTATCACTTAGCTAACATCTTAATATTATTTCAAAAAACCTGCAACCAATTAAACTTTCCAATTAGAAATGATAAATTAAACATTAAAAAATTCACTTGCAATTAGTAGTTTATTAAATTATAATGATAATCATTCTCAATTAGAAAATATTATGATTCTATCTTCAATGAAAAAGGACCAGCAGGGGATGATTATTGAATTACCTTCTGATCAAAAAAGCGCTAGACGCCTGCGTGCACTTGGGGTAAGGAAAAAAGCAAATTTTTCTGTTATTAACCAACAAGAACGAGGAATTGTAATTAATCTGAACAATAATCGAATTGCGCTTGATTCAAAAGTAGCAAAAGCCATTAAAGTCTCTTCTCCAATGGGGAATTGATGAGTGAATATCTTTCAAAAAAAAACTCAACTAAAAATAATGAAAATGCAACTCCAATAAAAATTGCGATTGCAGGTAATCCCAATTGCGGTAAAACGGCATTATTTAATTCACTTACCGGTATCCGTCAACAAACAGGTAATTGGCCTGGAGTAACTGTAGATCGTAAAGAAGGGAAAACAAAATTAGGCAAACAAAACATTCAGGTAATTGACCTTCCCGGAATATATTCACTAGATGCAAGTTCTTTAGACGAACAAATAGCTCTAAATTTTTTACTAGCCCGTGATTTTGATTTAATCATTAATGTTTTAGATGCTAGCAATTTAGAGAGAAATTTATATTTAACCATTCAATTGTTGGAAATGGGAGTTCCAATAGTTATAGCCCTAAATATGATAGATGTGGCTAAGAGTAATGGTTTGCAAATTAATTGGCAACAGATGAGCAAAATCCTAAATTGCCCGGTGGTGCCGATTGTAGCTGTAGAAAATCAGGGTATAGATGATTTGAAGTCACAAATTATTCAGGTTGCCAAAGGTAAGATTCAAGGTGGAAATTATTTAGCACATGAACAAGTAATCGAAGATTCTCTTAGTTCATTAATTCCCTTACTACCAGAATCACTAAAACAAAAAAACCGCAGAATGATTGCCCTCAAAGCACTTGAAGGTATTCAGCTAGATGAATTAACCAAAATCGAAAATTACCCTAAATTTATCGATCAATTAGAAAAGATGCAAAAAAATATCACTTCACTAACAGGTGAAAGTTTAGATAGTTATTTAGCTGACAGCCGCTATTCCCATGCTCATTCAATTGCGGTTAAATCAATCCAACCTAGTAATATAACTAAAAGTAACCTAACCAATAAAATTGATTCAATTGTGCTAAATCGATATTTGGGTATTCCGTTATTTTTAATGATTATGTATTTAATGTTTATGTTCACCATCAATTTTGGTGGAGCTTTTATTGATTTTTTTGATATTGCTGCCGGAGCAATATTTATTGATGGAGTTGGAAGTGCTATTACTTCTATTGGTTTACCCGATTGGCTTCGGATAATTATTGCCGATGGTATCGGTGGTGGTATTCAAATTGTCGCAACTTTTATTCCGATAATCGCAGCATTGTTTTTATTTTTATCAGTTTTAGAAGATTCTGGATATATTGCTCGGGCAGCATTCATAATGAATCGAGCCATGAGTGCAATTGGATTGCCCGGACGAGCATTTATGCCATTAATTATCGGATTTGGTTGTAATGTTCCTGGAATTATGGCAACCAGAAGTTTAGAAAGTGAGCGTGAACGAAAACTTACTATTTTAATGAATCCTTTTATGTCATGTGGTGCGCGATTGCCGGTTTATGTTCTTTTTGCCGCAGCCTTTTTTCCCAATAATGGGCAAAATATTATTTTTTTACTTTACCTGGTAGGGATAGTAGTAGCGATTATTACCGGTTTGATTATGAAACAAAGTTTACTAACCGGTGAAAGTAGTCATTTTATTATGGAATTACCTACTTATCATCGCCCAATATTAAAAAATATTTTGCTTAGGATGTGGGATCGACTAAAAGTATTTATCCAGGGTGCTGGGAAAATTATTATCGTAATGGTATTAATTTTAAATCTACTAAATTCAATTGGTGTTGATGGCAGTTTTGGGAATGAGAATTCAAATAATTCAATATTAAGCGCTACCAGTAAAAAATTAACTCCAATTTTTGCACCGATGGGCGTAAGTAAAGATAATTGGCCTGCAGTTGTAGGAATTATTAGTGGTGCACTAGCAAAAGAAGTTGTAGTCGGGACATTGGATAACTTATATACTAATATTGCCAAAACTCAAACTGATAATCTCGGACAAAACAAAAATAATTCAGTAATTGATAGCATAAAAGAAGCTTTTTCAACAATTCCGATTAATTTATTAAATATTAAGGACACCGTTTTAGATCCATTGGGATTGCAAGTAGAAGGAACCATAGCTAACCAACAAGCTAGTGTGGAAGAGTTGGAAATTAATGTAAGCACTTTCGGAGTTATGCAAAACTTTTTTCCCAATGTTCATAGTGTAATAGCTTTTATGTTATTTATATTGCTTTATATGCCTTGCGTAGCAGCCTTAGGTGCAATTAAACGAGAATCCGGTGGTTGGTGGATGATATTTGTTGGTTTTTGGACTACTTTTATTGCTTATGTTACTGCAAGCGTCTATTATCAATTAGCAGTATTTACGATAAATCCAATTAGTTCATTTTTATGGATTTTGTCATTAATTACGATTATGGTTGTGGTAATTATGATTTTGCGGCTATGGTCGAAAAAGCATGCTGATGATCAAGGTAATATTCATTCTTATAAATTTGCATCTTCTGGGAGATATTAATGATTCTCCAGCAAGTAAAACAATATCTTCAAGAACAAAAAAAAGCTAGTTTACGAGAAATTGCCAGGCATGTTAACTCAACCCCAGAAGCCGTTATGGGTATGATTGAATTTTGGATTCGCAAAGGCATGGTAAATCGGGTAACACCAATATTTGCCGAAACTAGTTGTAAAACTAGGTGTTCTTCTTGTTCTCTACCTTGCACTCCTTTCGATCAGGAAGTTTTTTATTTTCGGGAAGAATCCGGAAACTCAATATAAATAAAAATTTCCACTGATAAGGATTTCTTCACGAAATTTAGGTGTTTAAAAGTCAAATTCCGCATTATTTAGTTACTATCTGATAGTTTTTCTAAGATTTATTTGAAATGAATAAATCTTGGTTATCAATACCAATATACGATAAAATTGCTTTTTTTGGAAAATATAAATGTCGATATATCGAAATCTAGCAAACAACACAAATAAACATTATTTTGGTAAATTTTATTATGGTTTACTTTGTGGGCTGATTTTTGGATTTGTAATATCAGCTTTAATTGCGTGGGTAATCAGTTCGAAAAATATTCCAAAATCGAATCAAACAGATGATCGTGAATTAACTGAATTAATAGAAAACAATCAAAATATAATTGCCACGCCTTCTTTTGATTTCTATGAAAAAGGAATTTTCAATGAATTGACTAATAACCAACTCGATCCTGAGCCAGTAGAGGTAAGTATTGAAAATGTAATAGAAGGTTCACTTAATCAAGATCGAAATATTAGTTCTAATAATATTAATAATAATTCTCAATCGCCTGAAATTAGAACTGAGGTAATAAAAGATACACAAATTGCTTTGTTAAAGACTGAAAATTATGATAAAATTGAAAAATTAGATGAGCTTAAAGCTCAATTGGCATTAATCGGTTATGTTCCCGCAATTGTTCAAAGTAATAATGGTTTTTATATGCAATTAGGACCATACAAAAATAAAAAAGAAGCCCATAAAAGGAAAATCGAATTAGGAACTCTGGGAAATAACTTTTCAATTGAATAAGGAATATTATGGATACTAAGATTCTTGGAATATCGAAAATTACAATTAATTTATTTTTTTTGATTTTGTTAATAAGTTGTATAGGAGCAAATCTTGCTCATGCTGAACCAATTAAATTAGGGGAAGATTATGAGCTATTGGAAAATCCTCTACCACCTCATGCTAATGGCGATCCCGCAAAAATTGATATCCATGAATTTTTTTCGTTAGTTTGCATTCATTGTTACAACTTTGAAGAACCATTACATAAGTGGGTAGAGCAAAATAAAAATAAAATTAATTTTGACCGAACCCAATATGTCTTTGAAGGTTCAAGTTTAGGCTCGCCCATTCTTGGGGAAATATATTATAGTTTTAAAGCAATGGGGATTGAAGATCGTATGCTTTTACCTACCTACCGGGCTATTTTTGAAGAAAAAATTGATTTAACAAATGATGATATGATGAGTAAGTGGTTGCAGAAAAATTCCGTAGATGTTGAACAATTTAATCAAACCAAAAAGAGTTTTGGGGTAAATACTGCAATGAGTTTAGCTAATCGCCGAGTTATTGATGCAGATGTAAAAAGCACCCCACAAATTATTGTTGATGGAAGATATCGAATAATTAATGCTCATTCACAAGATCGGATTCTTGAGGTTGCTGATGCATTAATAGTGCTTGCTCAATTTGAACGCAAAAAGAAAAAATAATATGGTATCCAAAAATTTTGTTTTAATATTTGGTTTTCTCGGGATTGCAATACCCAGTTTTGTTAGTGCTGACAACATTTTGCTGACTAAAAATCAATTAAATATTGAACCTTTTTATCAATCAACAATATCATCGAAAAGCAATATTTCGAATAAATATGAAAACAATTTAATTGAAAGGTTTATAAATGACATTGAAAATCAACAAGATATTAGTGAAGATGATTTAGATGAATTTGAATTAGAACTTAGAGCCCAAAGCGAAATTGCATTGATTGCAATGAGTTATGTGGGTATTAAATATAAATGGGGAGGTGTCAGTCCTAAAGATGGTTTTGATTGTAGTGGTTTAATACATTATCTTTTTGAAAATCATTTTGATACAAAAATTCCCCGTTCAGCTTATTTTCAAAAAGACCATGGTGAAAAAGTTGCTCATAAAGATTTACAAACCGGAGATTTGGTTTTTTTTAATACTCGCAGGCGCAAGTTTTCGCATGTGGGAATATATATTGGTGATAATAAATTCTTGCATTCACCCAGGAGAGGTAAAACTGTATCCATTGATGATATGAGTAAAAAATATTGGCATTCGAGATTTAACGGGGCTCGGCGAATTCAAATTAATTAATCCATTTAAAAATACATTTATCAACGATTAAATAAATCGTGTCTGAGATTTTTTGTAATCGTTTTACTCTAAATACTTCAAAGCCATTGATTATGGCAATAGTAAATCTAAGTGTCGATTCATTTTCTAATGATGGCATATTAGACACTACAAAAGCAATTACCCATTGCGAACGGCAAATTAATGAAGGAGCTGATATTTTAGATATTGGGGCTCAATCAAGTAGACCGGGTGCTAAAACCATCCCGGCAAAGATTGAATGGCAACGATTACAACCGATTCTCAAAGAAGTTGTAAACTGGAATATTCCCCTATCCGTAGATACTTACAAGAACGAAATAATCGAACAATCAATTGATATGGGAATTGATATTATCAATAATATTTACGGATTTAGAAATTACCTCAATGACCAAAACCAATGGTTACCGGTCAAAAATTCTAATGCGGCCCTGGTTTTAATGCATATGCAGGGAAATCCAGAAATCATGCAAAATAAGCCAACTTATCAAAATGTATATCAAGAAGTTAAATTATTTTTTAACAAACAAATGCATTCAGCAATAAATTTTGGTATTGATAAAAATCGTTTAATTTTTGATCCCGGTTTTGGTTTTGGCAAACGATTTGAAGATAATCTTGAGGTGTTTCACAAGATACCCGAATTTGCTCAAGAATATTCACCATTAATGGTTGGGATTTCAAGAAAATCAATGTTAGGCAAAATTACCGATCGTGATGTAGGTGATAGAATGGCGGCTTCAATAGTATCAGCAATCTTAGCCATTCAAAAAGGTGCAAAAATTATTCGGGTTCATGATGTTGCCCAAACATTTGATGCGATAAAAACTTATTCAGCTTTAGAATAAAATAAAAATCTAATTAAATATTTCCCTAAAAGATTTCAAATCCAATAAAATTGAAGACATGAAAAAAATATTTGGTACAGATGGAATTAGAGGTAAGATCGGTGAATATCCGATGCTACCCGATACCATAGTCAAAATCGGCTTTCACACTGGTAAGGTATTAATTGAACAATCTTTAGATGATTTTACTGATAAACCAACAGTAATCATTGGCAAGGATCCTCGTTTATCCGGATATATGATTGAATCAGCGCTTGAAGCAGGTTTTGCCGCTGCAGGAGTTAATGTTTTATTAACCGGTCCACTACCATCACCGGGAATCGCTTATTTGGTAAGAGCATTACGATTGCAAGCAGGGCTTATGATTAGCGCATCACACAATCCCTATTGTGATAATGGCATTAAAATATTTGATCGCAATGGGTTAAAGCTACCTGATGCAACTGAAGCAATAATTGAATCGAAATTAACTGAAAATATCACAATTACCAATACCGATAAAGTAGGAAGAGCTCGCAGAATTGATGATGCTCAAGGAAGATATGTTGAATTTTGTAAAAGTCGTTTCCCTGAAGATTTGGATTTAAGAGGTCTAAATATTGTAGTTGATGCTGCTAATGGTGCTGGTTATCAAACTTTGCCGGCGGTAATTCATGAACTTGGTGCTAAAGTAACAGTTATTGGAAATAATCCAAATGGATTTAATATAAATCATCAAGTAGGGGCAACATATCCTAAGGCAATTCAGGAAATTGTGTTGGCTAAACAAGCAAATATTGGCATTGCAATAGATGGAGATGGTGATCGAATATCAATTTGCGATCACCAGGGAAAAATATATGATGGGGATGATATTTTATTTATCCTAAGTCGAGATCCGGAAAATTTGCCTGATAAAAGTGGAGTAGTTGGGACTTTGATGACTAATGCCGGCTTAGAACAAAGTTTTAAAGATCGAAATATCCCATTTACAAGAGTAAAAGTTGGCGATCGATATGTATTAGAAAAATTATTAAACAAAAATTGGAATCTTGGCGGTGAAACCTCCGGTCATATAATTATGTTAGATCAACATTTTACCGGTGATGGGACATTAGCAGCACTAAAAGTTCTTTCAAGAATGATTCGCGAAGAACAAGAATTATCCGAATTAAATAAAGGTTGGCAAAAAATGCCACAACGACTGGTAAATGTAGAAATTAACCAAAATTATAAATTCAATGAAGATCCTAACTTTATCAAAAAAGTAAAAGAAATTGAAAACAATCTAAATGGTAATGGTAGATTACTAATTCGTCCTTCGGGAACCGAACCGATTTTACGAATTTTGGTGGAAGCTAGAGATAATAAGTTACTTGAGTTGGCTGATAGTTTGGCAAACAAAATTAAGCAATAAATGATTATGAAAGATTTTACTACTTGCGATCTTTACGATGATAATGAACACAATCCCGAAATAAAGGTAGTATTACCAATTCTTAAACATTATGGAGCAACTAAAAAATTTTATGGGACAATTCGCACAATCAAAACTATTGAAGATAATTCTTTAGTCAGAGAATTAGTTAGCGAAAATGGCGAAGGACAAATATTGGTAGTTGATGGTGGTGGCTCATTGAATTGTGCATTATTGGGAGATTTGCTGGCACAAAAAGCATATGAAAATAATTGGAATGCGATTGTAATTAATGGATGTATTCGCGATAGTCAAATAATTGCCAAAATACCTATTGGGGTTATGGCAATTTCGACAAACCCTAAAAAATCTGTGAAACATGGAATTGGTGAATGTGATATCCCGGTAATTTTTGGAAATTGTCGATTCAATACGGGTGAATACTTATATGCGGATCAAGATGGCATCATTGTATCGCCAAATCAACTTATTTGAATAAAATTTTATGAGTCAATTACTTATTTGCAGTTAACTTTACTTTCAACCGGTTAACTATTTCAACATTCAAATCGGTAAGTTAATCTCAAAACCATTGGTATAACTTTCTTGATTTGGGGTAATTGTGCTAACAGTTCCATTATGTCGTATGACAATTTGGTGAACCAACGATAATCCCAATCCCCAACTACCTTCTTTTTCTTTTGAACCTTTTGCCCGATAAAACGGCGTAAATATTTTTTCTCGTTCATCTATTGGAATACCGGGACCATGATCAAGTATTTGCATTACCAACCAACTTTTTTGGGGATTCAATTTTGCATCTACTGAATCTGTCTTTTGCGATAATATTATGCTAAACGGCGGCTTACCATGACGTTTAGCATTTTCTAGCAAGTTTCTTACCATAATTTTAAGTAAGCGTGAATTTCCTAAGATTATTGGTGGTAGATGATCAGGAATGTTAACTTCAATATCATATTTAGATGCAGTCTCGACAACTAATGCTGTAAAATCAACTGAAATTAAAGATGTTTCTTGTGATTCATCTAATTGAGCATCAAGTTTCGAAGCTAGTAAAATCTCTTCAATTTGATTATCTAGCTCGTTAATATTTTGACGAATTTCATTTGCTAAAATTGGAGTAGGTTTTTGTTCATAAAGCTCTAAAGCTAAACGAATTCGTGCTAGCGGAGAGCGTAATTCGTGTGATGCATTAGCAAGTAAAAGTTTATGTGATTGCAATAAATTCTCGATTTTACTAGCTGCATTATTGAAACTTTTAGCTAACGATGAAACTTCATCGCAACCCTTTACGGGAATACGAAAATTGATATTCCCTTTTCCCCAAAACCCAACGCCTTGTCTTAATTGTTCCAAACTTCGAGTTAATCTACGAGTTACCGGATAAGCTGCTGCGGCAATACAAAATCCTGCTAATACTAAAAAACCTAAAAAAGGAATTGCTGAATGGTCTTCAATTTTAATTTTTTGAGCTAATAAAAAACGATCGTTATTTAATTCAATACGAATGGGTTTGTTTAAATAAAAAAAATTGCGCCAGTTAGATAGTTTATATATATCAGTTAAGAGGATTGGTTCTTCAGTATTATTAAAACTCAATGGTTTTGGTGAGCCGCTAAATGCAAGTAGCTGACCATCAGACGAATATAATGATAATCGCATTTGATATTCAGGATGAATACGACTTAAGCGATCTAAATTATTTATAGTTCTTGCGGATACTTTGCCCTTCTCAAAATCAGGATCATCAAGAGCAATTGAAAGTATTTCATCTACTATTACAACAGATTCTTCTACAATGCCATCTTTATCTAAATCATCTAATATTGTAATTAAACCTATTACCAATACTAATAATGCAATTCCACCTACAATACTCAGATAGATCTGAAAATAAAGTTTTCGCAACATATTTAATCTTGACTAGCTGCGAAAATATAACCGGCACCACGAAGGGTAATAATTCTTTTTGGGTTTTTGGGATCATCTTCAATTGCTAAACGAATTCGTGAAATATGAACATCAATTGAACGATCAAAAACATCGTAAGTGCTACCTTTTAGCATATCAAATAAATGCTCTCTACTCATCACTTTACCCGAATGAGTTGCCAACAAGTATAAAATGTCAAATTGATAAGAAGTTAATGATCGCTCCTCACCATTAATGGTTATTCGCATTGCTTGGGAATCAATTTCTAGCCGACCAAATTTAAGTGAAGCAGAAGTTGACATTTCATTTGAATTATTAATGGCTATTTTACTTCGACGCAATATTGATTTTATTCTTGCTAATAATTCGCGAGGTTCAAAAGGTTTAGCCATGTAGTCATCTGCTCCAATTTCCAGTCCAACCACACGATCCATTGCGTCTCCACGGGCGGTTAACATTAAAATTGGCGGCATCAAATTTAATATTCCATCTCCAGATGTTGATTTTTTCGATCGGATTTTTTGACATACATCTAAACCATCACCATCGGGTAACATTAAATCAAGAATTATGGCGTCAAAAGATTCTTTGGCTAAAAGATCCAAGCCTTCTTGAGCAAGGTGACAACATTTAACTTCAAAACCTGCTTGGTTTAAATATTGAGAAAGCATACCGCATAATCTTTCATCGTCATCGATTATGATTATGCGGTTTTGCTTAGAGTTAATTTTTGTCATCATCGTGATGCCATTTATCCTTATGTTCTTGCCATTCTTCCAATATTTCGCTTCTTTGCTCGGGGGTGAGAGTTTGTGCAACTTCCACTAATGAGCTACTAATATTTCGGCTAATTTGCTCAATAACATTAAATTGTTCTGAACGATGCTGCTCAACTGCATAAGAATCTACAGAGTTTGCAGTTAATAGTTCAACAAATTTAGGATATTGCCCATGAAGTTTTTCAACCAATGGTAAGTTGGTATTTATAGATTTCTTCAAAATATCATTAATTTTTGCTTCTTGTTCTTCTTCAACATCAAATTTTGATAGTTTTCTCGAAGCACGCTTCATTACTTTTTTAGATATTTTCGCAGCTATCTTTTCTCTATCTTTCTCATCATAGTTTTTAGAATGATAACTATGCATTCCAAACCCATAGTGTGAGTCATACTCAGCACATAAACTACCTGCAAACATACCTAGAATAAATACCACAATTAATACCAATAAAATGCCTAAACATTTCTTCCAACTGCAGCATGATCGCCAACGATCACAACAATTTTTCGATGTTGAGTTTTCAGCTGTCTCTGATTGAGTTTCATTATTGCTGTTTTGATTTTCGGTTTTGTCTTTATCTGCGTTCATAATATTTCCTTTCTTAAAAATGCCAAACCAACATGGTCGGCTAAGATTGAATCATAGATTATAAGTGTGAAGAGACTATGTAGATATTATGTATTTTTGTAAAGAAAATTAAAGATGCTTTACATTAAAATTATCATATAAACTATTTTTATTCAACAAAAAATATTCACTAGGTTTATTGGTAAGTTTCTTAATATAAATATAAAATTATGATTTCATTATCTTTGTTTTCACAGATTTATAACCATTGATTTTTTTCAATATGATAAAATGAAAATCTTTTAAAGGGTATTGGGTAATATATGTTTAATCGATATTTCATGTTCGGGTTTTTAGTTTTAATTTTAGTAATTATTGGATTTTATACCCGAGACTATATTCGGAAAACTTCAACTGCAAAAGCCCTAAAAGAAGGATTTATTAAAATTGAAAAACTAAAGGTAAGAATTGAAGATGACCGCAACCGAGGTATTAGATTAAATAGTAAAGACCTTGATTTACAAGAATTCAAACCGGCATTTGCCGAAGAATTAAGAATAAATGAGCAAGGAACTATTCAAATAAAGTTCCACAATTCTGTTACCGAATTAGGCGGCAGATGGATTTTCATTGTTCCTGCGGTTCGAGGACAAGGTATGGCATTTAATTATCTTGATAAATCAAATCCCAGATATGATATGGTTTTACCATTAACCTGGATTTGCGGGGTGATTCAATATGATATGCCTAACCGAGATTATCTACCGGAAAATTGTCAATATATTTTAGGTCCGGAATATACTAATCCATTTTAAAAAACCAAAGTAAATTAATATTTTGCTAGAACTTGCAGACATTTCTGTAGATGAGCGCTGCCACTATCGATTGCGGTTGAATTTGCAGGTAGTTTTAATCCAAAAGCATCATTATTTTTATAAGCTTCGACAATCCATCCACAAAGCTGGCTTAAACGATATTCATCATCAGCCAGTTTATTTGTTTGATCCCAGGTAAACAACAAGGTTTTGCCGCCGGTGGTTTCAACACTTACTTTGCTAATAAATTTATCTCTTTGCAATAAATGCTTCCATGAAATTAAATTCATCGAGTCACCCATTTGATATTCTCTAACTCCAATTATTTCTTCATGACCGGGAATTTCATGACGACCTTTATCTTCACCTTTATCATCATTAGCCAAAGGAAATTCAGTAAATATTGGTTTGGGATAAACTAATAACTGTTTGGATGTTTGAAAATAGCTCCAGGCAATGAAAAAACCAAATGGCATTACTGTGCGAATTTTAATTCTGGGAATATCAATAATTCCTCGTTTAGTTGGGTGATAAGTTATTACAATGTTTTGATTTTCTTTAGCTAAAATATTTTTTGAACTTACTCCAGAATTTTCCAAAACTAATTCAATTTGACCTTTATCGTTATTACTATGATTTTGTAATTCAAATTCAAGAGCAGCGATTTCTCCGGCAAAAACCGGTAAAAAATCCGCACTTGCAATAGTGATACCATCTAAATTTCGGTAAGTTTTCATCATTGAAAGAATTACTAAACCAATCAATAGAAAAACTAAGAAATATCCAAGGTTGATTAAAAATTGCACCGACATAATCCATAAAACAATTATTAATAAACCTAAAAAGAAAGTATAAAGAGTCGGCAATATAAAAATTGTCCGCAAATTAAGCGATTGTTGAGACTGAATTGGGAAACGCTTATCGATAAAA
>Ga0209562_1000256_pt1 | contig 20774 bp, 17 predicted proteins | sample WorMetvacBELIZE2_FD_187399 | JGI IMG/M metagenome (GOLD analysis project Ga0209562, IMG submission 187399) | Marine gutless worms symbiont microbial communities from Max Planck institute for Marine Microbiology, Germany - Olavius vacuus BELIZE.2... | ecosystem: Host-associated > Annelida >... | reverse complement strand
GATACGTCTAGAGTGATACGGCAGTTTGCTGGAGCAAGAATTAATTTAAGGGAGTTTTGTCATGATCGACTGTTGTAGCAAGAATTATTAATTATGGCAAGAAGTGAGCAGTCGTGAATCGCTGCAGTTTGTGAATAATGCAGTTACTTTGGTTCAAGTAGTGTTTGATATAGTTCGTTGGTTTTGTTAATTAGTCTGGTGGACATTTGTTGTTTCTTGGTTGTTTTACATTTGTCAGAGGAGATAACCTTTCACGAAGCGCCTCCTCAGCAGAATGTGACGGTCGATAGTGATGCACTGGTCACGTGTGTTGTCGATGGTGAGCCAGAACCGAAAGTGTCGTGGAGATTTGCTGGAGCACGAATTAACTTCAGTGAGTTTTATCTCTTGACTACCAGCTGCTTATTATGGCAAGAATGCAAATGATAGTGATATAGTGGATAGTGTAATTAGTTGTATGGTATGTTTTTGTATAATTTATTAGTAAAACATATTATGTATACTTATCACTTCTAACTTGAGTCATTTGTTGTTACATGTCGCATGAAGAAGTTAAAGATTTGTTGCTTGATGCCACGTAAGGCATAGTTTACTTCCAGCCTGCACATCTATCAGCAAATTGAACTAATATAAATGCTGTTAGTTTTCTGTTCCACTGCCTGTACTCATCGATGCAAGAGTTGATTTAGTTGTTTCCAAACGTGTGTGAGCATTTGGCCATTACTGATGTGTGCCGACTTCTTTGCTCTTTGCCTAAATACATGTTCATAAGTTGCCCAACAGGACGGCATCCTCCACAGTCTTTGCGCACATTATCATTAATAAAGTTCTCTGAAGTTTCAAGTTTGGAGGTGAACTGGTCACTGGAAAAGTACCGTAGTTGTGACAGAATATTACTGTGAAGTTGTGTTCTCTTTTTTTGTTGACAGAACGCAGTTCCAAGTACATTTTGGAAGACGGAATAGGCTTGACTATTAAGAATGTGTCACTGGAAGATGGTGGAGAGTACACATGTCGAGCAGAGGTCGATACTGACGGTCGTTATGATGAAAGAAAGATTACAGTTAACGTACATGGTAAGTTTTTGTAAGCAGATTGAAGCATCTTGTCTTTTATCTCGGCTGGCTGAGCTAGTCAAAAGCAGTCTATGTGCGTGTCTGTGTGTTTGTGTATTAACGAGGGTGGCATAAGTCACAACTGCTACATGTAGAGACTTGTAATCCTACGTGGGGATCTGGACATTCCCCCCCAGAGTGTTCCCCCTGGACATTTCTGAGACATTCCCCTCCCAGTTTGCACCAGCTGAGTGTCACAGCCCACGGGCCGCTTATATAACTTATAATGAAATGCAAACTTTTTTCTGTGCATATTTGCAGACATGACATAGCAGTCGCAGAAATTAGGCTGTTGTAATGTCATAACTGTTCTTATAAGTAATTATCAGGTAATATGTGTCCATGTAAGTGTGTGTATATGTTTCAGTGCAAAACCTGAAAAACTACTAGTCAGAAATTGATGTAACTTGGCAGAAATATGGTTAGATTTGGTGACATTTGATGTTGACGTTTGACCTTTAGAACAAGTTTCATATCTTTTGGCTAAGAAAATTGCCTGTAACTTGAAAACTACTGGTCATATCTCGATGCAATTTTATGTGGTTATGTGCCATAGTTGATTCTACAATACATATAAAATTGGGCATATTTTACCGACATTTTACTCTGAGAACCTTTTTAGACTGTGTTAAAGGCATGTTAAACTATGTTGAATATTAGAAATGTCCCACTTGCCCAGAGTTTGCATCCATGGGGTTTGTAGATCAGTCTGTGCAGCCAGGGGAATGGAGGGGTTAACAGGAAGGGGAGAGAATAGGTGAGGTAGAATCGGTGGGAAAGGTGGCAGCTGTAGCCAGTGCCTGACAGAGCCATGGGATTGCTTATACGTGGACAGCTCCTCATCATATAATCTGCCCATAATCAAGCCCCTAGTGTTATTTTATTTTATGAACACCTGAGCAGATGTTGACGTGTAGATTACAGCTGTGTGCTGTTGTTCTGGTGCTAAATAGGTTATGATAATAGACACTATGGACACTCTGTGGGTAGACACTACCCATAGAGCCTGGGTAGTGGTGAGTGTTAACAGTGGCTACCTGTGAATGTTGTGAATCTTTATTATCTTATAGTAATTAAGTAAGTAAGTAAAAGTATTTATATATGACACACAAAAATGACAATCATGAGTGCCACAGCCCTACTCGGACAACGTTTTCAGTTATAATTAGATATCACCGGTATACCGTTGAAGTCATTGCATTCGCATGTGGCATTATTATTATTTTCCCTGATATGATGTATTGTATTTTATGAGGCAACTTCTAAGCCTGAAATAAGTTGGTAGTGGAACACAGACAAACTTACTGCTTAAGGTACATGTTCGTTGCCTTGTGGTGTGGATGCAGTCGAGTTGTTTTCTGCAGATATAACCGTCAACAGATGCATGGAATAAAGACTGTTAGTAATCATGATCAGTTTATTGGTTGTGTTGCAGTTCCACCATCACTGACGTCTACATTTAATGATCAGACTGTAATCGAAGGCGATACACTTTCTCTCTCGTGTGCAGCATCCGGAATACCACCTCCAACCTACGTGTTCAGAAAAGTGAGCATGTGTATATTTGTTTAATAACGTTCTTTCTTAGTGTTCCTGTTTCACAGGCAGCGTGACATCATAAGACAGCGCACTGTTGTATACCTGTTTACCTTATCTTACCTGTGAGTCGGCACTGTTCGGCCCTGTGTACATTTCGGTGTAACTGAAGTTTATAAAACCTGGTAGAAGTTTTTGCAGCGTGCTATATTCGGTTGAACTCATTTCCTAATACAGTAACATAAGATGTGCAGTGCACTTGGGCAGGGATATAACATGCATATGTAAGCCGACTGAAGTCAACTTAGTCTGACATGACATCGAAATAAAAACCTAAAGTGACGGAAACTAAAACAAAAGCTAATGGGCAAAATGAGTCCAAAAATAGTCGTAGAATACATGAAATAAGTAGTGTATATCAGTCAGTATAGAGCCGTTGTCTGAGAAGTAAGTGGCTGTTTATTGTAGGATCGTGAGCTGTTGGTTCCAACAGACACCATCGTAGTTGACAGTAATGCTGGCACACTGGCGTTTATAACAGTGTACAAGTCTGACGAGGGAAGTTACACGTGCATTGCAGTGAATGATGCTGGCAATGATTCACATACAGCCCATCTACTTGTCCGTGGTATGTCGACTGTTTACTGCTAATACACAGTTCATAAAACAACATGAGTAAAGAGTACTCTTCTGACAGCTATGCAGTGTTTATGCAGTTAAGTGCATAATTGCTAACATTCAGCTAATCACCAAACGCCCGTGACAGGCAAGTCAAAAATGACAAGAAAACACGGCTATAAATTTGCTATTTAATGGCATGCAACCAGTAACGGTATTGCCGACAGAATGACAATTGCTGTAAAAAGTTCTGCATTATTTAAGTACCTAGAAATTTGTCACAGTCATCTGATATTGCTTTTGGCTCCCTGTTCTACTAGAATGTTGAGCAGTCAAGTACGTTATGAGAATTTATACCAGCTGTCTTCTACAGTGTTCATCACCAGTTAAAAAGAAAATATATTATGATGTTTGATTAAGCTATTGGAGAATCTCTGCCTCGTAGTCCAAAATTATGTTGAATTAAACGTGCATTATCTGTGCATATGTGGGTGTGTGTGCTGTGTGTATGTATGGATTAAACTGAAACTGCCTGCTGTTGTGTGTATAGTGCGACCACACATCTATGCATTCCAGAGTGTCATCGCCGAGGAGGGCACAACTGCAGAGTTGATCTGCCGTTCACGAGGCAGTCCTGTTCCTCAGTTACATTTCAGCAAGTTTGGTGAATCTGAGAGTTTGGGAGTCGGCGAAAGTGTAAGTCTGTTTCATTCTCAATGGCTTAATCAGTCATCAGGTTTAATATAAGCTGACGTAGGACCTTGGCATTAACAAGGAGAAGAATGGACAGGAAACACAACGGTTATAGCTTAATAATGTCTTGCTGATTACGGAGTCATTTAATGCTTACGTTGTTTGCTGCCATTTTGCTGAAATAAAGATGAATTTATTAACGACTGCCATTTGATGTTTTGCCATGTCGTTGTATATGAGCATGTTTGTGTGCAGGATGATGGCAAAATTGAGGTTGTTAATGGCAGTCTGGTGAGTTGAGGCTGATAGTACGTGACTTAGTGGCATCTGACACTGCACAGTACACGTGTTCTGCTTCAAGTGATGAAGACCTTGGCACTCACGAGATGACAGCATCTCTCATGGTTCATTGTAAGCTGTAACTGTTTAGTCGTGCATTCTCTGTCATTCATTGCCAATGCATGTTGCACTTTGACTGCTGGATGCTGCACTGTGTTTGTGTGCCAGAGAAAAAGAAACATTCGCATCCAGTGCACGGATTAAAATATGTTTCCTGATCTTAAAATTCTGAATTAGTGATTGTTTTCACCGCAAAATGATGTTGAAAGCATGTGAATACTTATGAGAATGAGAATAATAAAGACTAGAATAAAGACACCTGTTGGCACTGTGCATTCTGCATTCTATGGCCTGGATATGCCCACCTGTAAGAGTGGACTCTGTGGGGCATTGGATCATTGTTGGCATGATGCCATTTCTGACACTGACTCGCTACTGGTTAGTGTCAGCAGATGTCAAACCAGGGTTGCTTAGTGAACAGTGATGACTATACCATCATTAATGTGCTTTAGACCATTGTGCCTGTAGGGAGCATACTATTGAGTCTATGTCTTACTGCCAACTTCCCATCACACTGTGTGCCACCACATTATACTGCTTGGTGACAAAGACACATTAGTTAGTCAGCAAAAATAGTCAGTGCCAGGCCTGTATTTACCCAGGCTGACAGAATTCAATAAAACACTGTGAAGTTGAGATAAACTAGGGCTAAAATTTATGGTAAAAAGTGCAGTTTAAGATGATATTCAGTTCAGAAAGATGTATCCCACTTATTTTAAAGATGAAAAGGTGCCCAGCATTGAACAGTCTGCCATGTGCTGTGTGCTGTAGTAGTCTGTCAGTGAACACGCCACGGAAGTCTTTTGACATTCTGGCGCTTTACAAATCAGATTATTATTATTATTATTATTATTAACATGTTTGGGCAGTGACTGGCGGCTAATCTTTCAGTATAATAACAAACCTCATCTAGCACCTGCACCACTATGATGCGTCTGTGTGTCTGGAACCATATTCAGACATTTCACTTACTTTATAACTGGTAGTGCATCGCCAGTGTGTGATTATGTAATCTGTAACCGAGATTTTATTTACATGCGTTTGTAGACAGGCCACAGTTTCTGCCTGGCCAGGTATCTCATGTGTACACCTGGGCTGGCCAGCATCGTGTGCTCCAGTGTTACCTGCATGCAGAACCTGCTGCTACTGTGGATTGGTTTGTCAGAGGCATTAAGCTCGAGAATGACACTACATTCCATATTGTCAGTTCTGGCAATAACAGTTCCCTGGAGGTCAGCTAATTTGCCTTTTTCATTTATCAGATATATTTTTTAAATATTTTGACAAAGCTGAAGATAATTTGCATCACTGTGCATATGTTTCCAGTAAACGTTGCGGTATTCCCATACTTTTTGTCTTTTTTATACAAATAGTATGAATGGTGTGTTTGTTTGACTTTTGATTATGATTGTGATTAATAACAGTTGAGAAACATAGATGTATGTAATTTGCCTTGCATTTAAGTTAAGTGATCTTGTATGACGTGATCTGTCTGGTTTTCCTGTTTACATTAGATGCTGTTTTGCCATCTTACCTGCAAAAACAAGTTAATATATTTCACATAGAAAGTGACTAATATTGGATCGAGTCGCAATTCATAGAGTGTTCTACAGTGTGGTTTGGTGTGACCGCAATATGTACATTCATTCAGTTGTTCCTGTGTGGTTGGTTAATGGTGTTTGACTGGTGGTTGTAGGTGACTGTGGGTGAGAATGACCAACAGTGGATCTATGATAACTACACGTGCGAAGCAAGCAATGCCATTGGCACTGCAAGATTTTTCATCGAATTACGACGTGCACGTGCGTACGTTCACTTTTACCAGACTGTGGAACTTGCTTTGTATTAAGGCCGACGGCAGTCAAAAATTTTAATTAGTGAATTGAACGGTTTATTTGTTAATTGATTAATTTTCATTAATATTGATAAAATGTGAGTCCCTGGCATGAAAACACATTGCATACCAGAATACTGGAAGTTAACAGGCAGTTTTAAGCATCAATAACTCGGCCAGTCATGCAACTAACATTTTCCTTTTCTTTTTTTTTTGTTATTGTTGGTGAATGTTGGAAGCAATAGGCAATGACATGGCATCCACTTGCTAGACAAATTTATTTCTGCCACTGAGTGATTTTGTGCTGTCTGTGTTGTCACTTCGTATTATTTTGGTCACCTTCTGCATATCTTGCTATGCATAATGTATGTCTGTGGAGAAGCGAGTTGAGATACATGTAGTCTGGTGGGTAGGTACCAGCAGTGTGTGGTGGGTAGGATTTTGGAACAGGTGGGCTTGTGGCTGGAGTGCAGAATGGTGAATGTAGTGATCATAATTGACTGTGTTTACTAAGAGATTGTGATTTTGAACTATACGTTATTTATGTTCACTGCTGCCAGTTGTTTGTATTGCAGTTGTGCCAAGTCGTCCTCAGTCAGTGAATGTGACTAAGGTCATGCCAAAGACGGTCGATCTGTATGTGCAGCCACCCGAGGAAGATGGTGGAATGCCAGTTACGCATTACATTGTTGGCTATGAAAATGAGTCTGTCGACTTTACTTTTGGTTAGTGGCCAGTTTCATGTGGAGATGTGCGAGAAATGAAAAAGTGAAAGAAAGTGAAAGTGCCAGAATGTCATTACAACAGTACCATAGCTGTTGTCATTTGTGTGTATCTGTGGAATATCTTGAATATTAATCTTGAATATTATGACTTACTTGTCATTTTGTACTTTATACCATCATGCCGTGTGATAGCGTGTTATTTTGTAAGTTTTGACATTTGTGTACTTTAAGCAGTTTGCTACAAAATGCAGAAGAATGTGAATAGAGTTGTGCACTAGCTTTCTTTGTTTGCAGATGATAAGTTGGAGCTGCGTGATTTGCTTCCTAACACAAGCTACGTTTTTACCGTGCGAGCCAGAAATGCTGTTGGTGCTGGAGGTTTCATCTCTGTTCCTGTCACCACATTGCCACCACGTAAGTCGACTTCTTTTGTTTTGTGAAGATTGTACCTTTCTAGATGTCTTTTTTTGTATTGTCATGTTGTTATATTTTACATAAAATTGTTTATCGAAAGTACTGTAGGCAAAATAATTAGTTTTCTGCTTCAAGACTTTAGTATTTTGTCATAGATGTATGTAGTTTACAACCCAATAACGTTCTGCACACCATGTGTTTTTGGTGTAAGGATTAAGCAGTAAGAAAATTGTTAGTAATCAATTTTTGTTTCAAACAAGTGCTGAGATAATCGTCGCAAGTGGAATCTGAACATGTTGTGCACAGGGCAGCCAAGTCCAGTTGTAATAGCTTCAAGTCCTGGAAGTTCAGTGCCAGATAGTTACCAAGTTCGTTGGGAAGTCGAGGATGATGGTGGCCTTCCAATCATGCAGTATCGTGTTAGGATCAGACCGGTATGCTATCAACATAGTGCAGTGAAAATGACCATTTTGGATGTTTCCATTCGCATATATTGTTTTCTGTTTTGATTGCATTTATTATTCGGGTTTATTGAACTGTTTTGTTTTATATACATCTCATTAAATATACAGCCACATTCTGTATTGGATAGTTGTTTTTATGTAAATATAATTATGTGTTCCAGTCATTTCCATTTGGTAAGTTATGTTTGTTTGGCCTGTATCATGAGCATTTATTTAGAAGATTTTTTTCCAGTTAATTTACTGGCTGCTGTTTGCTGTGTTCATAACAGCCCTATTTTGCTGTGTCCCAGAAGTCTTTTATGTACTGAATCAAATTACCTTTTTAATGGTAAAGTTTGTCAGCAACGTCACTTGAATGTCGATGACATCAGTTTGCAAGGCAGAACGAGCAGTGTAATATAAGTCTGGTCGCCAGCATCGTTGAACATTTCAGCTACAATAAAAGATGCTTTAATAGCACTGTGCACTTTCCTGTTACAAGGTGAAACTTTACGGAACATCTCGGCAATTTTATTCAGATGCTTTTTCGCAGTGCCACCGGTGATTCTGCAGGTTATCTCTGTAAGTTCATCCCTTTTACGTAAGGCTGCTCTGTAACTGATGCTGTGTTTGTTGATAGCTGCAGTAATAAGTGAAGTACATGTAGTTGATCTTGTCGTAATACTGGTTGACTGTCTACAGCAGCTTTGGTCCAAGTGCTGCTATTAGTGATGAATGTGTAATGTCTCGTCATTCATATTATATGGAGTGCACTAGAAATGTTCATTGTATTATATCGTATTGCATCACATTATGTTAGTGGAATGTTGTTATCTTAGACGGAGCTCAGCTGTTGTTGTGTGTGGTTCTCATTAGGTTGTTGTTAGGGATGACAGCGTTGAGTCAGCGTCTGAGTGGAAGGAGCTGCTGGTGGTGGACAGTGAGAAGGTTCCACTGTTTCAGCATCAGATTGCTGGACTTTCACCGAGAACGTCGTACGAGATTGAAATCACGGCACGCAATGACGTCGGATGGTCGGAGTCGAACGAACGATTCATCTTCACAACATCTGGCAGTAAGATCAACTACTGTTTGATGTTATCTGCTGTGATCAGTTTAACGAATAATAGTGATAGCAATAATAATAAACATAAGGTGCAGTGTGCAGTGTGTATATTACAGGTTTATAGGGTGCAGGTGCGTGATTGATGATAGTCACTACAATAGCACTCAAATGTATTGCTTACAGTTTTGGCAGCTATCACTTCGGATGAGCTGGCTGACTCACTGACTTGTAGAGCAAAGTAGCTAGTGCAGTGTAAGACAGAAATTGGGAAATTGTTTCAGCAGCAACCTGTAACTGATGCGTTATATATTACTGATAAGTAGGAACATGTCTGACTCATACTGTTAAAATATATTTTTAACACATGGTTTCTCTGAGGATACTAAATTGGACAACACCGCAGAAGCTGTAAGAATCTCCAAAATGTATTTTAGCATATCATACCAGTACAGCTTTTTGTCTGAGTTTAGTAATCTCAGAGAAATCATGTTTTTGATTCTTCATTTCATAAACACTTTGTCACTGATCAAAAGAGATAAATTGCAGACTACACTGACATACTGTTGAATAACTTGAACTTTTGGAGTGTTGGCATTGTACTGCACACATTTTCAGACTGTAAAAAAACCAGTGCAGTTTTTAGCATACATATCATATTATGAGTTTTCAGTATTATTAGTTTTTGGTACGGAAAAGTATGTATTGGCTTCAACACTTAGGGAATAACATTTGGAATGTTCAACAACTGGCAAAAAATTTTAGTATTTCGGGACTTCTGCTGGTACCTCTGACTTTTTGACACAAGTTTGTGGCTGTTACTGTGATTTCATTGTATTCGTCACCAGCTGCTACGCATCCACCACCGTTACAATAGTACCAGATGCATTCTGTTTTGGGGCTATTCATCTGTGTGTGCGTCATCATGTACTAAAAGTTAGCACGGTATTTCACAAACTGCTGGCGGGAATTTCACCAAATTCATGACGTCGGTGCAGTTGATGACAGGGATGAACTGATTAGAGTTTGAGGTCAAAAGGTCAAAGGTCAAGGTCACAGAAAGACCAAATATGGTCAGATAAGCACTTCATAATTTTCTTGCCTGTTTCTGGAGTGCATGAACATATTTTAACAATTACTAGGTCCACATGATGCTGATGACATTTTCAAGGTCATGGGTTCACGGACAACATTTTCAAAAAAATGTATTTTTCCAGCTGAGGCATTCTGATCGACAATTCATGTTCGAAGACCATCTAGTTGATCAGTCCGTTATTTTGAGAGTATATTTACAACTACTTAGTCTGAGGTGGAATTGCCAGTTGATGGCTGTGACTGTGGTGCTTTCAGCGGCCAGTGTGGCTGAATCACAAGGACGTGCTGCCAGTATCATGCCGGCCAGATTAACTGTTCTATTTGTCTGTGGTGTTGTTTTAGTTTGTTGTTGGAATGCAGTCGAGTAGCCTTGCAGTGTGTTGTTATCACACACACTAATACTGAGCTGAATCATTTCCGTCAGCATGTAGCAAGCTTGTGCATTTCTGCCAGTTTCTTTCTGGTTTATTTTGGTGTTGATCTCTGCACCCTGTGTCAGCAGTTGCCCGATGAATGCGCGAGCAGTAGTTACTTACTTTCTTACTTGCTGTCTGCTAGTAGTATGGCTTTGGCATATAATTGTTAAGTGATAAGTTATTTCTTAACATTTTAATGCTAGCATGTAACTACTGTCGTGGTACACTTGGAGCATTGCTGTAATATTTAAATTGTGTAATTTTATCGTTTTGCAATCTGCAGATTCAAAATTTTTTTAGCATGCTTTTGGGATGTGTAGTCTGCCAGTTGTGAACGTTGTCGAACTTTTACTTATTTTGCATCATATAGATTGAATTTAGATTTTTTGACAGAATGTGTGCACCAAATAAGATGTAGAATTTGCTGTGTTAAGTGTTACTGATTAAAAGCTTCATTAGTAATCATTTTTTTTCAAATTGGGCATATTTTTATTTTAAACAAGTTTGTAGGCCTATTTCATTTGTTTTGTATTATTGTCACATTGTTGTTGTAGTGCTTCTGTAAAATGCGATTTTTTGCCATTTCTGTATGTGTTGCACATGTTGTTGCATGTCTGTTAGTTCTTGAGTGGAATGAATGAATAACATACCAGTAAATTAGAGTTTGAAAACAATTTATTTTTTAATCGTTAGTATTTTTAATAGCACATTAACGTGTTATTAATGCACATTTTGTCTGTTGTATATCTTTTAGATAGTTGTCAACCAACAACTGTATGGCTGAACATGTTTATGCTGAATGCGGGCATCACAGGGTTTGTGTGTTGGTGCCGCAGTGAAATTTCACTAAGTTGAACTTGAGAGTCGACATTAAATACACGTTTATTTGTCATTTACTATAAATTCTGCAGTCAAACTTACAGTTCTGAGACTAACTAATTTTGGTGATTAAAGTAGGTTTTTGTTATGACATTGCGCTGTTATTTTTGTGGCACTGCATTAAAAATATTAACCACGTTAATATTTTTAATCGCGATTAATTTCTTAACACATTAACACGTTCATTAATGCGTTAATTTTCGAGATGTATGACAAATATTTGTTTTGGGAACAAGTAAATTGGTTAGAATGAAGCATGACAACATGCCTTCTGTATATTTTTCTAGGTACATACGTAGGTAAACTATGAGTCGCCTGATTTGAATGCTAACGCCTCGGCTGCCAAGATTGTCGGGAATCCATAGAATGTCAGAATTTTATCATGCACAGATGCACATATCGTAGCTTATGCTTAAAAATTTGATGAACCATCTCACTTCTGGCGTGAATCTGAGCATCATAGCTGCAGTTAAGGTCATGTGTGCCATGCAGTGAATGGAACATTATTTTTAGCATATAGTCAATGGATTATCATGAGTGAGGCTGTGTGGTTTTCTTCGCAAGTGCACTTGTTTAGTCTTGCAGTGATGTGTTGTGAACTACAGCATGAATGAATGTTACGCACCAACATACATACCATTTGTAGCTGTGTCTTTGTGATTAAGGTGATAGATTCTCACACTGCTAACCCATATGTGATTCTTGCTATAACCCACACAAGGCAGTGGCATCGGAAAGAGTAACGGGCCAAAACTGCTGCTGTGCTGCAGTATATAAGTACCACTACACCGGGGCACACTTGAGCCCTCAAATGATAAGCGCATGATGTTAGAAGACGTCTATGTGGTTAATTGTGATTGTTGTTCATTTTAGTGATGTTGTTTCCTTCATGTTAATGCACTGCCAAACAGCCATGACACTGAACATTGTGTAAATTCATTCACGGAGTTACAAACATGTGATAAGTAGATGCTATAGATAACTGTGCTTGTGTACTAGTGTGTGCATCGCTGTGAATTGTCTTAAGTATTCCTATATTCATTTTATATTTTTAAGTTATTACCTCCGCCAAGGAGGTGTTGTTTTACCCGATGTCTGTCTGTCTGTCTGTTAGCAATCTTGTGTAAAAACTGCTGATCAGACCTTCATAAAAAATTTCACCAGAGATGTGTCTGTGGACAAGGAAGAACCTACAAACTTTTGAAGTCATCCACATCTGGATCTGGATCTGGGAATTTTTTGAAGGATTTTTCAACAGTGCGAGATACAGCATTTTTCCACAGTGTGGCTCCTATCTTTGGAAAACCTGATCGGATCTTTATGAAAATTCTATCACAGATGTATCTTTGGACAAGAAAGTCCCCACTAGGTTGTGGAAGTCATTTGGATCCTTGGCAGAGGTCTGCATTCTTGGAGTGCTCTTGTTTTAAAAGTACCGTAGCTGAAATGTTTCTGGTTGATAAAATGTTTATGTAGGCTAAATGTACTAAACAATTATAATGTTTTGTGGGAAAAGACATTTGCACGTTTCTGATAGTAATGACACTGCCAGTGAACTTCACAAAATAGTTGCACCACTTATATCTCGTGTACAGCTTTTTGGTGAACTCAGTGGACCCACGTGTCTACGTGGCTTGTATTGACCAATGGCCAAATTGGTGAAAGTGTTCTGAACATGCATGTGTCTGATTTGGTAGCTGGTATCCATGTAAGTCGCCACAGAATATCAGTTACATGACACTGTGAACGTTGGATATGAGGTAGAGGTGACACAACGGACAGCAGTAGTGGTCACTGTTGAATGATTGTCCACAATATTAGTGGATACTTGACAGTAATTATATTGTCTTAACATTGTCATTTTACTAATATATGGATAAGAATATATGTGTATATACAGTGTGAGTCAAAAAAGTAGCCCCCCCCCCCTAAAACTTTTTGCGATATTTTTACTTTGGTGAACCTGTGTAACTAAAAATTACCATGGCTATTGCCCAAACATATTCATATGTTTACACCAATTTTGGTCCATTTGTCTGAATATTTGTATGAACTCTATCATTTTGCTAGTAAGACCCCTCAAATTTTAACAGTTCAATTTCGTTTATTACGAAACTCATGAAGTTTTCGTTAAAAACAAATCACATCAAACGATATTTAATTAAATACAACAGTTAATATCCAGGGGTGGCTTGATTTATATCGCCGATGGCTGACACACTTGTCTGGAGTCACTTGTGGTAGTCTTTCACAGAGTTGTCAATGACTTTCTCTGGTAATGCACACCAAATTAACTAAAGCGCATCTTAAAACTCGAGAACTGGTTTTGGCTTCTATTGCAGCTTTTTTTAAGTCTCCAGCATTGCCTGATAATTCAGTGGATTTAGGTCGGGTGAATTGGGGCCACTTATCATAAGTGATGAAGTCAAGGCAATCTGACTTGTTGAATCTTGAAACGGTGAAAACGATAAGTACTCCTAGAAAAATTAATGCCATTTTGTTATGTATTAAGATAAATCAACCAAAATTGGTAGGCATCTGGGGATATACACTGGCAACAAATCAGCCAAATTTGACGGAAACATACTTAGCCTAAGTGAAAATATTGCAAAAAGTTTTAGGGGGGCTACTTTTTTTGATTCACACTGTATATATAGCCCAACTTTCCTAGAGCTGGTTTGCACTTAATACGTAGTAAGGGAGTCAGTAAAGCCTTTGCCATGTGAAACCATACTGCTGAAGTAATCTCCAAAGATTTCTTTGGAGAACTTTGGAGGTTCACCAGCTAATGTGGGTAAATCTTGAAAAAATGCATTAAACCAGTTGTGTGCGAGTAATGCAGTGAATTCGGATGGTAGTTTGCTGAACTTACTGTTTGTGTCTTGAGTTCATTCTGTTCTGCTCTGCTCTGCTCTCGAACTGTGATAATACCTATATTGTGGTTTAACTGTGGTATAAAGCACATAATCTGTTATCAGAGCAACTCTGAGATCATACAGCTCTCACACAGTTTACAGTGATATCTGTTTTCTGTGTACCTTATGCAATAACTTGCAAGATATTACTGTCCATGTTTGGAGAACTGCAGTTTCAATCACAAAGTTACTCACTGAATTGAAGAAGCGGTCAATGCTTTTTATGTCCAAACTAGCAGCCAGGTGATGGAATTTGAAGGATCCTGTTAGTGTCACCAGTATTTTGCTATGCCTTTAGATATATTGCACACAAGTTAATAGTTAAAATATTGGATTTTCCTGCTGTAGCTAAATGTAAAAGTGGTACAGTAGCATGTTACTGACAGCACGTATAAATGATCATTAATAATAATAATAAAACGTTAATTTCTTAGGTGCCGTAACATGGAGTCCAGTTCAAGGGCGCCCATTATTCCTGTAGTTATCATTCACAGCTCATTAGTGTGCTTGGTATGTGTTCTGATTCGTTAATACTGAATGGGCATATCAGCTGTCAGAAGTAGTAATATGATGAGTCCCATGTGTATTTTGCGTGCTTGTGGATATGTGTGTTACCATGCACTGTCATTTAATTAACTGTTGAGTGCATGCTGCGGTTGATGAATGAATGTTCTGTGTTTGCTGTTGTGTGTGCGTCCAGCTGATAGAGACTTCTCGTCATACGATCACGGTAGGCATCTCTTTGCACCTAGCTACTGGGTCTTCTCACCCTGCTGCCTTGTGAACTTACTTGTGAATTTTGATCAGAATCAGCTTCATTTTGTATCACTTTTTTATTATTATTTAGAGTAACCCGCAGATCCAGGATCCGGTTTTCCCCATCCCGCTGTTATCTTCTATTTGTTGTGTTCATTTTACGTTCAAACTTCGTGGTCTTCTTTGAGCTTTGTCATTGTGGTGTAGAATTTATTTAGTTTGTAGCACATGTAGTCTGGTTACTTTCGTAGACGCGACTCAAGTGTCGGACGTGAAATTGTCCCCTGCTACTACTGTGACTTCAGTCTCTGGTATTATGTGGAGTAGCATTAACGTGCTTAACCCACTTGCTTGCACTTGCTGTTTTATCTTGCATGCAGCAGTCCATAGAGTCTATTTGTTAATTATAAGAAAGAATGTAAGAAATGTTTTTTGGAATTAGTGCACTATTGAATATAGCCTATCTGCAGTTTCTGCATTGTGTATTTGTACTTAAATTAACCAAGTAACAATTTTGTAACAGTGATGAAAGTGTTATTTATTTGCATTTGATGCACTTCATGACGTTTGCTTTAGATGCATGTCATGCTTCAGTTATCTTTTAGAAAAGCAGTCCATAGTTTACAACTTCTGATTTCGATTTAGTCACAGGTTTTTCCTGAAGTCTTCACTTTATGCAATGCTTATGGACGGAATGGTGCTTTTTTGACAGACTTCGCCAATACTTTACATTTACATGTTGCAGTATTTTGTACTGAATTGTACTTTCTGCACAAAATACCAAGATCTTTAATACTACTGAATGCAGTAACAGAAATCGGTAAATTGGGGCATAGCTGCATGTTTTGCATGTTGCATGTTTTGTTTCTAATCTTCCTTTACTGTTGTAATAGAAATGCCTGCGTTTCTGTTGTTTCTTTGCACCGAGATGTCGCGAGTAAAACGTTAATTTCACTGGTGCAAAGTAACTGCTTCGATTTGTCAATGGTCTGGTGGAACATGTATTTATAACTTAGATTTGCAGTGCATTGTGTTCTTGGAGCTTGGAGTCTGTACATATAAACTTTATAAAAACCAAAGATAATATTATTATCCACCTGAGATATTGCACAAGTTTCAAAATGAGCCCACTTCTTGACATATTGGGTTAACTGCTAGTAATAGAGCATGATGCATATTGTGCAGATGAAGATTGTTTTTTACAATGCTTTAGTATATTTTTACATATGAAGAAATTAATACTTATCCTTCAGCTAGTAAAGTGTACATACTAAAAGAGTTGACAAAGAAAATCTGCTTAAGACTGTAACTTGGCATCTTGTGCCAACAGGAACCCAGTTTGCAGTAATGCATTTATGATCTGTCTATACATGCTGTTGACAGCAGTACTGTATATTGTGAAATAATTCAGTAGAGTAGTACATGTAGTACAGCAAGAATAAGTTAAGTTACGGAGCTTGAGTACAAGAAAATGAAGTATAGTTGATCAAACTGTTTGATGAAACCAGTCTGAGACAGAATTGACATGCTAGTCTGTATGCCACTATATGTACGTGTAACATGCTTATTTTTCTCTGTAAATTAGGTGAGCACTTGGAGGCAAAAGAGGGTGCTAGCACAGCATCAGGGGGCAGTGTGGGAGCCATCGTCGGAATCGTCATTGCTGTGTTGATTATACTGCTGATTGTCACTGATGTGTCGTGCTACTTCATCAATGGCTGCGGAGCACTGGCAGCAGTCTGCTCGCAGGTCCGCGGCCACAGTCCCACCAGCAAGGAGAAGACGATGGAGGAAGGCGACAGGTACTTGGCAATTGCATTGGTTATACACCGTGTTCAGAAAAAAGTGATATATTTGTTTTTTTCATATATTCCTCGCAGTTTTTTTGACATATTTTATGAAACTTTCAAACAATGGCGTAAATGTCTTGCAGCCTGTGTTTCTGCATGAGACGGACATCTAGAGCACATGCTTTAAAGCTGAACTCTGAACTGATCAACAGTCTACAGCAGTAGTTCGTAAATTCTCTATGTGCTTAATCTGCTGATAGCGTACAAGACACACGTTTTTAACTACAAAGAATATTTGTTTTAGGCCAGATATATTTGTGACAGTATGACGTACTTGTAGATTAATTACTCAGTAATGGTCACTGAAAATTGTAAGAAAATCCAGCCTGTGAGGTTATGTTCAAAAACAAATATACCACTTTTTTCCTGAACACGGTGTAGTTGTTGACATTTCTAATTCTTACTGCATTACTGCTAACTACTGCGTATGCAGCAGTGTGTTTTCTCTGTGTTGTACGTTTACCACTGTTAAGTTTTAATGTTCGCAGTGTATTAGACTAATGTTAAGAGTTCTATTATTCTCTCACAGTCTATGCTCACTGGCGGTGCAGCAACTGTTGTTGTGGATTTACTGGTGCTAAGTAAGTTGGCTGGGTTTTTACCATACTGCAAAGGTTTATATGCTAACATCAAATAAGTTTATGTGAATTTCATTTTCAGAGTTTTTTCATTAGCTTTCGTTCATCATTCGTGTGCATATTTGCAGTTGTTACTTGTTTTTCTCTCTAAATTTCTGTAACACAGGGTTAAATGTGTATCTTACTACTATTACACGGTGCACATACCGGTAATGTCTGTAATGAAAATTCATATCCCTAACAGCTCATTTGGTTCAGAACTTCAGGTATGGTAGTTAAAGAGTAGATATTTTCACTGTGATGAGAGTATTGTCGTCAGAAATAGAAATTTAAAGTTTATTTCACATCGTGCAACTGCCTTTCCGTCCGACTGTAAAACGTGTGGATTGTGACAAAACGACAGAAACTTGTGCCCACATTGTTATACCACATGAAAGACTGTTCATCCTAGTTTTCCAAGAAGAATGGTTGCTGGGGTCGACCCTTTCTACCTGAAATTTTGTGCCAAGCTGACCCTGTTGGAGCGAAAACACCGATTTTCAATCGATATTCGCTCATAGCGCCTCAGCCATAACACCTAGCAGAAAAGTTTGATTGACACTAATAGGAAGTCCACTATGTGCTTTCCAATTAGCTTAAGATGAATTTCTTACGTTTTCCCTAAGACCTCCAAAGGGGCTCAAAATACAAAGTGTCCAAAATTTGAACAGTAATCTGCGATAACTTTGAAACGGTACGAGATAGGATGTCACTAGGGCACATGGTGACAGGCACCTGATTTTCCGAACCTGCAGGCATTGTACCGGTGGCGAAAGGTGAAAGAAGTTTTGAAAGGATATGGTGGATGTTAATTGCTCTGGTTCGTAAGCTTTGGAAAATGTTAATGATTGTGAACAACTCTTAGTTTCTTTTTAAATTTCCTACAACAGGATAAGTGCAGAAGGTTATGTTGTCTGGTTTCTGATGATCTTTAGTAACCCAATGCTGAAAAATCAGCCTCTTGATGAAAAACCAGTTGAGGCGTCTGTGGCATCATCCGATGAGATGAAAAAGAAAGAAGATGAGTCTGTTGACGAGTAAGACAATTGTATTTTTAAGTCTTGGAAAATGATGCAGGTTTTAAAACTAAATGAAAGTTAGCGATCATAGGTGGTACACTGCCTTCAACATAGTTCTCTAATTATAGATGAACTAATCATGTATATAGTGTATAATTAACGTCATTTGTTTGTGCTGTTAACAACAACTTTTGACAGTTCCTGTATTTTTTTTGTTTGTAACATTCTTGTTTAGACATGGCTGTGTGATAATACATTGTCGTAAATTGTGTTATTTCTTAGTTCTGCAATGAGATCTGATCTGATACGTTAAACGTGCATTGGTAAGATGACAAGTAACAAGCTAAGTCTACCACATGACCGCAAAATAAAAAATTTATGAGAAATAAAACTGAAAGAAAAGTCGGTGAGCAAAAGAAGTAAACAGAAAAGCCAGAGAATTAGTCAGTTGTTGGGGATACTAGCATACTATGGTGGGAAGAAATTGTGGGTTTATGGCCTGAAGTGGAAGAGTGAAGGAACGATGGATGATGACTGAGAGAGTGGTGATGATGTAGATGTGGTGATGATGTAGATGAGTTGGTATGTGTGAAGTTCGGCAAAAATGAAGGAGACTGAATTTCAACAAGCTGACAAAATGAGTTGGGAACTTGATTTAACAATGTTTTTATGATTTTCAAATACGAGCGACTAGTGGCCGAGCAAGAGTGACAACAGATGAATGTGCAGAGCCGTGAGTGGGTTGAGAAGAGATGTGTACGTTGATTGGATGTGAGAACTTTGTAGAGGAAAGAAGAAGTTTGTGTTCAATGCATTCACGTGGTTATGTCTGTGTCAGTATCAAAGCACATACAGAGTGGCCCAAAAAGTGGGAACATGATTGTTGACTTAATGATTTGGGACTTTGCTTATTTATACTTTTGATGATATCACATTGATGTCACAGGTGTGTCAGAGTTTGTCGTGCTTAATAATTAATTGATGTGTGGTGTTATGTCATTTAACATTTAAACTGCTTCATGCCATATAGCCCAATGTGGGTAGATTAAGGAAAGATGATAAGAATTTTGATTACAAGTTTGTACAGTGAAAAAATTGGCATGCTAGACGAGTACAGAATGAGTTTCTGAATAAACACTGGTGTCCGGCTAGTATCTCTAGATTCCTTATGGACACTGTGTTAATGACAAAACCTGTGACAGGAAATGTGATATATAGCAGACATCTAAGGTCTGTTACATCTAAGATCTAAGGTATGCTACCTTTAGATAGGTTGAAGGAATGACTGGTCTATGCACGAAACAGTAGCTGTTGATGGACGCATTGAACATCTTATTCCTTATTTTAAAACTATGCACAGTTATTGAGACAATTTTATTATGCTGCTAAGCAATGCATGAACATAACACTGAGTGTTCTCACTTTTCGGGGCACACTGTTTATCGTAAATGTGCACAGTATGTGTGAATGTGTCAGTGCTGAGCAGTTGAATGTACGTGCACAATCGCCAGAAGAGAACGAGCATACTGATGATGAGGACAAACAGAAGATCAATGGGTCGTCTCCCGAAAAGTCATTGGTACAAAATTATTTCCGTTTATGTTTGTATTTTCTCTGTTAGCAAGTCTGTCATTTGTAATAGTAGACTGAATAATAGAAGCCTTGTGTCCGTCTGTATCTGAAAGTGGCAGAAAGTAGTCGTGTGAGGATTTTACAGAATGACTTGCCGTTGCTTTCTATAGTATCAACAGCTGAAACCCGAAATGCAGTAAAACTGATTTAAGTCTGTTTGCTTCAGAGTTTTATGATTGTTGCTGTTTGTTTAGACTGGTGCAGAGCTGTGGTACTCTATGCAATATTCGTGTGGGCGCTGAGCCCAGGATTTGTGATGACAATGACGATGACTGATGATGATGAGAATGAGTGTGATGGTGATGATTGTGACAATGACAATGACTGTAACGATGACGATGACAATGATGGTGACTGATGATGATGAGAATGAGTGTGATGATGATGATTGTGACAATGACAATGACTGTAACGATGACGATGACAATGACGGTGACTGATGATGATGAGAATGAGTGTGATGATGATGATTGTGACAATGACAATGACTGTAACGATGACGATGACAATGATGGTGACTGATGATGATGAGAATGAGTGTGATGGTGATGATTGTGACAATGACAATGACTGTAACGATGACGATGACAATGACGATGACTGATGATGATGAGAATGAGTGTGATGATGATGATTGTGACAATGACAATGACTGTAACGATGACGATGACAATGACGATGACTGATGATGATGAGAATGAGTGTGATGATGATGATTGTGACAATGACAATGACTGTAACGATGACGATGACAA
>Ga0209562_1000254_pt1 | contig 20865 bp, 18 predicted proteins | sample WorMetvacBELIZE2_FD_187399 | JGI IMG/M metagenome (GOLD analysis project Ga0209562, IMG submission 187399) | Marine gutless worms symbiont microbial communities from Max Planck institute for Marine Microbiology, Germany - Olavius vacuus BELIZE.2... | ecosystem: Host-associated > Annelida >... | reverse complement strand
CGATGGACGGATCTTTGAGTCTTGTACACGAAAATGACCAAAAATTCTTAAACTTTGAGCTCATTTTTTAAAAATACTTAGATTTTTCTGAATGAAACCAGACGGTTAGAGGTTATGCAACGGTCTTAATATGTATAAGCAATTTATAATGAAATATTTTCTTAGACTGTAAATTTTGGGCCATTCGCTTAAATTCCCATGGCTTTTCACATTAAGTTGATCAATTAGGGGTTATGCAACGGTCTTCCCCTTCTCTAAGAATCGGGGGACACATGGAGAATCTGGAATGATTTGATAAAGTGAGAAAAATGATCTTCTACATAATGTTTTGGATGACATTGCATTGCCAATACATAAAAGCTGTCCTTCGTAATGATTGCCCTACCTTTGATACGACTCCTAGGAGCAAGAATGGAAAAATCCAATGCACAATATCCTTGTACCTGCGTTAAGTTAGCAAATTCTAACTGATGATCTGCTCCTCCCCTCATGCAATGATTTAAAAATATTTCCAACCGCAAAATCTGTTCTCGTGAGGAACCTCTTCCCTGGTTTTCACTCCGGCTTTCTTCCATTCCCTGAAAACAATAAGAGGAAACCACCATCAAATATTGGGTGTTGCTACTGCCTATCGAACGATAAAAATCACAGAAAATTTTTTGCTCTTTTTCCATGAAAAAAATCCTTTTTCTATGTTCGGGAATCGTTGGAAATGATGCTTTACATCCATTTTGACCAAATTTTAGAAGCTTCCAACAGGAAGACAGCTCCTGATGTGCCCGATCTTGACCCATCTCTCGGGATATCCCACACAAAAAAACCAATCCTATCACAGCCAACAGCAAAGGTTTAAGTAGACGATTCACGGATTTTAACATGCCCTCCCCCTTTTGACACTATCTATCCTTTAACTTTGGTGCAACGTACACCCTCATAGATTTCTTTAAACTACAAGAAATCACACCAACGGCGCGCCCATCGAATAAGGAACCATTGCCGTTTGTCTACACACATCACAGAAATAACCAAAACCATTTGCACACACCCCTGAACACACCCCCCTGAACATTGCACCTTGATGGGTTGTTTATGTACAGAAACGATCGAAAAGCTAACAAGCCCCTGCCTCCTATCCCCCAAAAATGTCTAGTCCTTTATAAGCAGAGATTACACAACAGTTTTATTGGTATCTCCAGCCCATCTGATACGAAAACTCTCCACGCCACTCAAGAACGAAAGCCCCCGGAAACCATCCCCCCAAAAATCACTATACAAGAGCGCCCTCTCCCATATAAACCCCAGATCAGAATTTAGAATCATCTTTGACGCTCTAAGCCAGCAAACTACTATACCTCAAGATCCAACTAACAGTTTCTCCGTTCAAACAAAAAAGATAACCTATGGAACAGGCAGGCTCGCAGACGCAATCCCTAAAACTCACCCACAGTTTTAAATGCTTTTAACAGTAAATTAAAGACTTCCGCGCTCTTCAACGCGTCCCTTCCCCCGCTCTCTCCACCTGACTCTGAGGGTATACATTATCCCTTATTTTCTCAAGATTGTTCTAGATCATCTTTAGAACCATGATATCTTCTTTCTTATGAACCATCTAAAGGAGTATTAAGACCGTTGCGTAACTTCCCTTAGAGCTTGTCGTTGATCACCAAGCCATGTGGCACAACGAAAAATAAAAAAGAGGAAAATATGTATAAGCAATTTATAATGAAAAACTTACTTAGACTGTAAATTTTGGGCCCTTCGCTTGAATTCCCATAGTTTTTCGCATTGAGTTGGTCAATCAGAGGTTATGCAACAGTCTTGGAAGGAGAAAGAGGGAAGGTCTAGTGGTGATTTGTCGGCTATACAGAAGATAGACAAAAAGAAAATACACCTAACTCATTTTAAATGAAAAATCTTATGATGAACGCAAAACTTCGAATTTCTCATTCGAATTCCTATGATTTTTTATCGACTAATCAGAGGTTGTGCAATGGTCTCATCCCAAGAATGAAGGAGGGTATGAATATGCCCATCTTACACAGCCTAAACCAAGCTATGTCACAACATGTTTCAATGCTGTGCATGTTCAAGCCTCAATCGCTCTCCATAATCAACTCATTCTTCTTCAACTGCAGAGAAAGGACGAGCTTCTTTTGTTGAGAGATGAAGAGCTGAAGTCGATTCATATAATTGCGAAATCGATTACGCAAATATTGCTCATATAACTGCTGGTATTGGGGACCGGCTTCCTTATGACAGGGGGCAGAGAGCAGCATGGCAACATACCGATCTTCCAATCGATCTTTATCAATAAATTGTAAACTCCACCTCAAGTCAGAGATTTCTTCCCCTAGTATAATCACCGTAAGCTGGATCATCTCTTTAACTATTTCCAAAAAAAGAGGACTAACTCCTTTAACATAAATCGATTGAGATAAAAAGGGCATCCCATGTTGATAGGACACCAACCGACTGGGAGAGAGAACAATTTGAGAAATAGGAATATGTGGCAAAAGGCGAAAAGGGGAATAAAGGGTAATAGGAAGGTTGCACGGAAGAGCTAAAAGCTCATAGCAAAGGAAATCCATATGTAAATATTTTGCGTGGACATCGTCAATTTCCAGAGAGTGAGAAGTTAAGGCTTTAGGAAGCACAAGGTGTTTCCATTCGGGAGGAATAAAGAAAGTTACGACATCCTCTTGAGAGGAATAGTGCTGAATTCTTAACTCATCAAGTTCTTCCTTGGAAATATTGTTAAGATTAAAGGTAAGATTGAGCCCGTGCATTTTCAAATCGCTCACAACCTCCTGCGGCCCTCTGACTGTCAGATAGAGTTTCGCGGGCCAGGTGCCAATATACTCATACCCTAAGGGCGCTTGCCCTATGGGAGGGGTAATGGTGACCGGAATCCTTTCCGTGACCAATTTTGTCATCTTAATGATGACATTCTGCTCCATTACCATATCGATGAATTGAGATAGGTGAAAGTTTGCACTCTTCGAGAAAATATTCCGTTTGGTTAGAGTAGCAATCCATTCTCCCTTTTTCCCCGAAGCATCGAAAAGAACATAGAGATCGTTTGCGGTCAAACGCTTGATCACCCTTGTCTTGCCTGTGATCGTCACATTAATTCTTCGGTTGAGTAGGCCATTCTCTGATCCGTTCACCGTCTTCCCAAGGGGAATATTGGAAATATAAATCGGAACGTTGTTGATTGTCTTGGTTGATGTCAGAGATTGATGGACCATTACCCAAATAATCATCGCTAATAGGACAGACAGGCACTTTCGTGGCCAATTTCGAATAAACAAAATCTTTAGCCACGTTTTCATCTTTTCAACCATTCTTGAAACCTAAAACGAGAGCGAAAGGTTTTCTTAATCGGAGGGGTAAACACACTCCTCACAACCCCTTTAAATCGGTCACTTTTGATCCCCCGGGTCATAATGCCATCTCGAGCCACAGAGACCTTGCCCGTTTCTTCCGAAATCACACAGAGTAGAGCATCTGTCAACTGACTCACACCGAGGGCCGCTCGATGACGAGTCCCCATCGATCTAGTGACTTGCGCAGTGTCTTCTGCTAATGGAAGAATGACGGAAGCAGCAGTAATCGTTAAATCATGGATAATGACCGCTCCATCATGAAGAGGAGTAGTAGTGACAAAAATTGACTCTAGTAATTCCGGGGAAAAATTTGCATTTAATATCACTGCTTTGCGAGCAAACTCATCGAGTTTGTCCTCATTTTCTAAAGCAATCAAAGCACCAACTCGTTTGTCGGCCAAACGATAAATAGAGGTGGAGAGTTGATCGAGAAATCGATCAAACTCAGTAATCTCTTTGTGTCGTCTCCCCTTGAAGCTGAGCTTGGAAAGGGCCAAACGTAACTCTGGTTGAAAAATAATGAGAATCGCAATCACTGCAACGTTGGAAACAAGCCACATTAATTTATGTAAAATAGAAAGATGAAAAACGGACGAAGCAAAAAAGATTAAAAGGAAAGCAACCAAGCCCAACATGAGATCCATCGAACGAGTGTTCCAAAAAAAAGAAAGAAGCCAATTTAACAAAATAGAAATAATAGCGATTTCAATAAATGGGATGATCGTATAATAAAGTAACATTACCCCTCACAACCCTATCATTTCCTAATGCTGTCATCTAATGCGTCATTCCTCATCCTCATCTACCTGATGTGGAAGCCCCCGCTCTCCAAAGGGAACCCTACGGGAAGAAAACTAACGCAGCATCATCTTAGTCATTCACCAGGTTGCTAGCAATAAAAGAGTGCGAAGAGAAGAGAAAAACCCAACTACGAAAAAGAGGGGAAATCTAGGAAAGTTTCTTGCGCAACAATTCATGGACAACATCTGGGGCTGCCTTTCCCTTTGAACTTTTCATCACTTGCCCGATGAGAAAATGAAAAGATTTTTCTTTTCCTTCCTTAAAGTCTCGAACAGATTGTGGATTCTGGTTAATCACCTCATCGACTAGAGGTTCCACAGAAGCATGATCATAGAGAGCTTGGAAATGCGGAGACTCTACCAAAATCTCGAGGGGGCCCTTACCCGGTGTCTCCACCATAAGATCCGCTACGCTCTTTGCCATCTTGCCCGTTAATTTTTTTTGATCGATGAGAGAAACCAACTGCGCGATATGTTCGCTGCGCACCCCGAAGTCGGGAAGAAATCCTCCACGCTCTTTCACCCTTCCAACAAATTCTACAGTGATCCAATTGCAAAGAGCTCTCCCATTTGGATACTCACGAAGGGCTGTCTCGAAATAATCTGAAAGACGGACATTCTGAACGAGGAGAGAAGCATGATAGGGGGTCAATTGTAAATCCTCCCGATACCTCTTAAAACGTTGATGAGGTAATTCGGGTAACTCCCTTTGCTTCTGTGCGAGATATTCCTCAGAAAAGATTAAAAGAGGGAGATCAGGATCTGGACAAAATCGATAATCTTTTGCTTCCTCTTTGGAGCGCATGACAACGGTTTCTCCCTTTTCTATATCAAGACGCACGGTCACAGAGGGAACGATCAACTTGGGGTCTTCTCGAGAATGTGCGAGATAGAGTTGGATTTGACGCCGAATTTCTGCGTTAATTCCCACCTCCATCCAGTGAAAGGAATTGAGATTTTTAATCTCTACCTTATTGCGAAGAGTCTTCTCTCCCTTACGGCGAACAGAAACGTTGACATCCACACGCAAAGATCCCTCTTCCATGTTGCAATTGGATACGCCAAGATATTCCATCATATTCTTCAACGCCATCGCATAAGCAGTAGCTTCCTTTGCAGAAGACATACAAGGTTGGGAGACGATTTCCAGCAAAGGGACTCCAGCTCGATTAAAATCCACTCCAGTAAAATCAGGAAAATGTTTGAGCATTCCCGCATCATCTTCTAAATGTGCCCGATCCACCTGAAAAGCCTTCATAGTTCCCCCTACATCGGCGAAAATCGTGCCTCCGACAATGATAGGTTGGTCGAGCTGAGTGATTTGAAAGTTTCTCGGAAGATCCGGATAGAAATAAGATTTGCGATCAAACTTGCACACAGAGGGAATCTTGGCTTGAATCGCACAGCCAAACCTTACCGCTTTGTCGACCGCCTCTCTATTCACCTTGGGCAAAGTCCCCGGGTGCGCAACATCGACAACCCCAATGTTTGTATTCGGAGCTTCCCCAAAACGATTGGGGGCTGAACTGAATAACTTAGAACGCGTCTTAATCTGCACATGCACTTCGAGACCAATGACGGATTCCCACCCTTGATGATCATCGGAAAGGCTCATGCAAAAACCTCCTGATCGCATAAGGGGGGGCAGAGACGAGAGAGATCAAGCGCCTGTTCACATTGATAGGCAAAATGTAATACCTTATGATCAGACAACTGAGGCCCTACAATCTGTATCCCATAGGGCAGTCGATCTCGATCAACCCCGGAGGGTAGGCTGATTGCAGGCAATCCTGCTAAGTTGGCCCCTACTGTATAAAGATCCTGTAGGTACATCTCCAACGGATTCTGGATGCCTCCAATATCGAAAGCCACGGTAGGAGTTACGGGCAAGACAATCAACTCACACTGACTAAACGCTTTTTGATACTTTCGGATCAACAGAGTGCGCAACTTCTGTGCCCTCGTATAATAGGCATCGTGGTAGCCTGAAGAAAGCACAAAGGTACCGATTAAGATGCGCTGTTTGACTTCATCCCCAAATCCTTCACTGCGGGAAAATTGATAAACCTCCTCCAGTGAGCGCGCTTCTTTAGATCTCACCCCATAACGAATTCCATCAAAACGCGCCAAATTGGTCGATGCCTCCGCTGTAGAGAGAATATAGTAAGCAGATAGAGAATGGCTCAATAGCTCGAGGTCAATCCCCACAAAAGAAAGTTGCAAACGCTCTTTGAGCAGATCAAGGCTCTTTTGAAACTGCTCTCTCATCTCTTCGGGAAGAGAGGTCAAAAAATCCCAAGGAATTCCGATGCACTTAGCTGGAGAAGGATCAACCCGCATAAAGGAGAATGGACCACTCTCTTGGAGACTGTTGGCGTCATGAGGACAGTAACGGCTGATCACCTCTGTAATTAAAAAAGCATCTAGTACGTTATGGGTGATCGGTCCAATTTGATCTAGGGAAGAGCCAAAGGCAACCAATCCATATCGCGATACTTTTCCATAAGTCGGCTTAAGTCCAACTGTCCCAGTAAATGCAGCAGGCTGTCGGATAGAACCTCCTGTATCACTGCCCAGAGCTACTGGGCAAAGCCTCCCAGCCACAGCTGCCGCCGACCCCCCTGAAGAACCTCCGGGCACTTTAGCGAGATTCCAAGGATTGCGAGTTTTTTGGTAAGCGGAATTTTCAGTAGAGGAGCCCATAGAGAACTCATCTAGATTGGTCTTTCCAATCAATAGTGCATCCTCCCTCTCTAAGAGACTAACCACCGTAGCAGAAAAGGGAGCGCGATACTGCTCAAGGAACTTGGACCCGCACGTCGTAATCTCCCCCTGAATATGCATATTATCCTTGATTGCAACGGGGACAGCAGCCAACTTCCCGAAGGAATCCCCACGTTGGTGTCGTAGATCAAGCGATCGAGCCCGATCCATGACTCTATCTGCTAGCAGATGTAAAAAAGCACAAATTTGAGGATCAAGAAGCTTAATTCTCTTGAGGAAATAAGAAGCAATCTCTGTCGCGGACACCTCCCCATCAATAAAAGCATGATGAATGCGGCGGGCTGACCAAAGGTACATCTCCATCCCCTTAAAATTTAATCACAGGGGGAACGCGAACCATCCCTCCCACATGAGAGGGGCTTCCCTCCAAAAAAAGCTTGCTATCTAGAAAGTTATGCGGTTCATCTCCGCGCATCGCATTGACGACACACTCCAGCACATGGTGACAAGGGGGGACATCTGAAAGATCAACTTCATCGAGGCGCTCAACATAAGAGAGAAACGCACGCATATTCCCGATCAACCGCTCAAGCTCTCTCTCCGTACACCGAATTTGAGCAAGGGCCATCAAGCGCAAGAGCAAATCCCTGCTAAATACCTCCTCCATTTCTAGGAACCCCAAAACTGACTGCTAATGACCCACAATGCAAGTATCTCTCTTTACAAACCTCCGTCAAGTGTACGAGTCTGACTCATTTTCAGTCAAAAGAATTGCAAAAAACCCACGCTCTCTGACCCAAGATAGGATGACTTCCTGCTCAAAAATGCTCAAATCTAGGTGAAAACAGCTCTCTATCCGACAATGTCTCCAATTCTTCAAGTCGAAAATTGAGATCCAAAATCACTTTTGAAGAGGCGCGCTGAGGCTTTCCAGATAGATCGCAAAGTGAGAGCGCTCGGACAAATTTTTCAAAAAAAAGACAAGGAGAAAGAGCAGGATTGCCGAAAGGGCTTCCCTGATCGATGGAAACGATGAAACAGACCTTTCGAGCGAGAGAAGCAGGCATGCACAATCTACTCGGAGGAAAATTAGGTATAAAACCTTCACACCATTTCACCTTTTCTGTAAAAAGATCGGAAGGGAGATCACAGATGAGACGCCCTTCTTTAACCTCTTTAACCTTCGCAACAAAAAAGAAAGGATAAGTAAAAAAACATTCTTCTCCCTCTGCAGAAGGGTCAAACGATTTGCCATTGGCACGCTCTACATAGAAGTGTGTAGGATGATGAAAATCTTTTTCTAAACAAAGTCGTTCCTGTTGGGAACCCATACTACAATTCAAAAAATGTATGATCTTTTCAGCGTACGCTTCCTCTTCAGAAGGGACAGAGAGAGCATGGTTTAGCACTGCGACGAGACCGGATTGAAAGGAATTGAGGTCAAAGCAAACTCTATCAACCATAGAATGGCAAAGTTGTAATTCTTCCTCTTCCTCAGATTGTTTCGAGGCGGGTAAACCACGTTTCCTATATAGAGGGAAATGATCATTCGCAACGATTGGTTCTTTCTCGCTCCATTGGTGAGGGAGGGCAGCCTTGGCCGCTCCAGTTTCTTCCCCGACATCATGGTCCATGTGATGTTTCGGCCTCTCGAGAGGAACAAATCGAAGCTGTGGCTTTGAAGCCACTTTGCTTTGATTTGACACAAAGGGAGACGCATTGCGTAACATTGTCAATGACTGATCCAATCCTCCCATCACAGTAACCTCAAGATCTAAATGTTTGTCCTCGAAAGCAGAAAAGAGGTAAGAACCATTGGATAACGCGATATCCCAAAGGTCTAATGTGTTCTGTTGCTCGACTGGATCCTTCAGAGATCTAAGATCTATCGCGATTCCCTTCATCCTCCCATGCCGATCTCCTTTTAAGACATTCTGTACCCAATTCACCTGTCTCCTGCAACGATTCAAACCTGTACGGCACGATTGATTCAACCAATTTGGCAAATGTGAGCGCATGTTGTCTATTCGCCCCAATGGGATACATTTTTGGCACAAAAAAGATTTTTCAGTGAAAAGAGGGGTGATTTTGGGGCAGTTTTTCTTAGAAAGGGATGGCCAAGCTTTTGAATATGCTTTAGAAAAACTTTCAATATATTCTATCCAAGAATCATATTCGAAAAATGCATATTTTTGAGGATCCAGCACTAAAATAAAGATTTCTTCTATCCAATGACCTCCGATCTGACACTTTCGATCAACAAGCTCGTCCCTCAGCGCTCCAAAAAAAGCCCCAACTCTCTCTTTATCATAGCCTTCTTTCTCAACGGAATGAACGAGATCATCTTGAGGATATTCGACCAATAGGGCAAAAGAGAGGTCGCTTTTTTTCCGTGCATATCCCTCATTCATTGAGCCCCATGCAAGTAAACAAAGAAGAAGAATCGTCCACTTATATGTTTGTAAATATGAAAAAACCATGGGTTGTCTTCCTCCTTGTTTTGTGACTCAAAGGTTGTTCAAAGAATGAACAGGCGAGCATATGCGGATGATTCTGCCCACCACGCAACTTGCTCAAGGACACTCATATGGTATCCTGATTTTTGCCGTCAAAGAAAAAATGCAAACTGCAGTCTTCCCTGCTTCACTTAATCCTTCAAATTCACTTTCACTCACTTAAATGGAGAAACATGTTAGACTGGACAACGGCAATGAAACACGGCCAAAATATGGTTATCAATGGTTACGATGAAGTAGTTTAGGGTCATTTGAAAAACGTGGAAGAACAGACGAGCATGCGGAAGGAAAGGACAGGTTCTCGAGTTCACCTCCTTCCAGAAGGGGACTCCTTGAGTAGCTATTCTCGTATATCGATCGGCTTAGCAATTTTCTCTATGTTTTTTGGAGCAGGGAACATCGTCTTCCCATTGATGATTGGATGTTCGGTCACCCAGGGATTGGGGTGGGCCATCGTCGGATTAATCATCACGGCGGTTTGTATTCCCCTATTTGGCCTAGTTTCGATCTTCCTGTTCGGAGGCAATTATCGCGCATTTTTTGACCGGCTGGGGCCGATCCCAGGTCTTCTGTGTTTGATCTTCTTGTTTTGCATTGTTGGGCCATTTGGGGGAATCCCTCGATGTATCACTTTTACGTTTTCTACATTAAAATTGTACTATCCTCACCTATCTCTTCCCCTTTTCAGTATATCGAGCGTTTTCTGCATCTTTATTTGTTGTTGGAAACCTCATCGCATTTTGGATATCATCGGCTCCTTGCTATCCCCCACCCTCGTACTGTTTTTATTGATCATTTTGATCAAGGGTATTTTTTTTCCTCATATGCCCATCGAGTCTTCCCATTCTTTCGCTCCACCTGTTCTTCCTCATCCCTTTCTTCTCGGAATCAAAGAGGGGTATAACACTATGGATCTCGTGGCAGCCCTATTCTTTGCCTCCTTAATCTGTCATCGTTTTCACCCGCGTTGCCCCTCTTCGCACCAGACCCGGCCCGCTGGAAAGCTATCCCCTATGATTCACTCCTCACTCATTGGGGGAAGTTTGCTGAGCTTAACTTATGTCGGACTATGTTGTGTAGCGACAAATTATCGCGAGGTACTGTCGGGTGTCCCAATGGCTCAACTATTAGGAATGTTGGGTCATACGGTATTGGGACCTTATGCAGGATTTATCATGTCTGTGGTCGTTGTGCTTACCTGTTGGACGACATCGATAGCCCTTACCGTCTCCTGTGCAAATTTCGTGCGATATGAGCTGTGGAAGAAACGGCACGCCTATCTTATATCTTTACTCCTGGTGCTATCAATAACCTTATTGATTTCCTTTTTCGAATTTACTGGCATCGTTAAGGGGTTAATACCCATTTTAAAAGTCTTATATCCCGCTCTGTTTGTGCTCTCCTTTGCAAATATTTTTTATGCACTATATGATATCCATCCCGTCAAAGTTCCAGTGTTTGCCACGATATTGATTTCCATGATCATACAATACGCTCCCAAAATCGCCCTGTTTAGTTGAAAGAAAATCCATACCGCATCATTCCTCTGAGATCGGTGACAGGAGCAAAACCCACCTCCCTTGAGCATATACTTTGCCCTCTTGACTAAAGGCCCTGTTGAAAAATGGGAAGGCAGTGATAAAAACCTTCTGCATAGCTTCCCTTAGAACTTATCATTGACCATCAAGCCATGTGGCACAACGAAAATAGAAAAGAGGAGAATATGTATAAGCAATTTATAATGAAAACATTATTTAGATTGTAAATTTTGGGCCCTTCGCTTGAATTCCCAATGGATCCGGTTAAGCCGGATTTAGAAAATAAATCTTTTTTCCTCTGAAGCAGGGCAGATCGACCCTGATAGACAAGAAGCACCGGAAGAGGATGAAGGTTGTTTGCCTTTGAGTTTGAACCATGACTTTATCTTCTTCTCAGAAAAAGAGAGGGAAACATTGTGAAACAAGATAGAGGACAAATTATCTCAAACGTCGGATTGGAAGCGACCATGAACCATCCCATCCCTTTTACAGCAAATCGATCGTTTAGGCCTGTTGTTGATAATAGCAGTTTATGGCCCACTATGTGGCATTGCTTCGAGCTTCCTAAGAATAGAACTATTGAACAAACTGACAAAACCGGATGAAATTGCATCCCCACGATATTGTGATACTAAATGTGTTGTATCAAACACGATGTTTTCCGTGTTTTGGACAAAAGTTTGCATAAAGGCAGCAGTCGATTCTTTGTTATTTCCCAATTCTTGTATGAGAGTAGTCAGCTTGTTTTTTGATAAATCCAGCCCTCTAAATTCTTCAATGATAGGTTATTGGCCTCTACTATCGCATCTGCCAGTGGTTGAGGCTATTCTCCAAACCACTATCGATTTTTCATCAGAAAAATAAACGCATCCTCACAAAAACATCTACGATGACCCGATGCACGAAGTCCCTATAAAAAGGGAAAGAAGGTTCGCAATGGATTGTTCAGCGATTTGTGAGATAATGAGGATCCCATTGAGAATAGTCACCAGCCATCAAACCACACTTCACACCTTCCACCTCAATACCCTCTCTTCTGCAATAACTCAAAAAGGTGTTGGCAAGCAACGTGGCAATCGTCATCGGTCCTACCCCCCCAGGAACGGGGGTAATTGCAGAACATTTTTCGGAAACTTCGGAAAAGTCAACATCCCCGACCAGTCTATGATCACTCAAACGGTTCATTCCTACATCGATGACTACTGCGCCTTCTTTAACCATCTCTTTCTTAATCAACTGGGGAGATCCTACTGCTGCGATCAAAATGTCTGCTCTATAACAGATTGAAGCCAAATCCCGACTAGCTCTATGTGCAACGGTCACGGTGGCATTCCGCCCCTCCCCTTTTTGCATCAAAAGAGCTGCCATAGGCTTCCCTACAATATGGCTCCTACCTACGACCACAACCTCCCTCCCTTCCACCTGAATATGACTGCGCTTCAGAAGAGTCAAGATACCTAGAGGAGTACAAGGAAGCAATCCAGAAACATCTCCGATCAAAAGCCGTCCCATATTTATGGGGTGGAACCCATCTACATCCTTTTGGGGATCAACGGATTCCATAACTTGAAAAAGAGAAAGATTAGGAGGAAGAGGCTGTTGTACGATTAACCCATCTATGTGAGGATCCTGATTAGCATGCTGAATCTGATCGATTAACCCCTGTTGAGAAACCTCTTCTGGAAGCGCGACGACTTTGGAAAAAATCCCCACTTCACGACATCCTCTCCCCTTCATCTCTACATATAGGCGAGAGGAGGGATCCTCTCCCACCAAAATAAAAAGTAGGCCTGGAGGCCGTTCTTTTTTGTGCTCCGCGATCCACTGCCTAAGTTCTGAACGAATCTCCTTAGCTATCCCCTTCCCATCAATAAGACGCATGGCGTTGCGTCCTATCCAGGGTTCCCACCATGTTTCTAACCATCGGCTCATGAAGCCAATGGTTAGAAGCGACCACGCTCCCCTCGACGAGCTTAGTATAGGGATGCCCATAAAAATCGGTAAATTGTCCCCCAGACTCTTCTAACAATAATTTTCCAGCAGCATAATCCCAAGGGTAGAGGGAAACTGCCCAAAATGCATCATACCGTCCAGCCGCTACATAGGCCAAGTCCAGGGCGGCGGAACCCATCTTCCTCGAGGAGACCCCAATTTTGGCAAAAGTGTCAAAGTGGTCCAAACAGTAGTAGGGATTCTCATTCACATTATAGGGAAACCCAGTCGCTAGCAATGCCTGATCTAACATGTTCCTGGAAGAGACCTTCAACCTCTCTCCATTCAAGTAAGCACCATGCCCCTTCTCCGCAATAAAGAGCTCCCCTGACATAGGCTGATAAACCACTCCAGCCAGGATATCTGGTGGAAAAACGGCAGCGATACTCGTGGAAAATATCGGGATCTTACGCACATAATTCAGGGTCCCATCGATAGGGTCTATCACCCACTGAATGCCCCCCACTCCCCCTGTCTTTCCACTCTCTTCCGCGACAAATCCATGATCAGGAAATTGCCCTCGAATAGCCTCAATGATTAAGGCTTCTACCTTTTTATCAATCTCAGTGACAACATCATGAACCCCTTGCTTAACCTGAAAGGAGACCTTTTCCTCGAAGTACCGTTTGATCACCGCTCCCGCTTGAAGAGCAACATTGGTAGCTACCATTGTGAGTCTAGAGCGTAGAAGGTAGGGAAGGTCTAATTCTTTATCCACAACAAACCTCCTTTAAGGCTTGATACTCTTCCTTTTCGCCCTTTTACATCCTTTCCGCGAGAAAGGGAAGGAAATCCGCTTCCCTTTAAAGCGAAGATAGCAAAATCGTGAAAAAAATAAAAAGAATAAGATATACCACATATCGAAAAACAGCGTCGATATAGAATCGGAAAGGAGGTTAGACCAACTCCAAGGGAAAGGCTCTCCAAAGCAAAGCCAAAAGAGGATTTCTAAAATTCGCACTCCCCATGCGATCAACAGAGAAAAACAGAGGGTCCCCACCATTCCTTCAGAAAAAGTACGCCGCTGGGAATAAAGCAGCAAAGTCAGCAACACATAACATGAAGAATAAAAGCCAAAAGGAAGATCTGTGAACAACAAATCGAGAGATAGACCCACAAAGAGAGAGATCCACAGAGAGGAGATCTTATTGAAAACATTGTAAACAATTGCTAAAAAAGGGGAGAGGGCTGCGATGTGAAATAGGGAGAGAAAGAGTTGACAAAATAGAGCGGGGAAAAAAAGAAAAAGAGATCCCTTTCGGGTTATCTGGAGTGCCATGTGATCGCAGTATGGATAATTGTTTCGAGAGAGGAATGACGGGGGAACCATCCCAATGTGGAGATAGCTTGACTTCTGTCCGCTATGAGCTCTAGAGGTTCCCTCACCAATGGCGGACCGGCCATCACATAGGAGATAGAAGAGCCTAAGTAGAATTCTATAGCGGTGATCAATTCATCGACTGAGGTCCCTCCCCCAGAACCAATATTGACGATCATATTCCGTCCTCGTTCAACGAGAGATTTCAGAGCACAAACGATAGCATCAACAGCATCGACCACATGAACAAAGTCTCGTACCGGAGGGGATCCCCTTTCAAAAAACAGGGGGATAGGACGATTTTTTCTTAGCCCAGATCGGATCAGAAGGGGAATAAGGTGAGTTTCAGGGTCGTGGGCTTCACCAACTTCTCCTTCTAAATCGGCTCCAGCCACATTAAAAAAACGAAGAATTGCGTAACGCGTTCCTACTCTGCGCCCATGCTCTTCAATCATTCCCTCCGCCATTTTTTTGGAGAACCCATAGGGATGAACTGGTTCCTTGCGACACTCTTCTCCAATGGGTCCTGAGCCGGGGATCCCATAAACTGCGCAGCTGCTGGCAAAGACAAGGTAGGGGATCCTTTGTTTTTCTACTAATTTTAGTATGGAGGCTGTCCCGATTACATTGTGGTCATAATACTCCTTTGGAAATAGAGAGGACTCTCTTCCGTTAGACTGGGCGGCAAGGTGGACGACACATTGTGGAGCAAACCTCTGATACGCTCGCCACAGGTCGGCCGCATGACGCACATCCCCCTCGAAAAACTCTCCCCATTTCACCGCCCACCTCCATCCAACGGAAAGGTTATCGAAGACGACCGGAAAATGCCCTGCTTTCACTAAAGCTTTACAAAGGTGACTCCCAATATATCCCGCTCCTCCTGTAACTAATACCCTCATCAACTTGTCCTACTCGCACAAAAAAGTGTGGGGATTGTCTTGAGAAGAAGAGAGCAATCCACAAAAAACGACTGTTTTTCCACATATTGGCAATCGAGGGCTACCCGTTCTGCATAAGAGAGGTGATTGCGACCCACAACTTGCCAAAAACTAGTCAATCCCGGTTTGACTGAAAGTACCTTGTCTGCATAAAAAGAGAATGGATTTTTCGAATCCAATAGAGACAGATAATGAGGACGCGGCCCCACCATACTTAAATCTCCCTTAAGCACACACAACAACTGGGGAAGCTCATCCAAAGAGCTCTTTCGCAGCCACCTTCCGATCCAAGTACATCGGGGGTCCTTCGATAATTTTTGATATCGATCCCACTCTTTTTTTATCCAGTCATTCGCCTTATACAATCGATCAAACACCCGTTCTGCATCAACCCGCATTGTGCGAAATTTATAAACGACCACTACCTTCCCTTCCCTTCCCAATCGTTTTCCTACGTAAAAAATTGGTCCAACAGAAGTTAGCTTCACCAATAACATCAAAAGCAAGAAAAGAGGAGATAAAATCGAAAGCATTAGGAAGCTAAGGAAGATATCTAACAATCTTTTGAAAAAGAGATACCCAACAAAACAGTTCCCTTTTTCTAGCCGCTCCGTCATCATTTTCATCCCATGGGTGGCGAATCTATTTCAAAAAAAACGAGTATGTTACCTTGCTCATTAGGATAGCGATGAGCGATGACGGGGTCAATACTCCTCTTGCTTTCTCTCCTTTGTCCTTATCTTTTGGTCCGTTTTCCATCACGCTTCCCCCTCTTTTGCGGTCTGCGTAATCCATATAGTAGGTACAAACCTAGATGTTCAAAAGTCTTTGTTTCTTTTTATGTCTACCCCTCTTTCTCTTCTCTTCTGACTATTCGGTCGAAGCTTCCCATCTACTCTATCTTCTTCACAAAGGGCAATTTGAACAAAGCATAGATAAATATGAACAACTCTTTTTGAAGCGAAAGATCCATAATCTCTCCATCCTCAAACAGATGGGACACATCCTCCTATGGCATGGAATACGCAGCCAAGATGAGGAGGAGCAGCAAATCAGTTTGTGCAGCGCATATCTGGCAAACCCAAGTGAGATCACCCTACTGTATCAGACCGGCCTTTCCAGCCCTTACCTTCTTACTCAATCCATCACGATCCATCTACTGACCCTTTGGAACGATGATCAAGCCATTCCTCTTCTGATCAAAGCCTGTTCCTCTTCCCATCCATGGATCCGCCTTCGGGCCATCCGCGCATTGGCCACAAAAAGGGCAAAATTAAGCACTCCCCTCGCTCTTTCCTTGATGAATCAACTTCTTCCACAAGCTCGTCCTTTCTGTGTCCCTCTATTTGCAGCTATCGGTTCACCGGAATCAATCCATATTTTACAAAATCTTATGGAAGACCCTGATCCAAATGTTCGGGTCGCTGCTATCTTATCCGCAGTACAATTCCATCGAGATGAATGTGTGCCCACTATAACCGCTCATCTCACACACACCCATCCTGCAGAACAAGAAGCTTGTGCAATGGCGGCAGCTGCGTTTAAAAATCTTCATGCAATTCCTCAACTTAGAGAGTTAATCCAATCCCCTATGCCCTGCGTAAGCCTAGCCGCAGCTTATGCGCTTTTTCAACTGGGAGAACACAGTATCCAAGATCTCCTGCTTTCTCAAGCTCAACAAAAACAGTTAATGGCGATCGACCTACTAGAGAAGGTAGAGGCAGGAGAGCAGGTGCTATGCACATTGATCCAAGATCCCGACAGGCAGGTAAGGTACAATGCCGCATTAACATTGTTAAAAAGAAAACATCCCGCCTGCTCCCCTCACCTTATAGAGATGCTCATTAAAAATGAGAAAGATTTTGGCTTCCAACCCCATTTTTCCCCGGGACGAACCCTCCAATATTGGAAGGTCATTCCCTCTTCAACACAATATGCCCAAAAGATGAAAAATGAATTGGTCCAACAAACTCAACAATTTCGAGAGATGGTATTAACACATAGCATTGAGCTTCCGGAGTCAGAATTTTTGATGATTAGCCGCGCGATCTTTCAACATCAGCAATATGATCTCATCCCCTTACTCACTACACTGTTAGCCAACCATCGTTCTCCAGGTTCGATCGCTCTTTTGCGAAAGGAGTCAACAAGAGCGGGCGCCCCTCTTATTCGCACCTATTGTCATATCGCATTGTCAAAATTAAATAACCCTGAGCCACACATCACAGAAATCTTAAAATGGATGGACACCTATTCAATGAAACAACCTTTCCATTTTTCCTCTTTCCTTTCTGGAAAGGGCACCCACTCTCTCCCTCCCTGTCCACTTACATCAGAAGAAAATTCTCAATTATTCGTAGCTACTTGCGAAGCCCTCCTCGATCATCATGGAAAATTATTCCTTCCTCTGATTTTAAAAAAGATGAAAAAAGGATCTCCAAAACATCGCTATTTTCTAGCTGGCCTACTTCTAAAAATCATTCAATAAAATTGTGGCATAGCTTCAACTTAAAGTCTATCCCTCTGAATGATGAGGACAGAAGGGGCAAGTCCTGAAAAACAATGTTACAACGTCTTAAATAAAAAAGAGTTAATGAAATCTAATAAAGAAGATGCTGATGGAAATTTTCGGAACCAGCTCAAAATAAAATGGTTAATCCATTTATAAGCCACTAATTATAAAAGAATGCATGTTTAACTTTTTGTTAAAGATTTAACGCATATAGACTATTCGCATCGAAAGTGCTATGTTCGCTAAGCCCCTACATAGATGAAAATTTCTTAACGATACCATCCAGAGCTCAATGCATTTGAAATCATCACACTTTATGGTTTGAGGACAGATTCGTTCAAAAACAAGCTGTTGACCTTCCCAAAAAGGTTGCCTGTATTATTCTCATGTCAAGAATATATTGCCTATTAAAAGTCAATCTTCTTTTAAAAGAGGGGCAGATTTTCTTAGAAAAACGCACCTGTTTGCGAGAAAAGTCCAACAAGGGTGCTATGGCAATCCCAATTTCAGTCAAGGCTTAATCCAACATAAACAGTCATTTAAAAAAATTTTCATTTTAATTGGAAAAAGATTTACAAATAATTCACTTAAAAGTTAAAATGACAAAGGACGATACCATTGCATCAGAATAAAACCACCCTTTTCCATGGCAAAGTCACCACCGAGTAAAAAGGGCAAAAAGATGCAAAAAAGGTTAAAGTAACATAATGAGTTCCGGTAGATGTACTTCCCTTCTTCAACCTAAAAGAACGGTTTCAATGAACAGTGAGGTGCGAATAATAACAAAGATTGAAACTAACAAAATCAAAAAAATATTAGCGTGTATCTTTACGATAATGATCAGTTTAGCCTGGGTAATAGGGGTAGCCTGTCTATTTACCTTTCTTGGTATCTGTACCGGGCTATTATCTTTTATCCCTGTTTTGATTGGCATAGTTGGCGTACTAGCCATCTTCCTTTTGACCGCCCTCTATATTGACCAACTCAATCTGGACATCGATAACCTACGTCTGAATCTTTGCGCAAACGATCCTGATAACGAAGGCCCAATGTCCCCGTCACGCTCTGTTACACCCCTGAACCCAGCTCTCCTCTCTCAATCCAATGAAAGTCCTCTTACACACTCCCAGGAAACAGGTGGCACAAAACAAGACACACTCTCTGAGGAACACCTCAAACAGAATTTCAAGAACCCATGTTCGTCGCATCATCTCACAGACAATTCTGCCAATGAAGATCTGATGTCCCCGCTATGCTTCGCTGCAATCCCGAGCGCAGTTCTTCTCCCTCATCCTGATGAAAATCACCCCCAAGAAACAGACGGCACAGAGCGAGACAAATTCACTGAGAACTATGACACCTTTTCCCAAACTTCATCCTCTTTCACGGAAGAGAATGAGATGCTTCCAACCTCGCAATGTCGCAAGTCTCCCACTATGCAGAAAAATATGACCACACTGTTGAACGCGATCATGAAACAGGCACGATCGAAGTGCGCACTAGTGAAACAGATCTTTCTACAAACAAAAATGATAGGGAGATATATAGTCACCCCAGATATTTTGCGCGTGCATCAACATTCCCTCCATACCAACTTCAAAAAATGACAAACTCCTTTAATAAAGAAAAATCTGTACGCGTTCACAGAGATAACGGGCTAAACTGAAACTTCTACTTCTTCGTGGTCAGCAGGCCACCACTAGATCTTCCAGCTTTCACCTTTTCAAAACGCGTCCTCTAAAAAATTTTGAAAAGAAGGGAAAGACTGCAAAGAAAGACGCGATCCATGCCTCTATCTGCTCCCCCCTAAGGTATATTCAACTTAAGTTACAGGACTGAAGAAGGTAAAGACCTTACCTTATGGAAAGACTCATAGAGCTCGATTAAGAAGAAGAAAAGACATACGCGTTCACAGAGATAGCAAATTAGATCTGAAATATTCGGCCAAGCCACCATTTTCTACAACCGGTAAACAGCACTAAGCACGCGTTCACGGGGGTAAAGGATCTTGTGATGGAGGTTTGAAACTGTTTCTGTTATTGGTCCCAAGTTTTTCTTTTAGGACCTGATTTACTTTTTCTAGCTGAGCAGCTTTTTCCTTCCATTGAGCACATCCCTGTTCCAATTTTTCACACCTAAGATCTAAGATTGGGACAAAAAGACTAGCTGAATTATTTAGGAAATTCAACGCTCAGCTGAAAGCACAAGGACTCATTACAGAAGAATTCAGTTTTGTAGATGCGTCACAGATTATTTCAAAGACAAATCTATGGAAGGAACGAGACGAAGCAGTAGAAAAAAGGACTTAAAATTTTTAACAACAAAAGAGCGAAGAAAGTGGTCACTGGCAAACAAGCGAGGGTGGGGTGTAAGGGGGAAAAGCAAATTTTGGTATGGGTACAAAAGAAATGTAGCTATTTGTATGAAATCAGGATTGATGACTAAAGTTGCAGTCACTCCAGCAAATATTACTGATGACCAAGGACTTAGGCACATTTGCCCGAAAGAAACCATGGTGTTTGCTGACAAAGGGTATTGCAGTAAGAAAGCGTTTCTTATTATAAAGCAGAATGACTGTACCAGCAGAGCGATTTTAAAAAACAATATGAGAGGGAAAGATTTTGAGAGAGACCGACTGATTTCAAAACAGAGGATGCCTTATGAAAGGGTGTTTTCTAAACAAAGTAAGAAAAGACGTTACGTAGGGATTGCCAAGAATCAGTTTCAGGGCTTTATGCAAGCTCCTGTTCATAATTTCAAACGATTGATTAGTATACATGACACAGTTTTGCAAGAATTTTGAGCAGTCCCCTCTGCCCTGATTTTGCAAAAAACACAAAATCAGGAATAAAATAATCAAATCAGAGACAAGAGCAAGCATAAGTCTAGTCATAATTTGTCCCAAAAACTAAAAACTTTTATCGTATTAGTAACTTTTCAAAGTTTGACCCAAAAACGGTCATTTTTTCGACAGGCCCTTGTCATGTATGCGTTCACAGGGGTAGCGGAAAAATCGATACCCCTCTTTTCACTTTCTCGAAACCGCGTTCCTCCAAAAAATTCTGAAAAGAAGGGAGACACTGCAGAGCACGATTCATGCTGCCCCCCGAAGTATACCTAACTTAAATTATAGAACTA
>Ga0209562_1000252_pt1 | contig 21019 bp, 37 predicted proteins | sample WorMetvacBELIZE2_FD_187399 | JGI IMG/M metagenome (GOLD analysis project Ga0209562, IMG submission 187399) | Marine gutless worms symbiont microbial communities from Max Planck institute for Marine Microbiology, Germany - Olavius vacuus BELIZE.2... | ecosystem: Host-associated > Annelida >... | reverse complement strand
AATACCAAGATCACGGTTAAATTGATTGCCCCGATTGCGATGGAAGAAGGATTACGTTTTGCAATCCGAGAAGGAGGACGCACTGTTGGCGCTGGAGTGGTTACTAAGGTTCTTAAGTAATTTAGTTTTAATAAGGATATAAATAATGGCAACTGGCCAGAAAATCAGAATTCGTTTAAAGGCATTTGATTATGTGTTAATCGATCAATCAGCTGCACGAATTGTTGATACTGTTAAAAGAACTGGCGCAGTAATCAAAGGACCAATCCCGCTTCCAACTAGAATTGAGAGGTTTGATATTTTACGCTCACCACATGTAAATAAAGCATCACGTGAACAGCTAGAAATTCGTACACATTTGAGACTTATGGATATTATTGATCCTTCAGATAAAACAGTGGATGCATTAATGAAACTTGATTTACCGGCTGGGGTTGATGCTGAAATTAAACTAAATTAAATTGGATTGAAAAAAATTAATTTTTTTATATGAAAGTGTATTTTTGTGAATAACCAAAAATCCCCAAGGTCACTTGGCTTGGTCGGTACCAAAGTTGGGATGACTAGAATTTTTACTGATGAAGGAAAAAGTATTCCGGCTTCGGTAATTGATGTTTCAAATAATCGAATTAGTCAGATTCGTCATCCACAAACAGATGGATACAGTTCTATACAAATCGCATATGGAAATGCTAACCCTAAAAAATTAAATAAATCGTTATCTGCACATCTTGCTAAAGCAGGAGTGGGGGCGGCTTCTAATATTATTGAATTTAGAGTAGATGAAATTGGCGAATATAAAACCGGTGATAATTTAAATGTTGATTTATTCAAAGTTGGAGATAAAGTAGATGTTCGCGGACAAACGATTGGTAAGGGTTTTGCCGGTGTTATTAAAAGGCATAATTTTTCTTCAAATCGTGAAACTCATGGAAATTCAATAACTACCAGAGCGCCAGGTTCAATTGGAATGCGACAGGATCCCGGTAGAGTTTTTAAAAATAAAAAAATGGCCGGTCATCTAGGTAATGTGAAGGTATCAATCCAAAACCTTGAGGTTTTAAGAGTTGATCAACCAAGAAATTTATTGTGGATTAAGGGATCAATACCTGGTTATCAAGGGACGCTAGTAACAATTAAGCCGGCAATTAAAAACAATAAACCTGAGTAACATTTTTATTAAATTAATGAATATATAAATTGAATTTGATGGAACTTTCAGTGCTTAAACCAAAAGGAAGTGGAGTCGAGCAAATTACCGTCTCTGAACTTGTCTTTGGAAGAAAATTTAACGAACCACTGGTGCATCAAGTGGTTAATGGTTATATGGCAAATGCCCGCCAGGCAACCCGTGCCCAAAAAAATCGTTCCCAAATTAATAAATCAACAAAAAAGCCTTGGCGCCAAAAGGGTACTGGCCAAGCACGAGCTGGAATGGCAAGTTCACCTATATGGCGAGGCGGTGGTCGTGCATTTCCCGCTTCGGTAAAAGAAAATTTTACCCAAAAAATCAATCGAAAAATGTATCGGGCGGGAATGCAATCGATATTTTCCGGTTTGGTTAAAGAAGATCGGCTACAGGTGATAGAAGATATTGAAATTGATGAACCAAAGACCAAAAAATTTGTTACTTGGTTGGAATCATTAGGGCAAAAATCGGCACTGATAGTTTGCCACGATATTAGCGAAAACTTATTTTTAGCATCTCGTAATATTCAAGAGACTTTGGTTATACTTCCGCACGAAATTGATCCATATTCTTTGATTAGATATCCAAAAGTATTGATAACTAAAAAAGCACTTGCTCAAATTGAGGAGCAATATAAATGAATACTAAAACGAATACTGAAAAAAAACTGAGTCAAGGATATAAGGAGAGACTTTATCAAGTGTTGTTAAACCCTTTAATAACCGAAAAAGCAACAAAAATTGCTGATAGTAATAACCAAATTGTTTTTAAAGCAATAAAAAACGCTAAAAAAAGTGAAATAAAAGACGCTATTGAAATGATTTATAAAGTTAAAGTTAACCGAGTTCAAACTTTATCGAGTAAGCCAAAAATTAAGAGACGTGGGATGTATGAAGGTGTGCGATCTGGATATAAAAAAGCTATTGTAAGTGTGCAAAAAGGTCAAGAAATAAATTTTGCGGCTGAGCCGGCAAAGGAAAAAGCAAATTAATATATTAATTATTTACATTATGTTATTTGAAATAGGATACCGATGGCATTAGTTAAAATGAAACCTACTTCACCGGGTCGGAGATTTATGATTCAAAGCGTGAATAACGAGATTTATCGAGGTCGTCCGATAAAATCTTTGATCGAAATAAAAAAAAGAAGTGGTGGTCGTAATAATTTAGGCAGAATTACTACTCGACATATTGGTGGTGGTGCTAAAAAACTTTATCGAAAAATTGATTTTAAACGAGATAAAATCGGCATAAATGGTAAGGTTGAGCGAATTGAACATGATCCCAATCGCAGCGCTCTAATTGCGTTAATTACTTATGCTGATGGAGAACGAAGATATATTATTGCACCAAAAGGTATATCGGTAGGTGATAAAATTGAATCTGGACCCGAAGCTCCAATCAAACCCGGTAATACTATGAAACTTCGAAATTTGCCGATTGGTAGCACAATTCATGGAATTGAATTATCTCCGGGAAAGGGCGCACAACTTGTGCGAACTGCTGGTAATTCAGCCGTGATCTTAGGTCGCGAAGGTAACTATACTCAGATTAGACTTCGCTCCGGTGAAGTTAGAAAAATTTTTATTGATTGTATGGCAACTTTAGGTGAAATCAGTAATTCAGAACATTCACTTCAACAATTAGGAAAAGCCGGAGCTAATAGATGGAAAGGGGTAAGGCCTACGGTTAGAGGAGAAGTGATGAATCCGGTTGATCACCCAATGGGTGGTCGCACTCGGGGAAATCGTCAACCATGTTCACCTTGGGGACAACCGGCAAAAGGTTTTAAAACCCGAAGGAATAAAAGAACCCAAAAAATGATCATTTCAGATCGCCATAAAACTAGGAAACAACGAAGATAATGGAATCTAAAAAATACATTTTTAATTTAATGGAAGAATAATGGCTCGTTCACTAAAAAAAGGTCCATTTGTTGCTCATCATTTGATGAGTAAGGTAGAAAAGGCAATTGAAAAAAAGGATCGAAAACCAATTAAAACCTGGTCAAGAGCTTCGACCATTACCCCAGAATTTGTAGGGCTTACAATTGCCGTTCATAATGGAAGGCAACATATGCCAATTTTTATAACTGAGAATATGGTGGGACATAAATTAGGTGAATTTGCACCTACTCGAACTTTTAAAGGACATGGCGGAGTTGCGAAAAAAGCAGTTGTTAAATAAGTTAAATGGAATTGAGATAAAGGATAATTAATATTGAGATTTATGGCTGAAACTTTGAAAACTATAGCTAAACATTTAAACGCCAGAATATCTGAACAAAAAGCCAGATTAATCGCACAGATGATTCGGGGTGAGAAAGTGGATAAAGCCCTTACTACTTTACGTTTTACCAATAAAAAGGGATCAAATATTGTTATGAAGGTTTTGGAATCAGCAATTGCTAATGCTGAAAACAACAATGGTTGGGATATCGATAAAATAAAAATTGATCATATTTTAGTAGATCGTGGAACAATTTTAAAAAGGTATCATGCCAGAGGACGAGGACGAGGAAATCGAATCCATAAAAGATCTAGCAATATTTCAATTATCTTAACAGAAGAAAACAATTAACTAGGAAGATTATGGGACAAAAAATTCATCCAATAGGCTTTCGATTATCAGTTAATCGTAACTGGCAATCATGTTGGTTTGCAACCCCTAGAGAGTTTCCTAAAATGCTTCAACAAGATATTGAAATTCGAAATTATGTAAGCAAAAGCCTAGGACATGCAAGTATTGGTAAAGTGGTGATTGAACGGCCTAGCAAAAGTGCTAGGATAATAATATATTCTTCAAAACCCGGAGTAGTTATCGGTAAAAAGGGCGAGGGTATCGAAAAACTTCGTCAGGACATGCAAAAAAAATTAGGGGTAGCCGTGGCAATAAATATTGAAGAATTGCGTAAACCGGAATTAAATGCTCAGATTGTTGGAGATTCTATTGCTCAGCAACTAGAAAAAAGAATTATGTTTCGCCGGGCAATGAAAAGAGCTATGCAACAAGCAATTAGAGTAGGTGCTCAAGGGATAAAAATTGAATGTTCGGGCCGACTAAATGGAATTGAAATTGCTCGTTCAGAATGGTATCGAGAAGGCAGAGTACCAATGCATACATTACGCTCGAACATTGATTATGCATTATCAGAAGCTAAAACCACTTATGGAATTATTGGCATTAAAGTTTGGCTTTATCGTGGAGATAGTTTAGTTCATGAAGTAACTACCGAAACGAAAACACACATTACCAGTGAAGAACAATCTAAAGATGCTAATCTTCCTCGCACAATTAGAATATCTAAGAAAAAAACCGATACTGAAGAAAGCACTGAACTAGAACCAGAAGAAAAACCGGCTAAAAAAGCTAAAACTACAAAAGCCAAAATTTCCAAAAAAACTGAGGAGCTAAAGACTCCTAAGAAAAAAGCAACCAAAAAACCAACTGAGAAAAAGACCTCATCTGAAAAAGAACCTTCATCAAAAAAAGTAGAAAAAACAGAAAAATCTGACTCAAATAAAAAAACAGCTCAAACTGCAAAAGCTAAAACTACTAAATCTAAAAAGAGCTCAAAAAGTTCTGCTACCAAAAAACCCAAAGCTAGTAATGTTAAAAGTAAAGATGATAAAGATGATAATGAGCAAACCTAATACTATCGGAGTAAATATTTAATGCTGCAACCCAAAAGAAGAAAGTATCGTAAAGATCAAAAAGGTCGAAACAAGGGTATCGCTACTTCAGGGATAACTGTAGCTTTTGGCGAGTTTGGACTTAAAACTATAGATCATGGAAGGCTTACTTCACGCCAAATTGAAGCAGCTCGTCGGGCAATGACTAGGCATATAAAACGTGATGGTCGGATTTGGATAAGAATTTTTCCCGATAAACCAATTTCCCGAAAACCTGCAGAAGTAAGGATGGGAAGTGGTAAGGGGAATCCCGAATACTTTGTAGCATTAGTTCAACCTGGCAAAATCCTTTATGAAATGGATGGAGTTGCCGAAGCAACTGCCCGAGAAGCTTTTCGATTAGCTGCAGCAAAGCTACCAGTTGGAACAGTTTTTGTAACTCGTCGGTTTAATTAAGGTTTTATAAATAAATTTAATATGAAAGCTAAAGAAATGAGAGAGTTGAGTAGTGAAAAACTACAGCAAGAGATATTAAATCTTCGACAATCTGCATACGGATTGAGAGTGCAACTAGCAACACAACAACATAATAAAACCAGTGAAAAAAAGCGACTTAAAAAATTAATTGCCAGAGCAAAAACTATTCAAAGTGAAAATTCTAAGAAAAATCAAAGTGAATAATTATTATTGAGATAAAAATAATGAACCAAGAGAAAAATCCAAAATCCCATCGTCAGATGAGTGGTATTGTTGTTAGCAATAAACGAATTAAGACTGTCGCAGTTCAAGTAAATAGGCTTATTCGTCACCCGAGATATGGTAAAACAATAACTGTGTCAAGTAAGATTCATGCTCATAATGAGTTGGATGGTATTGAAAAAGGAGATTTTGTTACGATTGAAGAAACTCGCCCTTATTCCAAAACCAAGTCTTGGAAAGTGATAAAAATTGATCGCAAAGCAGAAGCTCCAACTGAAGAAATTGATGACGGAATTGCTGAAGTAGAGCCAAAAGCAAATCCCGAAGAAAATGTTGAAATGAAAATTGAATAAGAATAATCAAGAAATAAAATGATACAACAAGAAACCCGATTAACCGTAGCAGACAATACTGGCGCTAAAAGTGTTTTGTGCATTAAAGTCCTTGGAGGTTCCAAACGCCGCTATGCTCACATTGGTGATCTAATTAAGGTATCAGTAAAAGAAGCAACTCCAAGCGGAAAAGTAAAAAAAGGTGAAGTATTAAATGCCGTTGTAGTTAGAACTAGACAAGGTGTAAGACGACCTGACGGTTCACTAATTAAATTTGACAGGAATGCTGCAGTTTTATTAAATAATAAAAATGAACCAATTGGCACACGTATTTTTGGACCGATAACTCGGGAATTACGAACTGAGAGATTTATGAAGATTGTATCTTTAGCTCCGGAAGTATTATAAATTATGAATTAATAATGAAAAAGTTACGAAAAGGTGATAATGTAGTTGTTCTTTGTGGAAAGGACAAGGGTCGTAATGGAACTATTACTCAAGTAATTGGTGATCGAGCATTAGTAGAGGGTATTAATGTTGTGAAAAGACATACTAAACCAAATCCACAAGCAAACAATCCCGGCGGGGTAATTGATAAAGTAAAGTCAATTCATATATCAAATTTAATGTTAGTTAACTCAAATTCAAATTTAGGTGAACGAGTATCAATTAGATTAGTTGAAAATCAATCTGATTCAAAAAATCACAAAATTAAACGTGAAAGATATTTTAAATCTTCAAATCAAGCGGTGAAATAATGGTTGAAAATAAGTCTACGGAAACTGCCAAAAAGCAAAATAAAGCTAAGGCGGTTATAGATACTTTAAGTAATACATCACCAGCTCGTTTACAAGTTTTTTATCATGATGAACTCGCAAATAAATTAAAAAACGACCTAGAGCTTTCTTCAATTATGGAAGTTCCCCGACTTACTAAAATTACTTTGAATATGGGAGTTGGTGAGGCGGTTGCTGATAAAAAGATTATTGATAATGCTGTTGCCGATATGGTGAAGATTGCCGGTCAAAAACCTCAAGTAACCAAAGCAAGAGTAGCTATTGCCAATTTTAAAGTTAGAATCGGATTCCCGGTTGGATGTAAAGTAACTCTTAGAAGAAAGAGAATGTGGGAATTTTTAGACCGTTTAATTTCGGTTGCAATTCCCAGAATTCGTGACTTTCGAGGAATTTCAAGTAAGCAGTTTGATGGAAGGGGAAACTTTAGTATGGGGATAAATGAGCAAATAATTTTTCCAGAAATTGATTATGACAAAGTAGATAAATTACGCGGGATGAATATTGTTTTTACTACCACAGCTAAAAATAATGAGCATGCTAAAGCATTATTAGCTGGATTTTCATTTCCATTTAGAAATTAATATTTTAAATATACAAAAATGGCAAAAATATCATTAATTAATCGAAACCTTAAAAGAAAAAGAGTTGCACTTCGTTATGCAAATAAGGTTGTTGAATTAAAAAAAATTATCGATAATGCTAATGCAGATGACAACTCAAAATTTGAAGCTCGCTTAGCATTAGAAAAATTACCAAGAGATGCTCATCAATGTAGACATCGCAATCGATGTTTTTTAACCGGACGCCCCCGCGGAGTATATCGACGATTTGGTCTAGGGCGTAACAAACTTAGGGATTTAGCTCTTCGCGGTGATATTCCCGGAATTACGAAAGCGAGTTGGTAAATGTTAGATCCAATTTCCGATATGCTCACCCGAATTCGCAACGCTCAAGCGATTAATAAACATTTTGTATTGGTTCCTGCCTCAAAAATCAAAATTGCCATCGCTCAAGTATTAAAAGATGAAGGTTATATTTCAGATTTTGAGATTTCAGAAAAAACCCAAATACCTAAGGTAGGTAAAGCGGGAGCTAAATCAAAGTCATCAAAGAAAACTTTATTTCCGCAAATTAAGATTTTTCTTAAATACTATGCGGGCAGACCGGTAATAGAAGTAATCGAGAGAATATCTACTTCGGGCTTACGTAAATATTCCAACTTTGAAAAACTGCCTCGACCTATGAACGGCTTAGGAATAGCAATAATTTCTACTTCTCAAGGTGTTGTTTCAGATCGAAAAGCTCGGGAATTAAAAATTGGTGGTGAAATCTTATGTTCGGTTTATTAATTCGGAAAAAATCATGTCACGCTTAATTCGTCTACCGGCAACAATACCGGACAAAGTAAAAGTTGTTATAGAAAATGATATGATTTTAGTTGAAGGACCACTAGGTAAGCTCCAGCAAAAAGTATTACCCCAAACAGAAGTAATTGTAGAAGATGCAACAGTGAAAGTTAAACCTACAAATCTCAAAGACACGATGTATGCAGGTTCAACTATGGCCTTTATTAAAAATATGCTTAAGGGTGTTAGTGAAGGCTTTGAAAAAAAACTTAAATTAGTCGGAGTAGGCTTTCGAGCCCAGGCTCAAGGAGATTCACTAACACTATCTGTAGGTTATTCTCATCCGATAGTTCATAAAATGCCTACAGGGATAAATGTAGAAACTCCTTCTCAAACAGATATCACCATCAAAGGCAACGACAAACAAAAAGTATCCCAAGTAGCGGCAGATATTCGGGCTCTTCGTAAACCTGAACCATATAAAGGGAAAGGGATTAGATATGAAGATGAAATGGTTATCATTAAAGAGACTAAGAAAAAGAAATAAGATTTTTAGGATACATTATGTCAACTAAGAAAATGCAAAGAATACGACGAGCGAAAAAGTCGCGAAATATTATTCGGATTCAGGAAATTCCTAGACTAACTGTTAATCGAACCAATAATCATATTTATGCTCAAATAATTTCAGCCTGTGGCAGTAAAGTTTTAGCATCTACTTCAACATTAGATAATAATATTATTGATAATAAAAAGGGCAATAATATTGAAAACTCTAGCAAAATAGGTAAAACCATAGCCGAAAAATCAATCAGTGCAGGTATCGAAAAAGTTGCATTTGATCGTTCGGGATTTCGTTATCACGGTAGGATTAAAGCCCTAGCTGAAGCAGCACGTGAAAAAGGATTAAAGTTTTAATCGAATATTAGGAAAATTAAATGTCAAATACTGCCATAAGCACTGAAATTGAAAAACACGAGGATGGTCTTCGCGATAAGATGATCTCGGTAAATCGGGTAACTAAAGTAGTAAAAGGTGGTAGAATTATGAGTTTTTCGGCGTTGACCGTAGTTGGTGATGGTAACGGCGGCATAGGTTATGGAACTGGTAAATCACGCGAAGTGCCTAAGGCTGTTAGTAAAGCTAATGAAAAGGCGAGACTTTCTTTAAAAAAGATTCCGTTAAAGAAAGGAACTTTTCACCATACAGTAATTGGTAAACATGGTTCGGCTAAGGTATTCATCCAACCCGCAACTGATGGTACCGGAATTATTGCAGGAGCAGCTGCCCGGGCAGTTTTTGAAGTTATGGGGGTGAAAAATGTGCTCTCAAAATGTTTTGGTTCTACTAATCCTTACAATGTTGTGATGGCGACAGTAAATGGTTTATTAAAACTCAATACTCCAACTGATATTGCGTATAAAAGAGGAAAAAGTGTTGAGGAATTATTTAGTAAAGAAAATGCAAAAACGGATAGCTAATGGCAAATAAGGAAAATAATAATCAGACTTTGACCATTACTTTAGTTAAAGGTTTGGCGAGGATTAAACCCCAGCATCGTAAAACTATTGAATCCTTAGGATTAAAAAAAATTGGCGATATTGTTGAGCGGCCTAATAATCCTGCGGTTTTAGGAATGATTAATCAGATTAATTATTTAATCTCAGTTAAATAAAAACTAAAGCATTAAATAATTTAAATAGTATGCAACTACAATTAAATAAAATTAAACCGGCAAAAGGTTCTAATTCTGTCAATCGTCGGGTAGGCAGGGGGATAGGTAGCGGTTGGGGAAAAACATCCGGTCGGGGACATAAAGGTCAAAAATCTAGAGCCGGTGGTTTTCACAAAATCGGTTTTGAAGGCGGTCAAATGCCGATGCATAAAAGACTACCAAAAAGAGGATTTACCGCCAATCGTAAAATTGGAGCAAACAGGTCTGTGTTAATTCGATTATCGGATCTAGCTAAGATTGAAGAAAATGAAATTGATATTTTGATATTAAAAAAATTTAAACTGCTCAAACAAGCTGAAAATCGGGTAAAAGTTGTAGCTACCGGTAAATTAGAAAAGGCAATAAATATTAAAAATCTTTATACTAGTAAAAATGCTAAAGAGATTATTGAAAAAGCCGGTGGATCAGTAAGTTTTAGTGAGACTACAAATACTGATCGCAAACTACCCAAAAAGGAAAATTAATTTAAAAGTTAAATGAATCGCCCAAAAATTTCACCGGAACTACGAAATAGAATTTTCTTTCTATTAGGGGCAATTATTGTCTATCGGATCGGATCTCATATTCCGGTACCGGGAATTGATGTCGAGTTATTAAAAGAATCTTTTGAATCACAAAAGGGTGGATTGTTAGGAATGTTAGATGTGTTTTCTGGTGGAGCTTTAGGACGAGTATCACTATTTGCATTAGGAATAATGCCTTATATTACTGCATCAATTATTATGCAAATGCTCTCGCATACTCTGCCTTCAATGGAAGCAATTCGTAAGGAAGGATCTTCAGGTCATCGGAAAATAACTCAATGGACTCGTTATCTAACAGTAGTGTTAACTATGTTTCAAGCTTACGGGGTGGCAGTGGCATTAGAGGGTCAGCCATTTGTTACTACACCTGGGATCGGCTTTAGAATAATGATGGTTGTATCACTAACTACAGGAACGGTTTTTTTATTATGGTTAGGTGAACAAATTACTGAGCGAGGAGTTGGCAATGGAATTTCAATTCTAATTTTTGCAGGAATTGCTTCCGGTATGCCGCAAGGAATAATTTCATTTTTAGAATTAGTTCGTAATAATACAATCTCTCCGATTCCTGCATTATTTATTATCGCAATAATTATTGCAGCAATTTCGGTTGTGGTTTTGGTGGAAAGAGCCCAAAGAAGGATACCGGTAAATTATCCAAGAATGCAAGCTAGCGGTCCAATTGGAAAAAAGACTACCCATTTACCAATGAAATTGAATATTGCAGGGGTTATCCCGCCGATTTTTGCCTCGGCATTGTTATTATTTCCAACCACTTTGTTAAGTTGGACTGAAAACCCAGCTAACCAAGGAGGAACAATAAATCTGGTAAAAAACTTTGCAGCAAGTTTAACTCCCGGTAGTTATACCTATGTGATTATTTATGGATTTCTAGTGGTATTTTTTGCCTTTTTTTATACTAATATTGTTTTTAATACTCGGGAAACTTCCGATAATTTGAAAAGAAGTGGGGCATTAATTCCGGGGATGAGACCGGGAGAGCAAACCAGCAAATATCTGGATTCAATGACTTTAAAGCTTACAATTATCGGCGCAACATATTTAGCCATTATTTGTCTGTTGCCTGAAGTTTTACGAATGGGAATTCCGGCAATTCCCTTTTATTTAGGCGGAACGACCTTATTAATTTTAGTAGTAGTAGCACTTGATTTTCAAGAACAGATATCTGCGCATTTAATGTCACAGCAATATGAATCATTGCTTAAAAAAGCTAGATTTAAAAAGGGTTTCAATCCATAAACTATGGCGAAGGAGGAAGTGATAGAAATGGATGGTGAAGTTATGGAAAACTTACCTAACGCAACATTTAAAGTAAGGCTGGAAAATGGCCATAATATTTTGGGACATATTTCCGGGAAAATGCGAATGAATTATATTCGAATCTTACCGGGGGATAAAGTAAAAGTTCAGCTTACCCCATACGATTTATCTAAAGGACGAATAATTTTTCGCACGAAATAAAATTTGGAGAGTTTATGAAAGTACAAGCTTCAGTTAAAAAGAAATGTCGCAATTGTAAAGTAATTCGACGCAAAGGTGTAGTTAGAATTATCTGTAAAGAAGCTCGTCATAAACAAAGGCAAGGTTAAATTAATTAAACTTATTTAGGATTACTATGGCACGTATAGCAGGTATAAATATCGCTCCCAATAAGCATACTGAAATTGGGCTATCCGGGATCTACGGGATTGGGCGATCACGAGCTCGAAAAATTTGCGAGAATACTCAGATTCCTTTTGAAAAAAAAATTAAGGATTTATCTGAAGCCGAACTCGAAAAAATTCGTCATGAAATAACTTCAATGCGAACTGAGGGTGATCTTCGCCGTGAGTTTCAAATGAGTATTAAAAGGCTGATTGATTTAGGAACTTATCGTGGACAGCGCCATCGTAAAGGATTACCAATTAGAGGACAAAGAACCCGAACCAATGCACGAACTCGTAAAGGGCCAAGGAAGTCTGTTGCCGCATCACCAGCGGCAAAAGCTGCAGCCGCGCGTTAAAGTATTAAAAAACTAAATAATTAGTAATAAGGATTTGAATGAATAAACAAACTACAGCAGCATCAAAAAAAACTAAGGGTGCTGCTAAAACAAAAAAGAAAATTAAAAGAAGTATTCTTGATGCTGTAGCTCATGTCTATGCTTCTTTTAATAATACCATTATAACTATAACCGATAAACAAGGATTAACCTTAGCCTGGTCAACAAGTGGCTCAAATGGTTTTAAAGGTTCAAGAAAAAGTACGGCTTTTGCTGCTCAAGTTGCAGCTGATTCAGTTGGAAAAACCATTGCCGATTATGGTATAAAAAATTTAGAAATTAAAATATCCGGACCTGGTCCGGGTCGTGAATCAACAGTTAGAGCTTTGAATGCTCAAGGATATAAGATTACATCAATTGTAGATGTGACTCCGATGCCTCATAACGGATGCCGTTCACCTAAGCGTAGAAGAATTTAGTTTAGTTAATTTATAAAGCAGAAAGTCGAAAAATGGCAAAATATACAGATTCAAAATGTTCCCTCTGTCGCCGAGAGGGAGAAAAATTATTTTTAAAAGGTGAACGATGTCATAGTGCAAAATGTGCTTATGAGCGACGCAGTTATGCTCCGGGTCAACACGGCACACGATCGGGAGCTAGAAAGTCCGATTATGCAATTCATCTTCGTGAAAAACAAAAAATTCGGAGAATTTATAATATGACTGAACGACCTTTTCGCAAAGCTTATAAAAACGCTTCCCATGCAAAAGGCAATACTGGAGCAATTTTATTACAGAATTTAGAAAGTCGTTTAGATCAGATAGTTTATAAAATTGGTTTAGGTGCTTCGAGTTCAGAAGCTCGACAGTTAATTCGTCATAATGGAATTTTGGTTAATGGAAAACGAGTTAATATTCCATCATATCGTGTTAAAGCTGGCGATATTATTGAACCTACTGCAAACGCTAAAGAGCAACTACGGGTGAAAGCTGCTTTTGCAGCTCAAGAAACCCGAGATTTTCCTGAATGGATTTCGGTCAATTCTTCAGCTATGAGTGGAACAATTAAAAATTTACCTGAACGAGATCAAATATCCGGAACTTTAAACGAAGCATTAGTTATTGAGCTTTATTCAAAATAATATGCAACTATTTTCTTGAAAAAATTAAGAAAATATTATTAAATAGGAGTTATGTTAATGGATCAAGAATTGTTAAAACCTCGCTCAGTTGATATGGAACAGCTTTCGCCTTTACATGCGAAAGTTATTTTAGAGCCATTTGAAAGAGGTTATGGACATACCTTAGGTAATGCATTGAGAAGAGTGCTTTTATCTTCAATGTATGGATATGCAATTACCGAAGTTACTATTGCAGGGGTTTCTCATGAATACCAAGCACTAGAAGGTGCTAGAGAAGATGTTGTCGAGATCTTATTAAATCTTAAAAGTGTGGTTTTTATCTTAAAAGAAATCGATGAGGTAAAACTTAGATTAAATAAAACTGGCAAGACTATCGTAACCGCAGGGGACATTGAAAGGGTAACAGATGTGGAAATAGTTAATCCCGATTATATTATTGCTCATTTAAATGAAGGTGCGGTTTTAGATATGGAACTCACAGTTAAAGGCGGTCGGGGTTATGTTCCGGCAAACCTGTCTCATGAAATCTCCCAAATTGGCACAGGACGAAAACTAAATCTTGATGCATCATTTTCTCCAATTAGAAAAGTAAGCTTTCAAGTTGAAAATGCTAGAGTTGCTAACCGAACTGACTTAGATCGATTAATAATTGATATTGAAACCAACGGAGCTATTGAGCCTAATGCTGCAGTTTGTAGAGCTGCGAGTATACTAATGGATCAGCTATCTTCATTTGCCGAAACTTCTTCGGTAAGACAAAGAAAAGAACAAACAATCACCAAAACCCAATCATTTGATCCGTTATTAATGAAAACAGTTGATGACATTGAATTTACCAGCAGATCGGCGAATTCACTTAAAGCTGAGGGGATTATTTATATTGGTGATCTAATTCAACGAAGCGAATTAGATCTTTTAAAGACTCCGAATCTTGGTCGTAAATCATTAAATGAAATTAAATCAGTTTTACAAACTTATGGATTAATGCTGGGAATGAGACTTGAGAATTGGCCGCCAACTAATCTAGAACATAAAATATATTAATACAAATAATTTTAGGTGTTTTAATGAGACATAAAAAAGGATTAAGAAAATTTAATCGTACCAGCAGTCATCGAAAAGCGATGTTTCGAAATTTAGCTACAGCAATTATTCGAGAAGAAGTAATTAAAACTACTTTACCAAAAGCAAAAGCAATAAGAAAGGTTGTAGAACCTCTAATCACATTAGGGAAAAAACCCTCATTGGCAAATCGCCGATTAGCATTTAGTCGGCTTCGTAATGAAGACTTGGTTAAAAAAATCTTCGATGATCTAGGACCGCGTTACCAAAATCGTAATGGCGGCTATTTACGAATTTTAAAATGCGGTTTTCGTTCAGGAGATAATGCACCAATGGCTTATATTGAGCTACTTGATCGACCAATTGAAGCAGTTGAACCCAAAAAAGCTGAAGAGAAGAAAACAGCAGAAGCTGCAAATTAAGTAATATATTTTCTAATATTTTTGACGATCAATTAAAGCTCTAGCAATAGTTCCTAAATCAAGATACTCAATTTCTCCACCGACTGGTACCCCATGTGCTAATCTAGTAAGTTTAATCTTGTGATTAGCAATTAATTCAGATAAAACATATGCTGTAGTTTCACCCTCATTAGTGAAATTTGTAGCTAAGATAATTTCATCAATTTTTGTTTGAGCATTTACAATTCTTTTTTCTAGCTTTGAAAATCCGATACTTGTAGGAGTTGTGCCGTCAATTGGTGAAAGAACTCCCATAAGAACATAATAAAGTCCGTCAAATTTGTGAGTTTGCTCAATCGCTATAAGATCCATTGGTGATTCAACAATACATAGTTTTGAATTATTGCGTTTGGGATTTGAACAAACATTGCATATTTCTTCAGGACTAAAATTATTACATAACCTACAATTACCTAGGTTGGCTAATGCATCGTTAAGACTATCCGCTAGTTTTTTTGAATGCTGGCGTTTATTAGCCAATAAATGAAAGGCAATTCGTTGGGCTGAACGTTTTCCTACATGAGGTAGGCATTGTAAAGCGGAAATTAATTCATCCCAGTGATTATTCACAAGAGATTGATTAATTTATTTTGATAAGGAAATAAGTAATTAGACGATATTCAATCCGCGGGTAGCACTTTGGCTTGATTCAACTATACCAGTTTCTTTAGCTTGTTTGCTTTCTAGTTTAATCCGTAGGCGAACATCATTAATTGAATCAGCATTTCGCAGAGCATCTTCATAAGTAATCTTTCCTTCTTCAAAAAGCTCATATACCGCTTGATCAAAAGTTTGCATACCTTGTTCCCTGGATTTTTTAATTACTTCCTTTAATTCTCCAATTTCTCCTGAAAGAATTTTTTCTTTAACTAATGGGGAGTTGATCATAACTTCAACCGCCGGAGCGCGGCCTTTTCGTTCTTTCAGTGGAACTAATCGTTGAGAGATTATCGCACGCAAATTCATTGCTAAATCCATTAATAATTGCTCGCGTTTTTCCTCGGGGAAGAAATTGATAATTCGATCTAGAGATTGGTTGGCATTATTTGCGTGTAAAGTCATTATACATAGATGACCAGTTTCAGCCATTTGAACTGCATGTGACATAGTTTCGCGATCCCGAACCTCACCAATAAAAATCACATCAGGTGCTTGTCTCAAAGCATTTTTTAAAGCAATCTCCCACGATTGACTGTCGATTCCAATTTCTCGTTGGGTAACTAAAGATTTCTTATGAGGATGTACAAATTCTACTGGATCTTCTAAGGTTAAAATATGATCTTCAGAATTTTCATTTCGATAATCTAAAAGAGACGCAACTGAAGTAGTTTTACCTTGACCGGTTCCCCCTACAAAAATTATTAATCCTCTTCTTAATAATGCTAAATCCCGTAATACTACTGGCAGACCTAGATCTTCGAAACGGGGAATTTGTGAAACCACTCTACGAACCACCATTCCAACATTTCCTTGTTGAAAAAACACACTTACCCGAAATCGACCAATATCTAAAGGTGATATCGCGAAATTTGCCTCTTTAGTTTTTTCAAATTCAGCAGCTTGTTTATCATTCATTATCGCCCGGGCAATCTCCAAAGTATGATTGGGCGTCATAATTAACGAAGATTGTGGAGTAATCTTACCGGCAAGCTTTATTGAAGGTGATGCCCCTACAGTAATAAATAAATCTGAACCGTTTCGGGCAACTAATATTCTTAGAAGGTCATAGATAAAAGTAACTGCCTTGTCGCGTTCGTTTTCAGCCATGTAATTTCCTTATTATACTAATTCGTTTAGACTTTCTTTGTTTTGAGCTTTAGAAGCTGCTTCAGATGAAGATACAACCCCTCGACGATATAATTCGATTAAATTTTGATCTAAAGTTTGCATTCCATAACCTTGTCCTGTTTGCAAAGCTGAATTAATTTGTGCAACTTTATTTTCTCTTATCAAATTTCGAATAGCTGGAGTTCCGATCATTATTTCATGAGCTGCAACACGCCCACGCCCATCCTTAGTTTTTAATAAACTTTGGGCAATCACAGCTTTTAGAGATTCCGATAACATTGAGCGAACCATTTCTTTTTCAGCAGCTGGGAAAACATCTACAACTCGATCAATAGTCTTTGCTGCAGAAGAAGTATGTAAAGTTCCAAAAACTAGATGTCCGGTTTCAGCTGCAGTTAATGCTAAACGAATCGTTTCCAGATCACGCATTTCCCCAACTAAAATTACATCTGGATCTTCCCTAAGCGCTGATCTAAGTGCATTATTAAATGATAGGGTATGAGGGCCCACTTCTCGTTGATTAATTAAACTATTTTTTGAGGAATGAACAAACTCAATTGGATCTTCAACTGTGAGAATATGAGCCTTTTCAGTTTCATTAATATGATTGACCATCGCAGCTAAAGTAGTGCTTTTACCTGAGCCGGTAGGACCGGTTACTAAAACAATTCCACGAGGATATAATGATATTTCTTTAAAAATTTCTGGACACTTAAGTTCTTCTAAGGTTAGAACTTTAGATGGAATTGTTCGAAATACCGCACCCGGACCACGATTTTGATTAAATGCATTAACTCTAAATCTTGCTAAATTTGGAACTTCAAAAGAAAAATCACATTCAAGGGTTTCTTCATAAATCCGTCTTTGAGAATCAGACATAATATCATAGACCAAATCATGCACTTCTTTATTATTAAGTGAAGGTAAATTAACTCTACGAATATCTCCGTGGACTCTCAGAAGTGGTGGCAGACCTGCAGATAAATGTAAATCCGAAGCTTTATTTTGAACTGAAAATTGTAAAAGGTCAGTAATATCCATACTTTTAAAATAAATTATTAGATAAAATTAAATATTATTATTGCGGATTTAAATATCCTTGTTCAATTAATTTTTTTTGGTAATCCTCAATTTCTCTTTTTGAAGTTAATAATCTTTGTTTAGATTCTTCAGTTTGTTGTTTACGGCTAACAATTTCAGCTTCAATTTCAACAACGGTTTTCTTGTAAGTTTCTAATAACTGGTCATTACAATCACCGGATTTTTCTTTTCTGGCTAGTTTATCTTCACAAGTTTTTACATTATCTCGGGCGGTTTGTAATCGTGATTCAGTAATTTTAATGTTAGCATCAGATTCTTTTTCTTGTCGTTCAATTTCTCGATCAATTGCATCTGGACTTCCAAAAACATTTAATAGTTCTTGAAAACGCCTTTCTTCGTCTAGTCTTTGTTTTTCTATCTCTTCTAGTTCGCGTTTTTTTAAGAGTAATGCGGCTTTTTCAGTTCGAGTAAGTGGTGGAGGAATTTCATCGACTATTAACCCATGTTGATTTATAGCTTGAGTTTCTTTTCCCCAACAATCTGAGCGTTTATCTGAACACACCTTTTGTTGTTCATTATTTAAACAGCAATACAATACCCCAGAAGTAATTTGAGCGCTTACAATTGGTGAAAGTAGTAATAAACCGGCACTAAATAATAACTGTATTTGGCTTTTTAATTTCATAAATTTTCCTACAAAGTTTTTATCCAAATTCCAAAATTTACCAGCAATTTATCAATAATATTTTTATTAGATTAAAAATTCTTTCACTATATGTTGCATAACATTACAATGATTTTAACAATTTTTTATTCAATTTTAATAACAAGATAGAGATTTTTACTAAGAAATTACTATTATTAGACTAATTTTTCACTTTTTTAACATATTTACATTATTATTCCTAATAAATTCTTGTATCTAAGTTGAAAATAACTAATATTTAGGGCTATGGTAATATTATACTTAATAGTTAACAAATTCTTTGTATGAACGAGATTATCGAATTTATTAATGCTGATTCTTGGAATTTAGTATGGGTGATTACCGCATTAATAACCGGAGGATTATTTTTTTCAACTTTACTACCTACATCATTGAATAAAAGTATGATTCCTGCAAATGAAATTGCAAAAAATGTTAATAATTATTCAGCAATTTTAATTGATATTCGTGAAAAAAATCAGTTTGTTCAAGGTCACATACCTGGATCAAAAAATGCGCCATCGGCTCAGTTATCACAATATTTATCTAATAATCGAATTAAAAAGGAACAGGCGATTATTTTAATTTGTGAAAATGGTAACAAATCTGCCCAATCCTTTAGAAAGATGAAATCCGAAGGTTATAGCAAACCGTATGTCTTACAAATGGGTTTAAATGGTTGGCGAAATGCAAATTACCCATTAACTAAAAAATGAGAAAAAATTATGAGTAAAAAAGTAGTTATGTATTCAACAAAAGTTTGTCCGTATTGTATTGCTGCTGAAAAATTATTAAACCAATTAGGGCACCCAATTGATGAAAAAATTCTAATCGATGTAGATCCTCAAAAGAAAATCGAAATGACCTCCAAAACTAATCGAAATACTGTTCCACAAATTTTTATTGGTGAAACCCATGTTGGAGGGTTTGATGATTTATCCAACCTGGTTAAAAATAACAAGTTAAATGAGTTATTTTAAAAATTAAGTTGATATGGATACTTCAAATCAAACTGATATAAACCAAAGTGCTGCTCCGCCGATAAATGCAAAAACCGAAAATCAACCAATTTTTTCATTTATCCGTCATTATGTTAAAGATTTATCTTTAGAATTTCCATCCGCACCAAAAATATTTAATCGTGGAGAAAAAAATGAATTGGAGTTGAACTTACAAGCTAGTCATCAGCAGATTGAAAATAATTATTATGAAGTTGAGCTCACGGCAAAAGCCAATATGATTGCTAAAACAGAAAAAAAAATTTTAATGTTAATTGAATGTAAGTATGGCGGACTTTTTGAAATAGCTAATGTAAGCAATAATCAATTAGAAATGCTGCTAAATATTCATGCAATGGAAATTGTTTTTCCCTATTTGCGTGAAACAATCAGTAATTTATCTTTACGAACATCGCTTCAACCGATATTAATTCCTCCAACAAATTTTGAAAAACTTTATCAACAAAGAAAAAAAGAAAATAAAACTCAATAATTCTGGAGCTTTTATGTTTTTGTTTACCAAATTATGTAAGCCATTAATTTATTTTACAACTTTAGTAATTTTTACTCAATTTGTTTCAACAGCATTAGGGCAAAATAAATCTAAGTCAAATTCGGTTGTCGCAAATGCATCAATTGCTACAAATTATGCTGAAGTGTATGAGGGACCAAATACTAAAACACCAATTGCGATAATTTCCAAATTTACGCCGGTAAAAATTTTATCGAAAGCCAGCATTTATTCAAAAATTCGCGATGCATGGGGAAATGATGGCTGGGTTAAAAGTGAAGTTCTCAACTCTAAAGATCGATATGTTATTACCAAAGCCCCGCTAACTCAAATTATTAAAACTCCAGGATCAAATGATGTAGCTTTTGAAGTTACCGGTTCCGTTGCCTTACAACTAATTGGCACTCAAGGTGATTGGCTGAAAGTCAAACATTTTGATCAACAAATGGGATTTGTTCAGGCATCAAGCATATTGGGATTCTGAAAATTTGATGATCGATATTATCGGGGCGGGTGCATGGGGAACAGCTTTAGCATTTTGTCTAGCCGAAAAAAAAAGTCCGATAAAATTATTTACTAAAACTAAAGATCAAGCAAAGGAAATTAATTATTTAAAAAAAAATCAAAAATATTTTCCTGACCATCAAATCCCCAATGAAATATCAATTTCTGCATTAGCAGAAGTAAACGCAGACTCAATTGCTGAAATAGCATTTGTTTGCATTCCAACTACTTTTCTCGAAAATTTATTTAGCAAATATTTTGTAGTTTTGCAAAACTACAAATCAATAATTATTGCTAGCAAGGGAATCGAAATTGAAAGTGGTTTTTTACCTCATCAAATCGCTTTTCAGTATTTTAAAAATGAAAAACCAGATATCGCAATAATATCCGGTCCAAGCTTTGCTGAAGAATTAATTAAAAAAAAGCCGGCAGCTTTAACATTTGCCGCAAAAGAATTATCTGTAGCGCAAAAGCTCGCAAAGATAATATCAAGAAAGCATTTAAGAATTTATCCAAGTAGTGATCTAAATGGAGTAGCAACATTAGGAG
>Ga0209562_1000251_pt1 | contig 21129 bp, 10 predicted proteins | sample WorMetvacBELIZE2_FD_187399 | JGI IMG/M metagenome (GOLD analysis project Ga0209562, IMG submission 187399) | Marine gutless worms symbiont microbial communities from Max Planck institute for Marine Microbiology, Germany - Olavius vacuus BELIZE.2... | ecosystem: Host-associated > Annelida >... | reverse complement strand
CTTGGCCGCATTCACAGCCTACATCCCTGCAGTCTTGCGGACCACCCATGGAGCTGCCGCCACCGTCGTCGTCAGCTTGACCAGCTAGGAGTTGAGTGAGCAAAGTACAGATCAGACAACGTGGCGCCAAAATCCTAGGCTGACTAGTGCTGAAACCGTGACCGTTCGGCCATCACGTTTATCACACGCTGATCAACGTGACCCACCCAGTCATGGTTATATATATAGGCCTAACGACCGTATGGACTGGTACAACAAAACGAATTCAAATGTGAATTCCAATTCAGGCCTAAGAACCAGTGTTAGGATTTTAGGAAAAACGAATTTAAAAATGGAACAGCACTGACGTACGGCCACCCACCAAGCTCTCCCGCTCTGCCGCCGCCGCCAAGAATAAGGCGGCGTCGCCCTGTCGCTTGCCGGCCGATGACTGGCCGTCTGTTTGGGACCTTTGAGGCGGCATCAATCAAATGAGAGATAATTATCGCCGTTCTGCGTTGTTTGTCGGACTGTGTGTTTGCCTATTATGCGCGATCGAGTGTCAGAAGCTGCAGACGACGCTGGAATCGCCAGAAAACTGCGGGCGACCAGGTTCTCTGGAGGAAGCCTGTAAATAGGAGTCCGCCACCTTGCAGATTGCCATATCATCCCATATAAGGGACTTGACACTACACCATCTGATGAGAGAACAGCTGTCTGGCAGCTTGCCATCAGAGCGTACCAGACCAGATGGCTCCTTAGTGGCTGGAATTCCTGCCGTCTCCAGTGCGCAAGATGCAGTCGTTCAGTACATGGTGTCTGTCAGCGTGACCAGGCGCGACAGTGCATGTACATACCAGACTGTGAATGCCTGGCGGGTCAACGCTGGCACAGCAGAGGCAGATGTGTGCCTTGCCGAGGCGAGGTCAACTCCAAGATGCAAGGCCACAGCTACACGAAATGCCTCATCAGTCATCATTTAGTCTGAGGCCACACGCTGAGATGGGCAGTGTGAGCAACCAGTCACCCATGCGAGGAGACCAACTCATTGAAAAAGAGAAGGCTGGACCTCTTCGCCGTTATTCAAATTTATTATTATTATATGCATTTGGAAACACTCCATAAGTCATTAGAAAAACGAATTGTGGGAGCGGAGACAGTTTGCAAATGCCAGTTCGTAAAAATGTTATTAACAGGACTACACTGAGAGTCAGTGGCCCATTACTTTTTTTGTTTGCCATATAATACACTTGCATGAGTATTTTTATAGTTTGAAAGTAACTTTGATTATCTAATAAAGTCAGTTTCTTGTAGAATGTGGACCACTAGAGACTATAAGAATGTGCCATGTAGCCCTCAGATGCAAAAGTTTGCCAACTTCTGCCTTGAACACTATGACTGAAATGCATGTGTATGAGCGAGTTGATAAGCTGTCTGTACATATAAAGTGAATTTGTTGTGCAGGGAAATGTGTGAAGAGCAGGTTGCTTACTACAGTTCCGTCGTTCAATTTGATGCAGTGTGTGCAGCACTGTCTGCAGACAGTCGCTACTCATGTGAAGTGGCACTGTTGCAAACTTTGACTGACATTCGTACTGACGTCATTACACACATGAGCATTACTGCAGAACTGGATGCTAAATATCGGGGATTGAGAAAGTCAGCAATTGTGGCTCATGACGGTGTGTTGATCATATTTGTTGTTATGCTCTCGTTTCATTCATACATGGCATCACTTGGCTCTCATACATGTTTGTGCATCTCTCATTTTGTTGTAGCTGACTATCCTTGATTTCTAAATCTGCCTTTTTTATTAGAGACATAATTTTACTAAATTTCTGTAGCATTAAATGGCCTTTATTTTGCATATGTGATGCAAGTGTGACTGCGTGTGTCTGTATAGTTGTTGCCTTCGACATAATAAACAATTATTATTAAGCTGCTCACTGTCATGTCTGTGCAAAATGTCTTTTCTACTTATATTTATTAATGCACTCTGTTAACTGAAAACTGAGCAACTTGATTAACCTGCACTGCTCATGCCTACCCCATCCATTGTGCTCAGCAGGATGGGAACTTAGGCATAGCTAGCTTACCTGGTGTGGGTTAGAGAGGCTGGTTGCAGTACTTTTAGCTCATGACAATAATAGCTGATCCTTACAAGATTATGCAGCCTCACTGGTGATGCAAGCAGTGCTCTAGCACATGTGCAGTGTTTGTAAAATAGTGATCTTGAGTGTTTCTGAACACATTTATATATACTGTGGTGTTTTTATACATTCTACATTTTGGATTGCTTTTTGGTAAAGTAAAACTTCGTTAACACGGACTTCTGGAAACCGACGAAGGACGTCTGTGTTAACCGAGGTCCGTGTTATCCGAACACTGAAAAAAATCAAAGCTTACACACACTGTAAATGCAAGACAGTCATCATCATCATCATCCTTTATTATGCATGAGGCAGCACAGAAGTAATTTTCTGGTCTAAATCTAACACAGTTTGTGTTTGTTACTCATTTTGACGCATACATACCAGCAACCTGTAACATTAGCATTCCATCACCAGCAGTAGTCTTTACAGCCAGGCGCGGCCACCACCATCCCTGCCTGCGGCGATCACTTACAATACATGTAGTGAACTTAGTGGACCGACACCTCCAGGTGCAGCAGCCAGGGTGCTAGTACCATGGATGTCATGTAGTTAGTATGCTGTAAGTGATGTAGCCATAATCAACCTGCCTCCCACGTGCCATGTCGCTGGTCCGAGCCACTTTGTCTGTGTTAACTGGTGTACTTTGGTACTCAACGGGTCCGAAATGGAGTCTCTGTTATCAGAAAGTCCATGCTAACCAAGTTCGTGTTATCCATTGGCGTCTGTATAAAACCAAGGACTTTTGACTGGGCCAAAAAATTTGTCCGTGTAAACCGAGGGTCTGTGTTATGTGAGTCCGTGTTAACAAAGTTTTACTGTACTTTGACTTTTTTGTGACTGTTAGAGAATTGAATATGTGTCACACTGATATGTGTATTGCTTGGTTTACACCACTTCGTGTGAAACTGTTTTGCTGTGTTATTGTAGAGATGTTACAGAAGCTGAAGCAGGCATCTGAAGCTGCTGATGAGAATCTAAATGAAGTTCCTGTATGTAATGATTCAAACAGTATTGATGATGCAGACAATGTCAACGAATCTGATGATGGAGGTAAATTACAGGATGGACACGAAGTGCATATCGACATGGTGAAGTTGGCCAGCAGAGATGATGGTGATGATGATGATGATGATGTTGATGCCAGCACTGATATAGTGGCTGAAAGATGTCTTTCCAGTGTCGACGGCGTGTCTCTGACATTGGGCCAGCATGATTCAGAAACAGATCAAGACAGTGAGCTGTCACATCATTCTAATGTAAATAAAGAAACGCCAGAGTCCAACGACCAGCAGGCCTGCACTGAGATAGATCAGAATGCAAGACTTGCTAATTCAGATTCTGGATGTAGCTCACCATGTACTGTAAGTGCTGATGATGCCAGTGCAGGTACAACTCCAGGTATTTGTTATGAAACCATATTTGTAGTCATAAGACAACAGTAAGAGTGCTGCTTTGCTAAGAGGCTCAGTAAACTCACTACATGTTATCTGTTAGAATGATGTATGAGTAGAAGCAATACATGAGATGGAATGTGTGTAGGTAATTCATCATGTTGCAGGGTTTTACTAAGTCTGTTGACAGCAGTAATCTTTTAGTTACAGTTTGGAATTGAACTGATCAAACAGTTGGGTGATTAAAAAGAGCATTTACTTATTCTGCTGAACTGAAGTCGATCTGTATGTACCATAAAAATTCGAATATAATACGCGCAGTTTTTACCATAAATAGAGGTCTGGTAGCTTGAGTCGGTTTTTCTCATTAAACAGTCATTGCTTTGTGTTATGCCAACACGCCGTCCTCTCTCCCTTACTACTCCTACGTTTCCCCTCTCTCTGTGCTGTGTTTGTATTTAGGAATGAGCCCCATGCGGCAGCGGCGGCAGCTTTTTATATACGCCAGTAAACAAGTTTGTAGCGGGTGGCGTAGAACATATGTGTGTTATACAGATAAACTAACATTTTTTTGTGGTTCTTCCGTCAAAGTTTGGGGTGCATATTATATAAATATGCGTATTATATTCAAATTTTTACTGTAGTTGCTGAGTCGCAGAACGTGGTTCATATCAATCGATAGCTGATGTAAGTGTGTGTAATAATGGTTCTGTAAGTGAGTTGTCTTTTACTGCAGTTTATATGAACAGAAAAATGGTTCATTATGTTAAAATACTTATGTATCATTGTGCATTCACTGTTGCGTAGAACAGTATTTGTTACTGGAGTGTTGGAGCAGTTTGTCTGTTATCATCTTGTTATGACTTTATGTGTACTCCTGAGACATTTCTGTTCACGTGTAAAGTAGTCATTGCCCTGGTTGTCTAGCTGTAAAGAGAATGACTAGATCAATGACTGGAATACTGTCTCGCAAGCAGTATGCATTCCTCAAAGAAAACAAGGGCATTTCTCGCTCATCTTGTGTTCGCACTGGTCTTCCAACAGTATTTAAACTTGGTGAGTAGTATGTTGTATGTATAATATTGTGTTCTTCTGCATGTATCAGATGATGCAGTGTGATCCTGTGAATATTGAAATACAATTTACTTGAGAAAACAGACAAAAAGCTGTGTATTTTCAGGAATGTAGTAAGTAAGTAAAAACTTGTGAATGGTGCTGAATTCATAAAATGCCACAGCATTGTCAGGTGCAGTTAGTCAGTTAGTCATTATATGAGCGTATGCATTTTCAACTTCAGCTTGGATGTGTTCAGTGATGGCTTCGTGTCCTTGTATGAGGCCCATGAATAGTGAAACTTAGTTATTGAATGGAGTTTAATGTTGCACTAGACACATAACAGATCATTTTGGAGTGAGTCTTTACCATTGCACTGATACTGACAACTAAACACACAACAACACAAAATAACGAAGTCAAAACATAAAACTACAACAAACATACCCAGTTAAGAAAAACATGCAAAAAACTCCAAACAGCTAGATCCTAGTTCAATTGTAGGAACTGCTCATATTACTGTGTTTATGACTGTGCACAACTACAGTGCACAATACAGCACAGAACAGTTCTGATAATCTTCCGTCTTCTCCTCCAGATAATCACACATCTCGGGTGTTGTCTATTGGAGCGGACGGGGTAAAAGTGAAAATCTGCTATCCAGTTGATGTCTGCATTGTTAGCAACTGGACATAGCCAGTCTGCGAAGACCATAGCATCTTGATTTCTTGCTTACTCAGACCCACGTTCCACTAATCTATCCAGTCGTAGACCTGGATGTCGACTTGTATGAACGTGTCACATGCCGGTCAGAAGCTGGTCAAAAATTAGCTGTGAGCCTGTCTGACACATGTGTCGGTAGGCATCTCTGTACAACATTCGTACAATATAATCACGGTTATAAAGTTCAGCCGTCTTTGATATTAGTTGCTTGCTATGTTGCCGAGTTTCTCTTGTCACATGTGTGACATGAACTGGAAACCCAAACTGATTTTTTGCGATAATTAATAGATGTGGAGGAAGAAGGTACATGTGTTATTGTATGTACTAAAGCTGCACTGATGACGCCTAAGCTTCACTGCTAACAAGAAGAAAGAATGGAAACACCTGTCTGAGTAAAAAATATATTTAACAGAGGCAACTGTACAGAGTATCTATTACCTGAACTGGCAGCCAGAATGACATCCACAGGTGGATGAAAAAAACACAGAAAAAACGTATAAGAGTTTCTTGGTTGGGTCGGGTTGAACGTTGTTTCTGTACTTCACTGCGCCATCTGGTTGAAAGCCCGCACAGACAAACGAACATGTAGACTTGTCAAAAACAAGTTCGATCTATCTTGACATATTGAGATAGATCAAACTTGTTGAAAATCAGCTTTTCGACCAAAAAGTTTGTGAGCTGGTCAAAGACCTGGACGAACTTGTCATACAGCTGGTTGAATACCCAGGTTTTTGACAGGTTTTCAACTGAAAAGACTAATGGAAGGTGGGCTTTATGTTTACTGTAAAGCTTCGATTATTATATGCATTTTTTACCTAAATGAGCATGCAATAACCGGGGGTGCGCATTGTACATGGTTCTACTATTTTCAGCCATACAGACTACAGCAACAGCCAGTCGATCAACAAAGCCTTGTCCGTCCACCCCTACTGGTGTACACATGCACGTAGCACATGCATGCCGCATGCAGGGAAATTTGACACCCGTCGGCAGGTGAACGTATGGTATTTTTAATAAGCTGCCTGTTGCTGCATCAACTGACAGTCATTAGTCTAGCTCGCCAGGTCGTGCCGGACGCGTTGCTGATACTGCTGCTGACCTGTCTCTGTTCTAACTCGCTGCATCCAGGCAGGATGTCACGATGTGCACTCTGCAGTCTAAGTGATCGAGGCATTTTAGATAATGTGGCATTCCAAACTATGGGTGAGCACTGCGCACTATACACGAGGGCATATTATACGCGAAGTTTTACTCTTAATTTTTGTGCTTTTATTTTATCACCGTTAATGGAATCATCATTTTCTTTTTCCTTCACTGTTTTCATCTTGATAAGTCTGTTATCTTGATAAGTGATGCTTATTATCGGTGAATTGCAGGTATGGATGGCCGGTGGCAACGATATGTCAACCTGTATCGGACAAATCCATTATCCCTGAGCAAACAGCAGGCAGCAGAAGAACGTGACAAACGCCGATTCCTGTCATATAAGTTTAGCGTTTCTACTGTGTTTTCACATGAATTTTCGTGGCCGCGGTCAATCTATGGTGAGGGGTCTGCTCGCATCGAGGCTTTGCGACAAGAGATCCTGCGGCTTGAAGCATCACTTCCTGCAGTGTTCCTGCACAGTGCTTGGCGATCACGATGGCACTGTCAGCGATGGATACGTGTTGTGCGTCTTTGCACCACTCCGAGAGAGTTCGCTTTTGCTCTGTCAATTCTCGTTGCCTGCATGAAGCCAGTTGTGTTCAGAAGCATATGGCATGATGCAATTGGTAAATAAGTTATTTGCTTTTATTTATGTATTTTGTTTTATTTTTAATATTACTTCTAGTCTGTTCATGATTTACATTAATTAGTTTTATCTGCATTCCATTTGATGTGGTATACTGTGTCATACATTTTATTCCTGCACCAGTGTGCCTTAACTGAATACTAAAGAATGGTTATTTTGTGACAGGTTGCATATTATATACATAGGAGTTGGCATCTTATCCGGTCGCTTGATTGATTGAGTAAGACTTAACGTCCCACCAAACACATTATAGGTTATATCGAGGACGGGTTTTTACGGGTCAAATGACCCAACCAACAGTGTCAAAGCACTGAAGGAAGACAGGTCCAAAGGATTAAGCTTCAATCCCATCAGGTCCACCCCACCGTGCTCACAATGATACAACTATGCAGTGTAAAACAAAAACACACAAAAAATACAAACACAAACACAAATAAATCTACGCACAGTGAAATGGGCCAGTGAGACAAAACCCAATCCAGAGAACTGTAAGAACTGCTCATCTAAGTGTGCTTCTGACTGTGCACAGCTTCAGTACACAATGCAACACGGAACAGTTCTGATAATCTCCCCTCTTACCTCCAGACAAACATCATAGCTCAGATGTTGTCTATCGGAGGGGAGGGGGTCTTATCCGGTCGCTGTGATGTTTAATGTTATTAGGACACACGAGTTTGTGCCGCGTGACAGCAGCAGAGAAGGATGAGTTGAAGAGGAAAGAGAAAGAGTTAAGAAGATGTCGTTTCATAGATGACAGCATGCTGATGACCTCACGTGTCCAGTACACACTTGGATTGCATCATCAGGTATTCAGATTACTAATACTCGGAGCTTTAGTCCGGTATCAATGACATTTCTGTTGATGCACCCCTAGTGTGGAACAGTCATTCACCATCCCTCTAGCTCATAGATCCTCCTATGAATTACTTGAAATTTGAAAACACACTTGCTCAAACTGATGTTCAATTGTTAACATTTTTAGACTTGGTTAGGTGACATGCAGCTTATAACCATGACGATAATGAACGAAAACTGCTAAGCCACATTTATTATGTTGAATAATGTGGTTTCTTTGGATTCCTGTTCTCTTTGTCATTGTAATAATTAATATTGGTCTAGTGATTGGCTGGTGAAGCTGCAGTGCCTGAAACCTCGTAGTTTGTTTTATTTGGCACAGTTAATGGCATTGCTTGTTACCTTTGGAATGACTAAAAATTGTTGTTTATGGATGTATGTCATGGTCTGCTGTTGTTACATTCACAAAGAGCTATTGTGTTGCAATGCTGTAGGTGTGGAAGCAGCGAGGTGAGGAGTATCGGGTTTATGGAAGTGGCGGGTGGATGTGGTGTAGTTCAACACGTGTCTGCCAGTATCAAGGCTACAAACAAAGGCACAGTCTGAAGACTTCAGTGGCTGCAATAGATGCTGCATTAGCACTGTCCAATGACGACTCCTCTACCATATCACAGCCTGATGCCGACCTGTGCCCAACAAATGAGACAGAAGTGTCGAAAGTAAACTGCCTGCTGAAACGACGACTGCAGCTATGTGAGACGGAAAGTCAGATTAAGACTGCTGTGGGAGAATTGATAAAGAAATACAGGACTGAGGAGCAGTTGACTGACAGGACATCAGCAGTGCATGGAATGTGTGACACAGTAACTAAGTACAGCTGCTATTCTGCAACTTGTATCACTCGCACTGATTCACAGCTGTCTAGTCCTTGCTATTCATCACTGTGCCGGTGTACACAGGAACAAACGTACTCCTGTAAAGTTTATGTTCCAGGAACACTACAGGACCTGTGTCGGTTGAGTTACGTTGTGTCAAACACCGATGATGACAGCCCTGCCAGTGAGTCTGCCATCAGTCAAAATGATGCTGCTGAAAGCAGTTGTGGGTTGAATGGCAAATCGCAAAGTGTAAGAAATAATATTGTCAACAGTTGCGATCAAGTCACGCAGCAAGTGGATGATGAGCAATCAGTTGGTAGTAAAGTTTCAGAAAACAGAACAAGGATTTGTGATACTACGAAAGAGTTGAGATTATTAGCTGGTTTACTGCAAAGACATATATGCAATAGGCAGATCCATTTAACACAAGTGCTAGTCTGCCGACTCAAGTCTCTGCTAGACACAAAGTCAGATTCACGACACCCAGTTTGTTTGCGTGGAACTGTTCGCAAGTTGAGTCGGAAAGAAAGTGAAATACCAATTGCTCATGACTTCAAAACTCGGTCACGCCGCCAGAGTGTTTTCGTTCTTGTTCCGTCCACTCTGCGACATCTTGCACGAAGTGGTGGCATGCTTTTTACAGTTCCAGGGTTTTCGCCTATTGTTTCTACAAAGACTGACTCCGGATGGATTTACCTCAGTCCTCGGCCTCTGTTTTGTACTGCATGGCGATACCGAACCGCATCGGCATGTAATCTGTCGGCAGTTGCTCTGCAGCTGCGCATTCTGTGGTGTTGCATCCGCTGGGATGACATGTCAAGTGACGCTTCTCTGGAAGATGTGACTGTTGCTTCAGAAAATGACGTGGTTACCAAGACGACAATTCTTCGTCGGCGAGATGTGGGCCCGGATGGTCTTCGTTCTGAATACCTTGTACGTCGAGTATCAGCACATCATGCAGCTGATGATGATTGGCACGGTAAGTAGAGTGTCACTGTTGTATCAGTTTGGTTTATGTTTTGCATTTTTTTGGTATTATTATCCTGACAGTGAAACAGTTTGTAGGGATCAGATAGCTCACTCCGTTATCTTGTTACTTGCAGTTTAAATAATATAGAATATCTCCCAGTTTCTTTGTAGTAACTGAGCTTCTGCTGTTACTCTACAGAGGAGCGTGAGCGTCAGCTGCCACAACGAAGTGGACTGCGTGAACGCCGCATTACTGATATTTCCAGACGGACACCACCGGCCACCACTGAGACGTGGGTTGCTGAGGAACATCTTGATTTGGCAGAGATCAAACAGTTTTTTGAAAGGTGCATCTGATTGCTGCAATTTTTTGTAGTTTATTAGGCATCGACTGTGACGAAAAATTATGGTACAGTTTTGAGATTGAACCAGAATTATAAACTTGCAAGTGTCTAAATGAGACACATTGTTTAATGGCATTCAGTTAGCTAGTGCTATGTAAAGAATGCTAAGTGATTAAAGCTAAAATCAGTCTGCTATAACAATGGCACACAATTGTAATAATGAGCCAACTTGCTGATATTAAACAGCACCAGCGTGCAATGTCATGTTCATATTTTATTTCAAGGTATTTCCTGTTAACCATGTTTGTTTGTACTTGTGCTGTATCTTGAAGAGTGGAAAGACCTGTTCGCCAGCGAGTTCCAACGAAGATCTTCACTCCTGATTGGACAAAAAAACACAGGAATACTAGACCAAGAAGTGCATGGTTCTCAAAACGTGCAGCTCAGTCATCTGCCTTGCAAAGGAAACAACAAAACGGCTCAGTAATCAAGACCGGAGATCGTCATCGCATGTCTGAGGTCACCAGGAACCAGCTGCTGTCATCTTTACCTTGTCGACAGACTACCAGCCAGTTGTCTCGGCAGTACAGCCAAACAGTTGCAACACGTCTTCATTCTGGACCAGTCAGTGTACACCGAGTCAATACCACATTACCATAAAAATTCGAATATAATACGCACAATTTTTACCAAAAATAGAGGTCTTGTAGCCGAGATGCGTATAATACATGTAAACTATAAAAATGCATTTTTAAAATCGGTTTTTCTCATAAAACAGTCATTACATTGCATTACGAGTGGCAGCCAACATGCCATCCATTAGGCAAACGGTGTAGAACAGTGATGACTATCTCAAGGACGGTCATTTGAGTAGATGTGCCGCTGTCGTTTGTAGTCCTTAAGCCTCATTCACACTGCGTCGATGTAGAACACTGCAGATGCTAAAATTATATGCTACTTAGTACTTAACATTGCCGGCGCAATGCAATGACGCCTTAGAGTTGTGTTCGCGACAAGACACTATACAAATCCACGTTTACCTTATCTTTACCTCCTTTTGCAGGTCTGACATCCTTCCTATGCTTGGGTGTATGAACGTTGTGTATGTATGCAGTGGACACCGTATGCTTGATGTTGCTACTTGTTATTCGTAAGTGTATTGCTATAGATATCATTTTGTGTTGTTTGTGTGAAAATTAGTGTGTTCAGCATGTATAAAATGTGCTTAGTTCTATTATGCACTTTTATGTGTCATTGCTGTTTTTTTGCTGTTTCAGAAATCATATTTGAAGTTGGACAACTCTACCATTAACAGCAACATTCCATTCTATCGTCGTTCGACACTGGGTGGGTGCCAGTATCAGTAATCTTCTGCCTGTACTGTATGGTTTTGTTACGGTACCAAACTTTGCTACGTTACATTCGGTATATGCTGTCACTGTCTGTCTGTTGTCTGTCTATCTCGCTGTCATCTGTATCATTCACGCGCCTGACTCAGCCGTTTGAAATTTTCGACAATGTTTCTATGCCTTCTGGTACCTCAATCATCTGTTGACTTCTATGGAAAATTTTACAGAGATCGCAAGGAACCCCTTTGTTGGGGGTTAAACGCAAGAGGGGTAGCCAAATATAGCAATTTTAGACCTATCGAAGGGTATATCTTGGAAACAGTGCAAGATATGAGGTCAGTTCAGTAATAGGAAGTCACATATGAGCTTTCGATTGGTACCAAACTTGTTGACCGTGAATGACCTTGAACGGCGTAATGGCATTCTTTCGTATTTCACTGATTTCATTAGCTTTCGAGGTTTACTATATAAAAGTGGTTGACAATATATGGACACTTTCTGCGACAGAAATGTGGGCCAAAGAATCCAGTTTGTCATAACACTGCTAATCTGCTTAAGAAGTTTAAGTATTATGAGAAATACCATGTGAGCAGAGCATCCTATTCGTTCCACTTTGTGATACATGCTGTAATTTTATGTGCTTGCCAGGCTTGTCTCAGAATCGGCCGGTGTTAGGAATTCAGCAGAGCCTGCGTGTGGTAAAAGAGACATCTGGAAAGGTGATGGTGTCTGGCCTGCGATCTGGTCAGTTGATGCACGTGTTTGTCAATGATTAATAATGTTTAACTATTGTGTGACATCACTGGCATTGCAACAGTTGCTTTATCATGTCCACTGAGGTTTTTACTTCAGTTTGTTTGTTCATTTGTCAGCCAGCAGGATTACGAAAAAAATATGTATCAATTCTCATGAAGTTTTGTAATGGATGAGGTCTTTGGACAGAATATAATCAAATAGGATTTGGCGTTGGTCCATTTTCTGGAATTTGTTTCATCTTTAGTTGCTTAGATATAATCAAAAACACATAATTCTTCTGTGCTCTTTATAGATCATGGTATCTCATCTGCCATAACAAAACGTTTAACTACCAAGACATTTATGTAGTTGTGTATGGTGTCTGTTGTTAGTAAGGAAGGTGTCTTGTATAAGTAAATGATTCTATTTCAGATCCAAGATTTTTTAGCTTATGCCCTGGGTTTACACTCTGTGGCTGCTGTCTAGTTTTGGTACAGTACACAGTTACATACATTTAACATCTCAAAACACATTTTAAGGTTATTTCACCCCTCTCCCCCGATAGACAACATCTGAGCTATGATGTTCGTCTGGAGGGTAAGAGGGGAGATTATCAGAACTGTTCTGTGTTGTATTGGGTGGTTGAAGTTATGCACAGTCATAAGCACACTTAGATGAGTAGTTCTTACAGTTCTCTGGAACCTATCTTCCTTCAGTGCTTTGACACTGTTAGTTGGGTCATTGACCCGTAAAAACTGTTCCAGATATTACCCATATTGTGTCAAACTGGGCCCATTCACTGTGCATAGATTCATTTGTGTTATGTGTTTGTATTTTATGTGTTTGTATTTTATGTGTTTTTGTTTTACACTGCATAGTTGTTGTATTATTGTGAGCACGGTGGTGTGGACCTGATGGAATTGAAGCCTAATCCTTAGGAACCTATCTTCCTTCAGTGCTTTGACACTGTTGGTTGGGTCATTGACCCGTAAAAACCGTTCCAGATATTACCCATAATGTGTTTGGTGGGACGTTAAACCTTACTCAGTCCAATCCATTAAGAATAGATGTAGGCATTTTTTGAACATCCTGATTGATAACTGTTATAAAAATTCATGGTCAGTCAGTATTAACATTCGTTTGCCTGCAACAGACCAGGAACTACTGGTTCTGCCGGGTGGTCGCATGAAGATTATCTCGAGAGGTTCCGGTCAGCAGTGTTCTGAAAATACAAATGACGGCACCGATGTCAGTCCTTCTGCATCATCGTCATCACCAACATCTTCTGACATCAAGATCTCTAGATGGCATATTCCTTCATCTCTGTGGCATTCTCCACCTCAGACATCTGGGGGTTCGTATGACTGACACATTCTTTCAAATTTTTTAGTTGTTACTGATCATGGAACTGTGAAGTGACTTGATACTTGATAGTGAGATGTTATCTAAACTTGTTTGCAGCTGTTTTTCTTCACACACATCTTGGACTGCAGTTGGGGCTTCATTAAGGGGGTGCTGTGGCTGTGGGTGCTGCTGCATTTGGGTGTGCAGTTTTAAGGGGCCTACAGTTGTGGGAAGTTGTATCTGGTAGTAGCCGGTGGGTATCTTATGTTGATTCATGGTAATATGCTGCACGCAGAGCTCTGTCGCTTCTGCACTCATCGAATGATAGCTGTGTGCACTGTGCACTGAGAAAGCAAGCTTCTCAGGAGTGCCCAAATTTAGTCACAGCACCCAGGTTCATGCAGCTTTAATTGTGGCCCTAACTACATGTTTACTGTTGTTATTGGGCTTCATCACTAAGACATGTGTTACTGATATTTGAAAACAATTCATTTTGGAGCTCAGAGCAAAGGTGATAAGTAGAAAGGAAATGGTAAGAAGTATGTACCTGGTGGTAATTGAGCACTGAATTAAGAAGCAATATGCAGAAAGCAAGTGCTGCATCTGTGTCTATCCTTGAATTCTGTCTTTTGAACCAGTTCAAACTGTTGAATGTGTGTGGTCAGTTATAGTATGCATATGGTTTGATGCAATAGGATACAGAATGCACCATGTCAACCCAAAAGCTTTAGAGTCCCCACACCTTCTGGAAAGTCCTGGATTTCTTCCCTTAAAATTTCCAGGACCTGGAAAGTCATGGAAATTAAAGTTTAAGGTCCTGGAATTTACCTGTAGTTTAACTTAACATGCTTTTTATGTATAGAACACCATGTATAAATAAATGTATGAAGTATTCCTGCTATATGCTAACCGAATAGTTTCTTTGCAACTTATGATACTATCACACTGTATATACAGTGTAAGTAACTGCTGTTTGTCTGTACTTAACATTGCTGGGCTACGACAGAGTCCTGAAAAAACGTTTTGGGGATCCTGGAAAGTCCTGGAATTTTTTGTAAGCAAGAGAGTGTAGAACCCACATGGAACCAGACTGAAAGTTATTGAAAAGAATTAGAACAAGAGATGTAGCATCTGTAAAAGGTCCAGCTGTCCGTGATAGCAGCAAACTTAACACATTGTAACATTGTATGTAAGCTTGGATTCGAAAGCTCTGTCGTAGATGAAAAACTTGATAATAAAACTGCTATTTTTGTGTTCTTTTGCAGATGCATCTTCAGCCGACAGTCTTAGAAAACGAAAGCTGAGTGGAGATGACGGGTCGGTTGTAGTATTCTGCTAACAAAGAAGCAGCTGGCTGTGGCTGTGACAAAACACAATAATCATCTGGCAATATATGAACACCATACGATAGAGGGATTTTTCTAGTTTCTTGAAAGCCTAATTTTGTGGTCTGGAATTTAGGCGTTTACCTTGAATGAGTGTGTTAGAGACAGGTACCCACCTGTCAAAAGTGCAAATTTGACCAATAATCTGCAATAACTTGGAAACAGTGCAAGATAGGATGTAAGTTAGTATCAATCACTAATAGGAAGTTGCATATTGGCTTTTGATTGACACCAAAATCGGTGACCTGGAATGACCTTGAACAGTGTAATGGCCCTTATTTTGCGTTATTTCACCTAATTTGGTAGCTTTGGGGGTCAGTTACATGAAAGTGGTTGAAGACAGATGCACACTTTCTGGTACAGAAATATAGTTGAAACAATCTAGTTTTTAGTGATCTATCATTTATGGTGATATTCACAGAGGTTACCGAGAATGAGTGCATTATTGAGATGCACCTGTGTGACATAGATTTACTTTGCCATTATCACTGTGAGGACTGATTGGTCCTCATTAGTGTTGTGTACATGCCCTATGTTGCTGAGACCCCAAGTAAGTAAATAAATTTCATGTTCAACCATTTCGGTTATAATGTCATAAATAGCATAATTGTTTTCAAAAAGCCATAAAATTGTCCGTCATGTACCAACCATCTACAGAGTGAGACGATTTCTGTTTAATAACCAACTGTTTGTTCTGAATAGACTCGTTGGGCATTTAGCATGTCTGAAGGTCAGTCTATGCTCTCAGTTTGATCGAAATGTGCTTATCAGCACTGTATGGCTTTAGTCTGTTTGTCTGCCACATTTGTGATTTATGTCTAAACGGTTTCAACATATGGAAATGCCTTTTGCAATGTACAGTGTAGTGATGGTAGATGCACGCTTTCTCTGCGGAAGCTGAGCTTCTTGTCCGTTGATACTGTGAATGCCACTTAGACAGTTTTTTCCTCATACTCATTTACTGGTACTAAGTTTGATCTGTGAAAACTCAAAACCAGGCTGGCAGAAAAACTATGCATCAGTCCCAGTCTGGCATATTTTGATTAATCAATTTTTTGCATAGGTCAGACCCTCCTTCTGGGATGGGAACTACCGAGAAGTGTATTGGGACTGGAATTTCATACCACATCAGTAATACCACCATAGTCTCAGATTTGCTGTTTGGCAGTGTTTTATTGTCATATGCTGTTAGTGTGATTGCAAGGTATGCTGTGTTATATGCAGGAAGTTGTCTCATTTAAAACAAACTGATGGTCGACCTGCAAAGCGAAACCGGTACTCAGCTCAGGAGGCAGTCAGTGCTATTATGGTATGCCAGTTTCAGTCTGTTATGTAGTCTACATGTGAATGAATGAAAGAATGAATGAAAGTGCATTGATTTTAAGTGCGTTCAAAACCCGACTAAGAGGTGGCTTAGTCTAACACACCATGCAAACAAATCCAGCCGTTGTGTGAAATCTGTCAGCGACAAAGTTGTAAGGCATTCATTGGCCTAACTATCCGTGCGAAAATAACTGGTGGGGGTGACCACTTCTACCTGAAATTTTGGGTCAAAGTGACCGCGTTGGAGCGAAATTGCCGATTTTCTATCTATTTTTGCTCGTAGCACCTCAGCCGTAACACCTAGCGAAAAAAGTTCAATTAACACTAATAGGAAGTCCACTACGCTCTTTCCAATTCAGTTAGTAGTTAATTACCTAATAATTGGGCAAATGTATTACTTGCAGTTTTGTCCATAAGTTGTGGAAAATGGAATCTTAACACGTTTGCTTGACACATGATGTGCAGACGCAGCTGGACGAGGAGACGGTAGACAGTAGCAGCAGCATCGATGATGATGACGACGACGATGATATGCCTCAGCTCTCTCCAGTCGCTGATGTCTCCATGTCTTCCTCTGTTTGTCCTCCACCCACCAGGCATGCCTCCACTTCAGTCACATCTACTCCACAGCCTCGTTCAAGTGCTGAGAAGTACGTCAGTGCTAAGTCAGCTACAGTCGACGACAGTCAACTTTACTGCATCTGCCACACACCGTATGATGAGACAAAGTATGCTGTTGCTTCTTCGTGCCACATGACTAAGTTGTGTAGTTTGAATGTAACAGTAAAGTGCAATGTAGTGTTAAACTTTGTGTATAGTATTGTCATACAACTTTCGTTTTCAGTTACCGTTATTTATCAGTATTGTAATTCAGTGTCAACTCTGATTCTCAGATGCCAATAATGAAAACAACACCATTCATCTCCTTGATTCTGTTGGTTTGATGATACGATAGGAAACTATCTTCTAGGAAATACTTTAGCACTCCTAACGGTTCCCATTTGGCAGATTTTTGGAGGTCCAGTCTAAGCTCAAGTAATGCAATAACAGTCGTCAGTTAAACGAATACTGAAGGTAGTACTAATGGTAGCATAGTAATGAGAAGAACACAGTATCAGAATGACAGTGTTGCAGTTAGACAGTTTATTTGACAATCTGACAAATAGTTCTGATGTGAACATGCAAAGATGGTGATGTAGTGTTTTATGCTGTTCTACAGATAACTAGCACTGCCTGGAAGAAACTTTCTCACCAGTCTGTTAAGTTCTAAGTACATTTTCATAAATGAACTGGTAAATGTGATATGCTGTGTGGCAGGTTTTATGTTGGCTGTAACATGTGTGCGGAGTGGTTTCATGGCTCGTGTGTGGGAGTTAGCGCCGATGACGTTCATAATCTGAGTTCTTTTGTCTGTCCAAGCTGTAGCCAAAAAAGTGCCCAGACTAAATCGGAAGAGCTTCACTGTATCTGTCAGACGCCGTATGATGAATCAAAGTATGATTTCTGTTTGCTGATTATTCTCTTGTTTCCGTTGTGTGAGTACGACTTGTCTCCTGTATTGGGACATTGTTAACCAGCAGAAATGGCATACACTTGTTGATATTTCATTTCAGTCAACTGAAAGTTGTCATAACTGGGAAGCCTAGAAAATGTTCCAGTTGGAAGAAATACAGCTGATGATGTTCCAGTGCTTGTTAGCAGTACCAGTGGATGCTTCTCTGATATTAGTGCATACGTTGGTTGATTTCTGCTCAGTCTTATAAATTAATAGTATTTTTGCTGAGTAGTTGTTTATATCAAGTTGCCATCGGCCTGTTTGGTGCACTTGCATAAAAGTTACGTGGAATATTGTTACTTTTGTGCATAATTTACAGAAGTGTTTCATAATATATAAATCTAAACCGACAGACTTTCATAACTGTCACGTCGGTGAACTGCTTAAGTTGAAATTATCAAATTAACTCATTGTGGTGTTATTAATTTCTCTGTCATTGCTAGTATTTTGTATTATCTTATTCATATATTTGATTTGCAGTGTTTCAGTGTTTCATGTTTTCCTATTGCATTCTGACTGCAGTATACTAAAGTGAAATACAAGCAGTTTACTGTGTGTGTGGCCAGGTTGTACATTGGCTGCGACACATGTTCCCGGTGGTATCATGGATCTTGTGTTGGCGTCAGTGCTGGTGACATAAAGCTTATGACTGCATATATGTGTCCAGAGTGTATAAGTCGTACTGCGTTGTCAGACCAGCCGCCTGCATATATGAGTCGTCTTACATCAAGCAACAAGTGTTGGGCGCAATCTTCACGTGTGCTGGACCATCTCGAGGTAACTCTGCTCTGCCCCATGGTTATGCTGCCACTCTCGTGTAATTTTTATTTTGAGACTGCTGTAGACAGTTATGTGCCTTGTCTGTACAGTAGTTGGATTATGTCTGGCTGTACCATAGACTATTCTAACTTTGTCAGAAATGGTGCTGTTTTTGTCCAATATTAGCGTGTTTCTTAATCATTGTTCAAAGTGTCATTAGATAGAGCAAGCAGAACCATTTCGAACGATCTATAACTAGCACTGCACACAGTTATACAGCTGCAACTGTGCAGTTTAATGTGTTATTTCTGTAACTGTTTGCTCTTTGACTGCCAACAAAGAAGTCTGTATTTAGGGCTTATTAATGACATAACTGTTTTAACCTACATATAGTGTGTTGTCGTGCTAGTACTGTCATGTCCCGCAGGTCATTTGACGTTGCCATATCTCCATAGACAGTGTCAGTGAAAAGACTAAAAGTACACAAAGTTTCTGATCACGGGCAGTGGCGTAGCAGGACCTTTGGCCGCCTAGTGCTGTGGTCAAATTTGCCGCCCTTTCATCTTGGGTTTTGCAAACTGGAGAGCCTATAGCATAAGTCTCACGTAGAAACAGTAGAGACATTCGTGAGCACGAGAGTATATCATCCACGACCTAAGAACCTTTTGGCCGCAAGACGACGATAAAACCAGTCAGTTGTTGGACCTTGTGCAACCTTTGGCATTGTCAGTTGCCCTCACCATGGTGGAGAAGGGACCACTTTTATTTTTGAGTCACTATTTCTATCCTTGCTGCATCTGTCATTGGCCACAAACCTGCATCGGTGAAAACTTCAGACAACTGACAGTCTGTGTCTGCACCATATTCATTTATGTCGTGTCTTCTCTTTTTGACTGGGAGTGTGATGCATCGGCCGCTACTTGTACGACGTTCTGCTGCACTGACTGTTCAACTTCAAGCTCCAGAGCAATGACATCAGCATCTGATGCGTTGGACTCGGAAGCGGGTTCTTCTTCGGCAGACTGTAGTCACAAGCGATAGTGCACAGGCACATATCACGAGTAAGAAAGGCGCTCATACTTTGCGCTAACCGTTCATTTTCGCCTTGACGTTGCTCCTTTATATTGGTACCCGCTTAGCCGATGTCTCTTACTCATACTTAAACTTCAAACAAGCAACCAACTCCCTTCACTTTACAGTTTAAACAAAGAAGGTACTATAAAACAGTAACAAAAAATGACAACATTTAACCAGACACTAACGACGTCAAGTGTAACGTCATGCTACCTAAGAAAAGAAGGGTCTGAAGTTCGGTATGGACCAGCCCCAACACGAAATTGGCGTAATACCAACCAAGTCGAACAAGACGCAGTCAAAGACCCAATAAAGCCGACGATCACGCTGGCTGTAATACTTTGTTTTTATTGCACACAAAAGTCACAAACACATGAAACTTACAATCTGAAATTTCACCTGATTTTTTTTTACAATTTTCGTCAATATGCCGCCCCTAGCAAGTGCCGCCCGGTGCGGACCGCACCCCCATCGCTACGCCTCTGACCACGGGAATTTTTTTATACTGTATACATATTGTTTATCCAAGATTCCAGTGTCATTTTGCAGAACTGTTATTTGGAGTAATGTATTGTAGTTGTTGAGAACTGACCATATACACGATGTTTGTGAATATGAAGGAGATGAGTAATGGATGTGGTGCCAAAGGCATTCGTCTTGGTTAGTTCTCTGCTAATTTTTTCATCACATACATATAACCATTCAGTGATGTTAACATGGCTGTTTCTAATTCATTTTATGGCTCAAATGTTACAATAAGTCTAGTTAAATTGTCATTTTATAAAACTGTGAAGTTTTAATTTTTATATTTGTACTTTGTAGCTTCAGAACGAATTTATGTCCTCTTGGTTGCAGACTAGAAACGACTTTGCTGCACAAGTTTGCATGTAGTGAATGAAGTAAACAGTAAGTACTGGCCAAAGTCGTCTGAAGCTGTGTGTGTGTGTGTGTGTTACTTTTCGTGCAAAAACCTCTAAGCTGTTTGGTGGTGTGTAGATTTTTGTCATGTCCGATTGCATCTTGCGAGACGAATGTACAAAAATCTGAGCGAATTCACCAGCGACGTTCTACATGTATTTTCATCTCAGTGCAAAAACCAGTCACTTAGTGACATTATGCAGTTGAAACAGTGGTTTGTAGGTCAGATGAACCGCATAGAATTACTTCAGTTCTAGGTTTTAGATGCTGTTTTTATTTAGAAGATAATTGTGACCAAAACTGCATGCATCATAAACATGTAACCTGGCTGTTTATGTCTGTTATCAATTTTTAGCGAACGTGAACTCGCGTTCACGTTTGCTATTGCTATCGTCTGTAACGTTCGTGCGCCCTACTCAGGCGATTGAAATTTTCAGCAATGTTTCTACGCCATTTGGTACGCTGGCCATCCATGACCTTCGTATAAAAATTAAGAGGGGTAGCCAAATATAGCGATTTTAGACCTTTCGAGGGCTATAGCTCGGAAACAATGCAAGATATGATATGTTAGTATTAATCACTAATAGGAAGTCGCATATGAGCTTTCGAT
>Ga0209562_1000248_pt1 | contig 21220 bp, 17 predicted proteins | sample WorMetvacBELIZE2_FD_187399 | JGI IMG/M metagenome (GOLD analysis project Ga0209562, IMG submission 187399) | Marine gutless worms symbiont microbial communities from Max Planck institute for Marine Microbiology, Germany - Olavius vacuus BELIZE.2... | ecosystem: Host-associated > Annelida >... | reverse complement strand
TTTCTCTTGACGATAATGTTTGGTTACTTGGGAAAATTGATTATTTAATATTCCGGCAATTAATATTTTTCCCTTAGGTTTAATTATTCTGGCAAATTTGGATTTTAATTTTAAAATTGGATCTAATAGGATATTTGCTAAGATTAAATCAAAACTGACGTTTAGCTGATCGGTTTTAATAATCTTAGCTTTAATGTTATTGATTTTGCAATTTTTTTTAGAAATTTTTAGAGCAATCTCATCAATATCGGTAAGCGTTACTAACCCCCCAAATTTCGCTGCACAATTTCCTAAAATTCCACTACCACAGCCGTAATCCAATACCTTTAAATTTTTAATCGGTTGATTTTCAAGGTATTGTAAGATCATTTTTGTAGTAGGATGTGAACCGCTACCAAATGCCATTCCCGGATCAATATTTATATTTATTTTATTTTTTAATGGTCGATGCCAGCTAGCAATAATTGCGATCTTATCAAGTATGATTGGTTGAAAATCTTTACGATATTTTAATAACCAATTTTGATTTTCTAGTTGATCAATGCTTAATACTTTTGAATTTGAAAATTCAGCTTGAGATAAAAATTCCATAATTTTATCTTCAACATTGATATCCTTATTTACTAAAACATTTGCAATTGCCTTCTTCCATATGTAAGTAAGATTTGAAATTTTAAATTCATTCAAAAAACCCGGTTCGCCGTTCAATTCTTGATTAGATTTGGTTGGTTCAAAATCAACAGCTAATGCATTATTAGCAAGCCACCAATTTGATATTTTTTCTGCTTTTTTACCTTCAGTTTCAATACAAATTATAAAATATCCATCTAGATTAGCTTTAAACTGATTTTTTGAATTTATAGCCATCGCAGTTTATAAAATATTGAGATTATAATCGTTGTGAATATGAGTAGTAGAATTTATGCAAGAACTATCACCGCATTTATCGGGCTTTGGCGGCAGATCTGGCTCAAAAAAATTAAAGTAGACGATCAACAAATTAAAAAAATAATTATTCTCCAGGAATTATTTTTAGGTGATGCCATAATGCTAACTCCTCTGTTAGCTCATACCAGAAAAAAGTTTCCGACGGCGCAAATTATATTAACACTTACTTCTAATTTAATCCCGCTTTTTAAAACCAAACCGTTTGGGGTAGAAGTAATCGAAATTAATTTTCGTCAACCTTTTAGGATTATTAATATTATTAAGTCTGGGGGATATGATTTAGCCATTATTCCCGCTGAAAATCGACTGTCATGGCTTGCTCGAGCTGCCAAAGCTAGTTGGATTGTTGCTTTTGATCAGCAAACCGGTTTTTATAAAAATTATCCGATTGATGAATTTGTATCCTTTAGTAAAGTTCAAAAAGTTGGTGGAAGTTGGGGAGATTGGGTGGTTGGATTGATAGGTGAAAAATCAAATTTAAAATTTAATTCAAATTATTGGCAGCAACCCGCATTTAAAAATTTTGATATACCTAAAAATAAATATATCCACCTACATATTGGTGCCAGCAATCCCACAAAATATTGGCCTAAAAAAAATTGGCACCAAGTTATAAATTGGATAATAAATAATAAATTTAATGTCGCAATTACTTTCGGTGCCGATCAAAAAGAATTATTACCAAAATTTTCCCAAAAAGAAGCAGATGAAATATTTATTTATCGAGACTTGCTTGATTTATCGCAGATTTGGCAGTTAATAAAAAAAGCTAAATTGCTAGTTTGCACCGATACCGGGATCTTGCATCTGGCACATTTAGTAGGGACATCCACTGTTTCAATATTTGGTCCGGGAAATCCCCAGATTTGTGGACGGGGTAAATATTGGCAGGATCATAAAGAAATTGAACTTTTCCAAGACGATATTAATTGTCGAAATCAAAATCTGGTTTTTAATGGTCGAAATGTGAATAAAAATTTTTGTATTCGAAAATTTGATGAGTGCCCTAAACATATCTGCATGAAGGCAATAAATTATCAAAGCGTTATCGAAGCAGCAAAGTCGTTGATAAAATAATTTTTAAATATCTTATCAATAATTGTTTAGAATAATATTTCATACAATTTATAATCAGATAATATTTTACCTAGGAGGATGAAAATGAGCGTTCACATAAATGCTAAAAATGGGGATATTGCCGATAAAATTTTGTTACCGGGAGATCCTCTAAGAGCGGAATTTATTGCAAATACTTATTTAAAGAATCCGGTATGTTTTAATAAAGTTAGAGGAATGCTCGGTTTTACCGGTGAATATGAAGGTCAAGAAGTATCAGTTATGGGAACGGGAATGGGAGTACCTTCGATTTCAATTTATGTTCACGAGTTAATTAATGAATTTAATGTAAAAAGATTAATTCGAATTGGTACTTGTGGTGGAATGCAAGAAGACTTATCACTTAGAGATGTTATTATTGCAATGAGTGCTTCAGCAAACTCTGGAGTAAATAAAAATATTTTCAAAGGTATGGATTTTGCGCCAACCGCAGATTTTAATTTATTTAAAAATGCAATTACTAAATCTGAACAGTTGAATATTCCTTATAAAGCAGGAGGTATTTTAACTTCGGATTTGTTTTATAACCCTAATCCCGATGAATGGAAACTCTGGGCTGCTTATGGAGTCTTAGCTGTTGAAATGGAAACCTCAGCTTTATATACAATTGCCGCAAAATTTGCAGTCCAGGCTTTAACAATTCTAACTGTCAGTGATTCTTTGGTTAAATCAACTGAAACTTCCAGCGAAGATCGTGAAAAAACTTTTACTCAAATGATGGAATTGTCACTAGAAACGATTATCAGTTAATTTTTCGATTAAATAAATTGATATTAATATCAGTAAAAATACAAAATAAATATAATCATAACTTTCAATAAATCTAGCTAACAATGAATAGTGTTATCGACCAAGCTCACCCTTTAGTTAATAATTTTGATTTTTCAATTCCTCGTCAAAAGCTTGATGAAGAAATTAATAAAAAATTACATAAGCTTGCAAAAACCGTCAAAATTCAAGGATTTCGTCCCGGTAAGGTTCCTTTGTCAGTAATTAAAAACCGCTATGGCAACGAAGCAAAGTTTGAGGCGGTTGAAAAGCTTGCTAAAGAAGTAATTGATGATAAATTAAAAAATACTAAATTAGCAAGCCAAGTTAGTTATAGTGAAGCTGGCGATAATTCTAATAATGATAAAGATTATCAATATCGGGCAAGGTATGAAGTTTATCCAGATTTTGAAATTGATTTTAATAAATGCTCGAAAGTAAAAAATCCTTCTATAGAAATCAACGATCTAGCAATTAATCAAATGATTGATTGGTTAAAAATAATTTACGGTGAAGAGATAAAATCAGTTGATCACTTAATAGCTGGTGGCGATCGGATTGTCATTGATTTGGTTATGCATTCGCAAGAAAAAGATAGTGAAGGAAATTTAGAAAAATTACTGGAACTGAAAAATTATAATTTTGTGGTTCCAATATATAAGCCCCAAAATTATTTAGATTTTCCAGCGGATGCCTTACTAGGTAAAAAAGCTGACGAGGAAGTTACTTGGATGCATAACTATCAAAAGGATTTTACAAATCCAATAATTGCAGGAAAGAAGATTACTTTAGTGGCAAAAATCCATGAAGTTCATCATCGCAAAACTCTAACTGATGAGGTGTTATATGAAAAATTAGGTTTAAAAACTAAAAGTGATGACGATCGAAAAGAAGATATCAAAATTCAAATAATCAATCAACTTGAAAAAAAACAAAAAAATGTATTGTTATCCAGGATGATTAAATCATTAATCGCAGCTCATAAATTTGAAATACCACCTTCGGTATTGGAAAGCGAATTAATCAAGATCGGTAAAGATTTAAAAATTCATCCAACTTTACTGAGAAATTCTCAAGAAAAAAAACATCAACAACTTTGGGAAAGATTTAACGAAAGAGGCAAAATAAATGCTTCAACTTCAATAATTTGGCTCAAAATATCAGATTTACTTCCCGAAAAAGTAAAAAATGAAGAAGTATTAGAACAAATAAAGGTTATTAGTCAGGAATTTGATAATCCCGGGGAAGTATATAAAAATTTGGTTAAAGATCAACAAACTTTAATGAGAGCTTATGAAGAGGTTTTCCAAGATAAAGCTATCAATTGGTTAAAAGATAAGATGAAAATTGAAGATGAGAAAGTTGAATTTGCTGAATTTATGATTGGCTGACTATTAATAAGGAAAAAAATGAGTGGTTTGATCCCGATGGTTATTGAGCAACAAGGTCGTTTTGAACGATCTTTCGATATTTATTCTAGGCTGTTACGCGAACGAGTAATTTTTTTAGTTGGACCGGTAGACGATTATGTTGCTAATGTAGTTGTTGCCCAGCTATTATATTTGGAAGCTGAAAATCCCGAAAAAGATATTAATTTTTATATTAATTCCCCTGGGGGTTCAGTAACTTCAGGTATGGCAATTTATGATACAGTGCAATTTATTAAACCCGATGTTTCAACTTTGTGTATCGGTCAAGCAGCCAGTATGGGCGCATTTCTTCTGGCAACTGGAGCTAAAGGTAAAAGATTTGCTTTGACTCACTCAAGAATTATGATTCATCAACCAATCGGCGGATTTTCAGGTCAAGCTAGCGATGTTGCAATTCATGCTCAAGAAATATTAAAAATTAAAGATCAATTAAACCAATTATTGGCAAAGCATACCAATCAGGAAAAATCAAAAGTTGAAACTGATACCGATCGGGATAATTTTTTATCAGCTGATCAAGCAAAAGAATATGGAATAGTCGATCAAGTATTATCTACCCGTGATCAAATTGAATCGGCGAAAATAACTAATCCGATTAAATAAATTTTATGTCAAAGAATATTAAATCAGAAAATCCCCGTTGCTCCTTTTGTGGTAAGGATAAAAAGCAAGGTGTTGATATGATTGCCGGTAGTCCGGGTCTTTATATTTGCAGCGAATGCGTGGGAATGTGTCAGGAGATTTTAAGTGAAAAAACCCAAAATGATTTTACTTTTGAATCGGTAGCTGATGAAATTCCCATACCTCGGGATATCTATTCATATTTAGATGAACATATTATTGCCCAAGCTAGAGCTAAGAAAATTTTATCAGTAGCTGTTCATAATCATTACAAAAGAATTTCCAGCACCCAGCAAAATCTAAAAGAAAATGATAACCATATTAAAATTAATAAAAGTAATATTTTATTAATTGGTCCGACTGGAAGTGGTAAAACCTTATTTGCTCAAACTTTAGCAGATAAATTAAAGGTTCCACTGGTAATTGCCGATGCAACAACCCTTACAGAGGCTGGATATGTGGGTGAAGATGTGGAAAACATCATCCATCGTTTAATGCAAAAAAGTGAATACGATAAAAATCTAGCTGAGCGAGGAATTATCTATTTAGATGAGATTGATAAAATTGCCCGAAAATCGGAAAATCCATCAATTACCCGTGATGTTTCGGGTGAAGGTGTTCAACAAGCATTATTAAAATTAATTGAAGGCACGATTGCCCAAATACCCCGACAAGGTGGGCGTAAGCACCCAAATTCTGAATTTATCCAGATTGATACTACCAATATTTTATTTATATGTGGTGGGGCATTTCAAGGTTTAAATCAAATAATTGCTCGTCGCCTTGAAAGTGGCGGTATTGGTTTTAATTCTTCTGTAAGTAAAAAATTAGACGACGATAGCAGTGTATTAAAAAATGTTGAACCGGATGATTTAATTCGCTTTGGTTTAATTCCCGAATTTGTTGGTCGAATCCCGGTTTTGGCTGTGCTTGATGAATTAGATGAATCTGCATTGGTAAAAATATTAGTTGAGCCTAAAAATTCAATTGTTAAACAATTTCAATATTTATTCAATTTAGAACAAGTTGATTTGGAATTTTCAAAAACTGCTCTTTTAGAAATCGCCCGAAAAGCTTTAAATAAAAAAACCGGTGCACGAGGCTTGAGATCAATTCTCGAAGAGGTTTTATTAGAACCGATGTATGAAGTTCCAGAAATGCAATCTGTTACCAAAGTAAAAATTAATGCTAATAATATTACTGAAAACATTAAACCTAAATATGTAGTTTCAAACAAATTTGCCAAGAAACTAGCTTAGGTTAATGAGCAAGCAGATTTTAGTTACCACCGCTTTACCTTATGCCAATGGTCCGATCCATTTAGGTCATTTAGTTGAATATATCCAAGCTGATATTTGGGTACGGGCCCAAAAAATGGATAACAAAAATATTACTTTTGTTTGTGCTGACGATGCTCATGGCACAGCAATAATGTTAAAAGCCGAAGATGAGGGCATATCTCCAGAATCATTAATTGAAAAAGTAAAAATTGAGCACTTAGCTGATTTTAAAGATTTTGGTATTGAATTTGATAATTATCATTCAACCCATTCTTCCGAAAATCAGTTTTTTTCCGGGTATATTTTTCAACAATTGCAAAAAGCAGGATTAATTGAATCTAGAGAAATTGAGCAATATTTTGATAGTGAAAAAAACATTTTTTTACCCGATCGTTTTATTAAAGGCAAATGTCCAAAATGTAAATCACCAGATCAATACGGAGATTCATGTGAAGTTTGCTCAGCCGCATATTCACCTACTCAACTGATTAATCCTTACTCAACTATTTCGAAATCCAAACCAATTTTAAAAAAATCAGAGCATTATTTTTTTTTACTTTCATCAGAAAAATGCAAAAGTTTTTTACGACAATGGACTCGTGCCGGTCATTTGCAACCCGAAGCTGCAAATAAGGTAAATGAATGGTTAGCTGAAAATAAAAATCAATCAGCAGTTGAACATGAACTCACAGATTGGGATATTTCAAGAGATGCGCCTTATTTTGGTTTTCAAATTCCCAATACTAAAGATAAATATTTTTATGTTTGGTTAGATGCGCCGATTGGATATATTGCAAGTTATGCAAACTTTTTAATTAACCAAAACCAAATAAAACTCAACGAATCTCAACAATTAATTCAAGTAGTTGCAAAAATATTTTCGGAAAAAGCCGAAGCTAGTTCAGAGCTTTATCATTTTATTGGTAAAGATATTTTATATTTTCATGCATTATTTTGGCCGGCAATGCTGAAATTTGCAGGTTTTCGCACTCCCAGTGCCCTTTTTGTTCATGGATTTTTAACGATTAATGGACAAAAGATGAGCAAATCTCGGGGAACATTTATCACCGCCAGAGAGTATCTAAATTGTGGCATTAATCACGAATATCTTCGCTATTATTTTGCTTCAAGGTTAAATCCCAATATCGAAGATCTTGATCTTAATTTAGAAGAGTTTTTACTAAAAATTAATAGTGATTTAGTGGGTAAAACTGTAAATATTGCTTCTAGAGCAGTTTCATTTATTCATAAAAAATTTAAAGGTAAAATAATTGATAAAGATATTGCCAAAGAGTTTTATAGCAGTCTTCCGGTATTTAAAGATTTATCACTTAGAGTTCGTGAATGTTATTTAAATCGTGAATATTCAAAGGCAATTAGAATAATAATGCAAGCAGCTGATAGTGCTAATCAATATTTCGATCAAAACCGACCTTGGGAATTAGTTAAAAATTCAGAACAACAAGAAAAACTACATTTGATTTGTTCAATTTTAATTAATGCATTCAAATTTATTATTTTGTGCCTAAAGCCGGTAATGCCCATATTTGTCGATAATTCTCAAAGGTTTTTAAATATTAATTATCTAAAATGGGAAGATGAGGCTAAGCTGTTACCACCAAATCATTATATCAATCCTTATACGCATTTATTAACTAGAATTGATAAAAAAGTTATCGATAATTTAATTTCTCCTGAAAACCAATTAAAAATTAAAAAAGATAAAAACGATCTGGCGGAAAATTTAATTTCAATTGAAGACTTGTTAAAAATTGACTTACGGGTTGCTGTTGTCGAAAACGCAACTGAAATTGAAGATAGTGAAAAGATAATTAAATTAGTTGTAAATTTAGGCTCAAAAGCCGATGGTAAAATTGATCGACGAGAAATCTTAGCAGGAATTAAACCATATTATCGAGCTGAGCAATTAATTAATAAAAAAATTATCGTAGTTGCTAATTTAGCTCCGAGAAAAATGCGTTATGGTGTCTCACAAGGTATGATATTAGCTGCATCGAACGATGATAATGCCAATGGGATTTTTATAATCGAGCCCGAAGGTGGAGCTCTAAGCCCAGCTGAAATTGGTATGAAAGTAAAATAATTTTATATTTTCTAAATAAATCAAAATAAATAAAACTTTAATTATGATTTAATCTCATTGATCGGTTTGGTTATTTAAATTTGAATAATTTAATTTAATTTTAATTTATTTTGCTGATGAAAAAATTGTTTTACTTCTTCAATCTGATTATTAATAATTTTTTCCGAAAATTCTAAAACATTATCGATAATTTCAATTAATTTAGTTTCTTCATGTTGCGTTGGTTTACTTAGCACATAGTCTGAAACTTGATATTCAATATTTATTGGACGTCCAATACCAATTCTAAGCCGCCAATAATCATTACTATCAAAAAAAGTTGAAATGCTATTTAAACCTTTATGTCCGGCATTTCCCCCGCCAAATTTTATCCGAGCGCTACCAATTGGCAGATCTATTTCGTCATGAATTATTAATATTTCTGATAAGGGAATTTGAAAATAATTACAAATTGCAAATACCGATTCACCTGAGCAATTCATAAAAGTTATTGGTTTTACTAATCGAATCTGATTGTTGATTAGCGCGACTTCGGCTTTGAATTTATTTTCCAATTGAAAATCAATTCTCTCATAAGCAGCCCATGCGTCTAAAGTCCAAAAACCAATATTATGACGGGTGTTTTGATATTTCTTTCCGGGATTACCTAAACCGACTACTAATTTCATTTATTCAATTTCTTTATAGCTTGTAAATCAAATTCTACTTCTTTTTCACGACCTAAAATTTGAATTAAAACTGATATTCTTCTTTGAGCGACATTAGAGACAATTCCTTCAACCCCTTTAAAAGAGCCATTAATAATTCCCACCAGATCACCTGAAGTAATCGGGATTAATTTTTCAGCTTGAATATTAATTTGTTGATTAGAAATTTCAATAATTTTAGATAAATTTTCTTGGGAAATAGTTGCAGGTTTATCGCTAAAAATTAAGGTTTTAATTATCCCGATGGTGGATCTTACCGGTCTAATTGAGTGATTTTGATTAATTGGTTTAAAAAAAATATATCTAGGAAACATCGGTTCAATTTTTTCACACCACTTGCCGCGAATATATTTCATTGATTTGTATAAAGGTAATTCAACTAGAAAATTTTGATTTACCAGATTAGATTTAGCAATTTCTTCTTTTGCCGGTTTGGTAAATGCTACAAACCAATCTTGATTAGATATTCCAGTCATTTACAAATTATAATAAAATTAAGGATTAGACGATAGCCGATTATATAAAACTAGTTATCTTATTTGAAAAAGTAAATTTAATTTAAATATCAATATTTATTACTATGGAAAATTTATTAAATTCTCTGCAAATTTCTACTTCTGAATTCATTAAAAGATTGGGCGAACTTCGGGGGTTACTTTGACTATCAAACCAAAAAAAATAAAATTGATGAATTAAATAAACAATTACAAACTAGCGATATCTGGAGTAACCCAGAACAAAGCTTAATTTTTTCTAAAGAAAAAAAGAAGCTTGAACAAGAGGTCGAACAAATTGATGAACTAGCATCAGGCTTGGAATCTTTATCGCAGCTACTAGAGCTAGCCTCAGCAGAAAAATCACCAGATCTAGAATTTCAAAAAGACTTACAAAAAGATTTTGAAAAGTATCAAACATTACTAGAGAAAATTGAATTTAATCGTATGTTTGATAATCCATTAGACCAAAATGATTGTTTTATTGATTTTCAGGCAGGAAGTGGGGGAACTGAAGCTCAAGATTGGGCGCAGATGATCGAAAGAATGTTTCTGCGATATTGTGAATCCAAAGGATTATTAGCATCAATGTTAGATCGCAATGATGGTGAAGTTGCAGGTATTAAAAGTTCATCATATAAAATTCAAGGTTTATATGCTTTTGGAACCTTAAGAACTGAAACCGGCATACATCGATTGGTTAGAAAATCACCTTTTGATGCTAATAATAAAAGGCACACTTCATTTGCCAGTGTTTTTGTTTATCCCTTGGTTGAGGATAATTTAGAAATTGAAATCAATTCTGCAGATTTACGTATAGATACTTATCGTGCTTCTGGTGCGGGTGGCCAGCATGTTAATCGTACCGATTCTGCGGTCAGAATTACCCATCTGCCCACTAATATTGTGGTTCAATGTCAAAATGATCGATCTCAACATCGGAATAAATCCGAAGCAATGTCGATGCTTAGAGCAAAATTGTTTGAATTAGAGATGCGAAAAAGATCTGAGCAGCACCAAAAACTCGAAGATAATAAATCAGATATTGGTTGGGGGCATCAAATTCGTTCATATGTTTTAGATCAATCACGGATTAAGGATGAGCGAACCGGCGTAGAAATCGGTAATACAACAAAAGTTTTAGACGGTTGGCTTGATCCTTTTATAAATGCTAGTTTGAAAAATAAAGTATAAAAAAATTCTGATTGGTTTTTCTAAACCAAATACCACAAATATACTACTAAGAATTATTTACAAGCAATGAATATCAGCTATTTTGCTTGACAATAATCTAAAAACCCACTATAAATGCGGTTGTCGTTGTTTTTTTAAATTTTTAATAGGAGATTGTATGAATAAATCCGAATTAATCGACGTCATTGCTAAAAAAGCAGGTCTGTCGAAAGTAGCTGCTGGCAAGGCTTTAGATGCTACTACCGAAGCAATTCAAAAAGAATTATCCAAAGGTGGAAAACCAAATGTAACTCTAGTAGGATTTGGTACTTTTGCAGTTGCTAATCGTGCTGCCCGCAAAGGTCGTAATCCTCGAACCGGCGCTTCAATAACCATTAAAGCTGCTCGTGTTCCCAAGTTTCGTCCAGGAAAAGGACTTCGTGACGCTGTCCGTAAGAACAAGTAATAATTTACATCCTAGCGTAATCTACGGGTGATAAGGGTGCTTAGCTCAGTTGGTAGAGCGTCGCCTTTACACGGCGGATGTCAGGAGTTCGAGTCTCTTAGCACCCACCAAGAAAAAATATTTCTCGTAACAACTTGTTAAGATTAAATTTAATCTAATAAATTTAATCTTTTTGATTTGTTATAATAATAGAGCCGTCAAGTTGACGGCTCTTGTTTTTTATCGGTTTAATTAAATTATTGATACCTAAAAGGAGTGGTAGTTCAGTTGGTTAGAATACCGGCCTGTCACGCCGGGGGTCGCGGGTTCGAGTCCCGTCCACTCCGCCATTTATTTAAAATTTAATTTTAACTATTTTCACACTACTTTATATTTACTCTTGATGAATACCAATCAAAGTCCGAAAAAACCTACTCAAAATGTTGTTGATAAAAAAGAAAGTTCTATCAAAGCATTTATTATTCACAATTTAAAGCGTGCTCGAAAACAAAAACCTTTTACCTTATTAGTTTTATTTGGGGTAATTTTATCTTTTGCGGCTTTGGGAATTGGCAATTATGTTAGCAGTTCAATATCAACCGACATTGTAGTTACAGTTGGTAAACAACAATTACCTGTTACTTTATTAGAACGGGAAATTGAAAGATTTGTAAATTATGCTCGTGAAAAAGATGAAAATTTTTCCGAAGAAGAATTGCGATCGGAAAAAGTTGTTAGATTAAGATTATTAGAAATGATTCAGGCTCAATTATTATCACAATTCATTCGTGATCAACATTTAATCCCGTCAGACGCTAAATTAGCCAGTATTATTGCAAATCAACCGGAATTTCAAGTAAACGGCGCATTTTCCGAAGAACGATATTTTGCGGGTATTCGTCAAAGTCGAGTTTCCATAGATGATTTTGAAGAAAATTTTCGGATGACTGTTGCTCGAGATAATATATTACCTATGATCTTACAAACATCTTTTTTACCGGAAGGCTCGGTGAAAGCTTGGCAAGATATCATTGGTGAAACCCGAGAAGTATTACCTCATTCAATAGTCGGTGAAAAATTTTCCTCGCAAATTGAAGTATCAGATCAAGAAATTGAAGATTATTATCAAAATAATCTAAATAATTATCTAGATCCAATTAAAGTTAAAGTGAAATTCGTAGAATTCTCACCACTTTCTCTACGATCTACTATTGAACCAAATATTGAAGAACTTGAACAATATTATGAAAATAACAAACTTACAATTTTTTCTGATAATGTCGAAAGCCGTAATGCAAGGCATATATTAATTACTACTAATGATGAATCAAGCGAAGATGAAATAGCTGAAGCTCAAAGTAAAATTAATGAGCTATTGCAAAAGGTTAGAGCAAATCCTGACACATTTGCGTCTATAGCTGAAGAATTTAGCGAAGATCCTGGATCAAAAGATCGTGGCGGATTATATGAAAATATTTTACCGGGAATGATGGTTGAAGAATTTGACCAAGCACTTTTTAAGTTAGAAGAAGGTGAAATTAGTGATATTGTAAAAACAAGTTTTGGCTTTCACATAATTAAATTAGAAAAAATAATTTCAAAAGCCAATCAACAATTTGAAGATGTAATTCAAAAGGTTGAAGATCTATATCTTGAAGAAGAATCTGCCAAAATGTATAACGCTTTGGTCGAAAACTTTAAAACAATAATTGATGAAAGATTAGAAGATGCTCAGGTTATCAATACTGCTGCCGATGAGTTTGAACTCGAAGTTGTTGAAAGTGATTGGCTAGATATTAATAATCCCAAGTTCCCTTTTACTAATCCAAAAATATTGTCTAAGATTTTTTCCGATGAGGGTTTAGCTAAAAAAGTAGTTCGGATAAATTTAACTAAAGAAAACAAAGTGTTAGCGTTAGTGGTAACTGATAAAACCGAAGAGCGACAATTGTCATTTGCTGAAGCGAAAGAGGCAATTAACAAAGAACTAATAGCTGACAAAACCTCAAAACTTATTACCCAAGAACTTGAAGAAAAAATAGCAATTTTAAAATCAGGTAAAGATGAATTGCTTTGGGAAAAACCAATTGAAGTAAATCGACTCGAACCAAAATTACCCCAATCGGTTATTGGAATGATTTTTTCTCAACCCTCAGATACAATTCCAGGTTATCTAGATGTGAAAATAAATGATAATAAATCTATTATCTACAAAATTACTAAAATTAGTAAAGATCAAGATTTTGCTGAGGAGTTAATTCAAGAATCAAAAGAACTTTACGCTCAATATTGGCAATCAAGACTTGTAAATGGAATTTTTGCTTCTCTAGTTGAAAAATACCCAGTTACAATTAATGAAGAAGTATTGGCAAAAACTTTTAATAAATAATTCCGTTTATGAGGAATAAAAGAGCACTAATTTCAGTTAGTGATAAAAACGGAATAATCGAACTTTCAAAAACCCTAAAAAAAAATAACTGGGAGATTCTTTCTACAGGAGGAACTGCTAAAGTTTTACGTGATAATGGGATATCGGTAATTGATGTTGAAGATATTACTGAATTTCCTGAATTATTAAACGGTCGAGTTAAAACTCTCCACCCAAAAATTTATGGAGGACTTCTTGCAATTCATGAAAACAATGACCATTTACATGAAATTAAATATCACCAAATTGAATTGATAGATTTGCTAGTAGTAAATCTCTATCCGTTTAAACAAAAAGCTAATGATTCAAGTAAATCACATGCCGAAATTGTAGAAAACATTGATATTGGTGGTCCTGCAATGATTAGAGCTGCCGCGAAAAATTATCAATATATCACAGTAGTAATTAACCCAAATTATTATCCAAAATTAATTAATTATCTAAATAAAAATAGTTTACCGGATGAACAGCAAAGATGTAAATTAGCTGAAATAGCTTTTGGACATACTTTTGAATATGATCAAGCAATTTCTTGCTATTTAGGTAAAAAAAATAATAGTTATATCGATAATCAAAATACCTTAACAAAACAAATTAATCTTAATCTTATAAAAAAACACACTATGCGGTATGGCGAAAATCCTCACCAAATTGCCGGAATTTATAGTGTTGATAATGCTCAACATGGATTACTAAATGTAAAAATTATTCAAGGTAAAGAGATGTCATTTAATAATTATGCTGATGCTGATGCCGCATTAAATTGCATTCAAGAGCTAGATCAACCAGCATGTGTTATTATTAAACACACAAATCCATGCGGAGTAGCTATAGGTAAAGATATCTACAATGCCTATCAAAAGGCATACAGTTGTGATCCAATTTCTGCATTTGGTGGAATAATAGCTTTTAACCAAAAAGTTGATAAACCAACTGCAACTGCGATAAATCAACAATTTGCTGAAGTTGTATTAGCTCCGAAGTATAGTGAAGATGCACTTGAAATCTTATCTAAAAAAAAGAATTTACGAATTGTCCAATTTCCAACTGCTAATTTTCAAAGTGATTCGTTAGAATTTCGTTCAATCCAAGGGGGGTTTTTAGTTCAAAGTAAAGATGCTATTATCACAAAAGATCAACTTCAAACGGTTACTCAAAAGTCCCCAGACGACCAAGAATTGGCAGAATTAAAGTTTGGATTTACTGTTACCAAGCATGTTAAGTCTAATGCGATAGTGTTAAGTAAAAATTTTCAAGCAATTGGTATCGGAGCGGGGCAGACTAGTCGAATAGATTCAACTAAAATTGCTATTAAAAAGGCTCAAGATCAAGGATTTGAACTAAATGGAGCTTTTGCATCATCTGATGCGTTTTTTCCATTTCGAGATGGAATCGATGAATTAGCAAGAGCGGGAATAAAAGCGGTTATTCAACCAGGCGGTTCGATTAAAGATTCAGAGGTGATTACAGCTGCAGATCAGCATGGAATAAAAATGGTTTTTACTAATATTCGACATTTTCGACATTAATTTTTAATTATATGAATATTATTCCAGTAATTTTATGTGGTGGGGCGGGCTCAAGACTTTGGCCATTATCACGCGAGCATTATCCCAAACCATTTATTCGCCTGCAAGACCGGCAAAGTCTATTGCAAAAAGCAATTATTAGAGCTGCTTCATTATCTAATGTAAATGAGCTAGTTATAGTTTGCAATAGTGATTTATTTCACATTACTGAAAATGAATTAAACGAAGTTAATGAAAACAATCTGGCTTGTACATTTATCTTAGAGCCTATTGGGCGAAATACTGCACCTGCAATTACTTCCGCAGCTATTGCTATTTCAAAAAAATATGATGATGGTATATTATTGGTATTAGCAGCTGATCATTTGATAACCAAACAAGTAAAATTTAATCAGGCAGTAATCCAAGCATGTAAATTAGCTAAAAAAAACAATTTAGTTACATTTGGAATTTTACCTAGTTCAGCTGAAACTGGATATGGATATCTTGAAGTTGATGGAGATAAGGTATTAAAATTCATTGAAAAACCCAAACAAGAGGATGCCAATAAATTTATATCTAAAGGTAATTATTATTGGAATTCTGGGATATTTTGTTTTAAAACCTCAACATTACTTTCGCAAATAAAAGAACATGGAATCGATTTATACTCTCAAGTTTGTGAAAGTATAAATAAAGCAAATATTTCTAAATTGGATTCAAAAAACCAAAAAATTGAATTATCCCTTTCAATATTTAGTAAAGTTCGTGATGTATCTATCGACTATGCAGTCATGGAAAAATCCAAATATGTCGCAGTAGTTCCATGTGATATCGGTTGGTCAGATATCGGTTCATGGAATGTTATTAGCGAATTTATTGATGCTGACGAAAACAATAATCGGGTATTAGGCAAGGCCCAAATTGATCAAAGTAAAAACTGTACTATTTATGGAAGTGGTAGATTAGTGGGTTTAGCCGGTGTTAATGATTTAGTGGTAGTTGATACCCCCGATGCTTTATTAATTACCAATAAACAAAAAACTCAAAATGTTAAACAGATATACCAAAAATTAAAAGCTAGTGGAGATAGTACATACTATCAGCATCAGACTGTTTATCGTCCATGGGGTAGCTATACTGTTCTTGAGGAGAATGAGGGTTACAAGATAAAAAGAATCGAAGTAAAACCTAAACAATTACTTAGTTTACAGATGCATAATCATCGAAGTGAACATTGGGTGGTTGTTCAGGGGATTGCCAAAGTAGTAAATCAAGATCAAGAATTATTATTAAATACTAATGATTCAATTTTTATACCTGTTGGCAATAAACATAGAATGGAAAATCCTGGATTAACTACTTTAATTATTATTGAAGTTCAATATGGTAAATATTTAGAAGAAGATGATATTGTTAGATTTGAAGACCAATATGGTAGAAACTAAACAATAACACATGAAAATCGCAATTGCCGGGGTTGGTTATGTAGGTTTAGCTAATGGAATTTTATTATCTCAACATAATCAAGTAATTGCATATGATGTAAACCCACAAAAAATCGAACAATTAAATCAGAAGATTTCGCCGATTGAAGATAAGGAAGTAAGTGATTACTTACTAAATAAGAAACTCAATTTTCAGGCAACATTAGATAAAAAACTTGCTTATCGCGATGCTGATTTCGTTATTATAGCTACTCCAACTAATTATGATCCAATAACCAATTTTTTTGATACATCATTAATTGAAGCTGTAATTGAAGATGTAATAAAAATTAATCCCAAAACTGTAATGGTTATTAAATCGACAATTCCAGTGGGATATACTAAACAAATATCAAGGAAAAAATCGATAAATAATATATTTTTTTCTCCAGAATTTTTACGAGAAGGACATGCTTTATATGATAGCCTTTATCCAACTAGAATTATTGTAGGAGAAAAGTCCAACCGAGCAAAAGTTTTTGCCGATTTGCTAAAAAAAGCCGCTAAGAAAAAAGATATTAAAATATTATTTACAGATCCAACCGAGGCTGAAGCAATTAAATTATTTGCAAATACTTTTTTAGCTATGAGAGTTGCTTTTTTTAATGAGCTAGATACTTATGCTCAAATTCATGGATTAACAAGCGAGCAAATAATAAAAGGTGTTTGCTTAGATCCACGAATCGGTGATTATTATAATAACCCTTCTTTTGGTTATGGTGGTTATTGTTTGCCCAAGGATACCAAACAACTTTTAGCTAATTATCAACAAGTTCCCCAAAATTTAATTCAAGCGGTGGTAAATGCTAACCAAACTCGTAAAGACTATATCGCTGAATCAATTGCAAAACTCAAACCTAAAATTGTTGGAATTTATCGATTGATTATGAAGGCTGGAAGTGATAATTATCGAACATCTTCAATTCAAGGAATAATGAAAAGACTAAAAGCTAAAGGTATTGAAGTAATTGTTTATGAACCAATACTAGATCAAAAAAAATTTTACAACTCACGAGTAGTAAATAATCTAAAGGAATTTAAAAGACAATCAGAAATAATAATCGCAAATCGTAAAAATCCTGAATTAAAGGATATTGAATCTAAGATTTACACTCGTGATATTTTTGGCAAAGATGTTTAGTTGTGCTGAATAATAAAAGACATAAAAATTTCAATAGTTTATATGATAGTTATTTTGGACAAAAACTTATAAATTTTGAACAAGAGACTGTCAATCAATTTACGGAAGGGTTTTATGGCAGAGTTGGATTGTTGCTGGGAATCCCTCAGCTAAAGATTCGTAAAAATACTATTTCTGGAACTTGGTTTATAGATAATTATTCGATAAACAATTATAAAATTAGAAAAAATGAACAAAATATTAAAAAAAATTTCCCAGTTTCTCCCAATACCACCAACAGTCTTGTAGTATCTCAATCTTATACACGATTACCATTTCAAAATCGATCGATTGATTTGATAGTTGCAAGCCATACTCTAGATAATACCGAATACCCTGAAGAAGTCTGTAGAGAATTCGTTAGAGTGCTAAACGCTGATGGAGTATTAATTATTTCTTTGTATAATCCTAAAAGCATAATTAAATACACTAAAAATTTTCGTTGGATTAATTCACAATTATCATTAAATTGGACAAGACTTAATGCAAAAAGAATATGTGAATGGCTAACAGTATTGGGTTTACAGATTGAACAAGCAAAATTTGGACTTTATATGCCTATTGTATATAAACCTTCTGAATTAATAAATTCAAAATTTCAAAAAAAAATATATAAATGGATTTCATTAATTGGAGAGCGGTGGTTTGCAAGTATGGGTGCTGTGTATGTATTAATGGCTCGAAAAAGAGTTTTTTTACCAAATACGAAAACTACAAAAAGTAATACTAAAATAATAGTTGGAAAACCAACACCTGTAGCTGCTAAAGTATAATAATAATTTGTAAGTATTTACTAACAGTATTACTGAATATTTTATTGAGTACGTCCTGCTTGAGTCATAATTCCAACTAACTGAAACCAAGGAATCCAAATAATTTGATCATCAAAGGTGCCATAAGTAGCATGATCTTGATCGTATTGAATTCTTGACCAAAAATTAGAAGGGGTTGAACTGTCAACTTGGGATGATGGCATTGTTTCACAACAATTTGCTATATGATCTCGTTCATCCGAAATAATTGAAGAAGGTATAGATACTGCTCCTGTTGATATTCCAAATAAAGTCCCTGAGCTATGATTAAAATTAATGTTTTTTCTACCAAATGAACCTATTACCAAAGCAATGCTGTCTCCTAGTTTAATTTCTTTACTTAAATCAGAATTATCTCGACCTTGAATTCTAATTGCCTCAAGGCTTTCATTGTTACTTATTAATTCTAAAAATTCATCTTTATTGGTGAGTCTTTGTTCAACTACATAAAATATTCCATTTCCCCAGCTATCAATTCTTGGAATTCCAAGAGTTTTCCAAGGAATAAAACCTCTGACTACTCCGCTAGTATTATAACTACTACCATTAGGACTACATGCATCTTCTCCTTCATTATCAGGAGTAGTAGTATCAATCCAATCTAGTGCTGGACAAGGTAATCTTTGGTATTTAATTGCAAAACCAATTAAAGCTTCTTTAACCTTTTCTAATTTATCATAATTAGCTTTATATTGAGTATTTTTAAATGTTTCTGAAACTGGAATAATTATAGTTCCAAACAATAACCCTAAAATTACCATAGTAATAGCTAGTTCAACTAAACTAAATCCGGTATTCCTAAACTTCATAATTATTTTCGATAAGCTATTCGATCTTCCTCATCTAGACAAAATTTATCTGTACCGATAATAATATAAGGATAGATAATTTTACTACTAATAGATGAGCAATCGGTTGATGAAGGCAGAGCTGTTGGAGCTGAGTCACTACCAACAATAACTAGCATATCGGTTTCATTGAAGTCACTATCGTTTGAATATACTCTAATATCTTGATTATCGTCTTTATTTGCTTTATAGTAAATTTCTTCAGACCATTGAGTAAGCCATCGATCATTTTTACAAATTGCTTTCTGTTTATTGCTGGATGTTGAGCAATCAGTAATTGAACAGTTAAAAGATGATGAACCCGATATAGTTGGTAAGATATTGATCATTGCACAAGTTGTTTCATCTTCATTGTCGCTGTTATCAGAAACAGATACTGTTGAAGGTATAGAAGTTGGCATAGTATAAGTTAAAGGAGCTGTGCAAACTGTTGAGCCATATTCGTTATCATCAGGGTTAAAGCAAATTGCTGGAATCTCATCCGTTGAGTTTGTACAGCAAGCTCTTTTTTTTGAACCGCTTGCTAATCTTTCGTAAATATTGTTATAAACTGCATCAGATTTATTTAATTCAAGTCGATTAAAAATATTGCTACAAATATCATTACTCGCTTGATAAATTGATGGAGTGCTACCTGATGTTGTAAATTTCGCAAAGGATGTTTGGGTTGGAAAAGCTAAGGTATTATCCACATCCCATTCCTCTTTGAATTTATTTAAACAGTAAACTACTACATTTGCGACTCTGCCCTGGGTTGTATCTAACCAATCTTTTCTAGTTATGGTGACAAAATCATCATTTGAATTATCTAATTTACTAACTGTAACTTCAGAACCTGTCAATAGATCATTTAATTTAGCTGTAGGATTAGAAATTTCAAGATAATTATCATATTCAGGAGGATTTGTCGAACTAAGGATACTTCGATCTTGTTCAGATAGTGGTTTATTAGGGCTTAGTATAACTGCAACAACTCTTTCAGGACCATTGCCATCATCCCAATAAAAATTTGAAGGGGTAGAGTTATTTATACTTCGAGTAAGACTTGTAGAAGGTAAGTTACCATGACTAAAAGCCGGATCAACTATAATCCAAGCTCGTTCACCTGATGAATCAATACTTTTCCCTGATCCAAATCTTCGAAATGGTATTCGACCAAAGTTATTGGTGGATATACTACTGGAGGTATGACACCATCTAAGACTTGATGAACCTTCATTGTTTGTTCCAATATCTTGAGTTCTTTCCGGGCAAGAAATTACTCCTGGATAATCATTAATCCCACCATAAGTACTTTCAAGATCTAATGCATCACGACCGGTAGATAATATGTTTAAGATAGAAGTTTTTATTTCAGATAATTGACGGTAATTTTTATAGGTATTTGTGGTATCTCGATTATATATGTTAGATGTAAAAAACAAGGTGCTGGCAGCAACTAGAATAAATAAAAAAGTTAATAATATATAACCTTTTTGTAAATTGCTTCGATTCAAATGAATCATAGTATTGAAAGGATATTTATTAATTTAATATCGGAATAAAAAAATAAATTTATCCAAGATAATTCTAACAGTTTTGTCATTGTAAAATTTTGTAATAATATTAAAAAAGCTTAATTATCCTCAAATCCCATAATTTCTAAACCAAATCCTTTAATATTGTTTAAATTTATCGGATGAGATAATAATCTCATCTTCCGAATACCCAAACTACGAATAATTTGAGCACCAGTTCCATAGATTTTTGGATCCCAATTTTTAGAAATAAATTCATCACTAGTTAATTTTGGACTTTTTAGTCTTTTAGCAATTTTTTTTATATTGATGTCAGCAGTTTTGCTTGATCTTAATCCTATTAGGGCTCCTTTT
>Ga0209562_1000247_pt1 | contig 21258 bp, 18 predicted proteins | sample WorMetvacBELIZE2_FD_187399 | JGI IMG/M metagenome (GOLD analysis project Ga0209562, IMG submission 187399) | Marine gutless worms symbiont microbial communities from Max Planck institute for Marine Microbiology, Germany - Olavius vacuus BELIZE.2... | ecosystem: Host-associated > Annelida >... | reverse complement strand
CAAAGGGTAAGTAGCGAAACACGCATAACCTAACTTTGATAAAAGGGAATTGGCCCTACTATTTTCAGAGGACACAGCTATGTTTAGCCACGTAATGATTGGTGCGAACGACCTTGAAGCATCAAAAAAATTCTACGATGCTATTTTAGGAGTATTAGGATACGAACCAGGCGTTTTTGATGAATACGGACGGGTTTTTTACTATACGCCGAAAGGTATTTTAGCGCTAACAAAGCCGATTAACGGAGAGGCTGCCACACACGGTAATGGCACCACACTCGGCCTTGCAGCTCGAACACCAGACATCGTTGATGAATGGCATAAAGTAGGAAGCGAGAATGGGGGTGTGCCATGCGAGGACCCACCGGGTATTCGAGGCAATGGGGAACGCCAACTTTACCTTGCTTATTTGCGAGACCCAGCAGGCAACAAGCTCTGTGCCACGCACATCGTAAGAAAATAGCTGTAGTGCTGCCTGCTTAAATGATCACGCTCTTTTTGCAGGCTATTCACTTTTAGCTGTCTATTTGGCCCAAAGCCCTTTGAATAATAGCACTTTGAGTAATAGCGTTTTGGGTAATGCCTAGTTATGTCTACATATAAGCCCTAACCAAACGAAACTGCATAGGTGTTGGTGTCCGGCCGCTCAATATCCTAAACGGGTTTCGCCTTTTCTCTTCTTTGCACTTTGCACTATACATTGCTGCTAGATGAATTAACCTTGAACCAGTAAAAGCTCAGCTAACAGAGGGAATATGACACCTGAAGAAACTGGCAAGGCCTACGACACCATTACACACCTTTGGACTCGTCCTGAATTTAATCAGAAAAATGGGTTAACCGCCTACCAAAAAGCATTGTCATTTTTAGCGGACACCCCATCACAAGAGCCTGATACGGTGCCTAGCGAAGCGCTTGATAAGGGAGAAGCGCTTGATAAGAGTGAAGCGCCTAATAAGGGAGAAGCGAGCAATAAAGACAAACCAAAGAAACGAGGTTACGCACTAGACATAGGTTGCGGATGCACCAATCGTTTTGTCCCGGTTATCGAAAGCGCAGGGCTAGCTTACGAAGGCATTGATGTTTCCAAAGATATGCTGGCCATTGCGACGTCCCAATTACCCGCTCATACCTTCTATTGCGCCGACGTGTGTACATTCACTATCCCCAAGCACTATTCGTTTATTAGCGCTTGGGATAGCTTTTGGCATATTCCCCTAACGCAGCAAGAGCCTTTGCTTAAGAAGCTAGTGGATCACTTAGACGATGACGGTGTGTTGCTTTTTAGCTGTGGAGGTACAGATGAAAGCGGCCAACACACAAACGAAGTGATGGGCCCAGAAGTCTACTACGCCTCGCTGGGGCTACATAGATACATAGAAATATTGATAGAAGCAGGCGGGTTTGTTCGTCACGTTGAATTCGATCAGCACCCTGAACTACACACTATTATCATTGTGCAAAAAAGAACTGCGCAAAAAACACAGTAGCAAAAAAAATAATACTGAATGATGCCCTAGAAAAACTGAGAGAGTCAGCGAAGCGTTATAAAACACTAGCTTTGCGGTGTCGCTAGCTCACCGCGTTTATCTAAACGATAAAAGCTCCAGGCCAATGTCACACCGCGAGCGAGTAAAAAGGCAAGGAGAGCATACCAAAGGCTGACGTTACCCTGATCTTGCGTGAGATACCAAACGGGGAAATACACCCCTAACGCACTTATTATCATGGTATTTCTCATTGCGCTGGCTCGGGTAAGACCAACAAATACGCCATCGTACAAAAAACACCAATGCGCTAATAGAGGAAGTAATACCATTAAACCAAGATAAGGTAGCGCAGCTTTTACAATGTCACTATGTTCGGTAAGCAGCGCGATAATGGCCTCACCGCCAGCGAAAAATATCAAGCTATAAATAAGGGCAAAAATACTCGACCAGACTAACCCTTGGTAGGTGCGTCGTTTCACTTCGCTGCTGTCTGACGCCCCCTTGGCTTCACCCACCAGCGCTTCCACCCCATAGGCTATGCCATCAAGTCCCAATGCAATAAGAACAAAGAACTGCATGAGTATGGCATTGACGGCCGCCGACGTTTCGCCGTAACGGGCACCTTGAATGGTGAGAAACGCTAAGCAGCCCTGTAATGCTAAGTTACGTAATAGCATGTCACCGTTAAGCTTCATCAGTACCTTACGAGCTGCACGGTTAAACCACGATGCACTCACCGCGACACCGCCTACGCGCTTAAACGCCACCGCTAGCGCCATTATAGCCATGGTATACTCAGCGATAACACTGGCCAGCGCCACGCCAGCTACAGACAAACCAAGCCCGAACACAAACACTACATCGAGTCCCGCATTCAATAAATTTCCCACAATTTGAATAGCCATGACGCTGCGCGTTTTTTGCTGCCCTACTAACCATCCAACTAATGCCAGATTAAGCATGGCAGCTGGTGCGCCCCATACCCGCGTCGAAAAGTAGTCTTGAAGATGCAGGGCAACTTCACTGTTTGGCTGAGTTAAAGCTAAGCCTATAGACAAGATAGGAGATTGAAGAGCGAGTACCACAGCCCCCAACACTAGAGCAACCGCCACCGTTTGCCACAGCACTTTTGCTGACTCTAATGTATTGTTCGGTGAGCCTTTAGCTTGTGCACTCAAGCCTGTTGATGACATGCGAAGAAACCCGCACACCCAGTATATTTGCGTTAAGATAAGTGCGCCCACCGAAGCCCCTGCAAGCATGGCTGGTAAAGACATGTGTCCCAAAACCGCGGTATCCACCAAACCTAATAGAGGCGTAGTAATATTCGCTAAGATCATGGGAAGCGCTAACGCCAACAGACGGGAATGGTCGTCAAAAAAGGAGCGCTGAGTTAGTTGAGCAGGGGACATAAATGATCTCAGTAGGGGTTAATTTCGCTATATACTATCAACCTATGCAGCGGCATAAGTGAAATGCGTACCAGCTTGACCATGTATAAGATTGGCCAAGTCGCATTATTTGGAGTTTACCATGCTATTGAATTTGATTAGGCACTCAGTGGATGATGATATGAAAACCAACAATGTAATTCAAAATAGAACGACGAGTCGTACGCGTTTGAAGATCTTATCTTCAATGCTTGCGGGAATTTTCAATGTTTTGTTGGTCTCACCTAGCATTGCTTCAGGCTCAGATACAACCCCTGTTGCTGATGCGACTTCCACTACAAAGGAACAAAGTGGTAGTAACATCGACTCTAGTGTGAGCACCACGCCTAACGCCGCCATTTTGCTTTATCACCATGTGTCGTCTTCAACACCAGCCAGTACCAGTATTTCGCCTGAAGCCTTTAAATCGCACATGGAATACTTGGACGCACACCACACTGTTGTTTCGCTTCAGGACGTTGTTTCTGCGATACAACACAACACTACACTGCCAGAAAATGCGGTTGCGATTACGTTTGACGATGGCTACGCAAACATTTTAGACAATGCTCACCCAATACTGGCTGACCTAGGTTTTCCCTATACCGTGTTTATCAACCCTGATGAAATTGGCGTAGGTCCTAAGCAGCTAACATGGGAGCAAGTTATTGCTATGCATAACGATGGCGTTGTTTTTGCCAACCACACGCTAGACCACCTTCATATGCTAAACGGTGAGCAAGCAATGGGCGAGCGCGCATGGCTGGAGAAAGTTTGGCAGAACGTAGAAAGTGCTGAAAAGAAGATTGAAGATAAACTGGATATTAGCCTTAAATATTTAGCGTACCCGTTTGGTGAATACAACACGGCGCTCGCTAATAAGCTCAAAGCTGAAGGTTACATTGGATTCGGGCAGCATTCCGGGGCTGTGGGCCCATCTAGCGACATGCAGGCACTACCGCGCTTCCCCGCGGCCGGTCCTTACGCCAATTTGGCAACGCTAAAGACCAAGCTTAATAGTCTTGCCATGCCAGTGACGCAAAGTTCACATAAAGACCCTCGTATGACAGCGCGAAACCTGTCATCGCCCATTAGTTTAACGATAGACAGTGACGATGTTCGCCTTACACAAGTAAATTGTTTTTTCGGCGGCGACCCTATAGAGACTAGCCTAGAAGAAAATGTGCTTACGTTTACCCTTGATGAAACGCTTCCAGTAGGACGTTCACGTGTGAATTGTACAGCACCGTCTAATGCGCAATCAGGGCGTTATTATTGGTACTCTACGCCCTTCTTTGTGGCAGATGAGAACGGCAATTACCCAGACTAGGGCATGTCGATAAGGCACATCTATGCTTGAGCGCGAGCGCATATCGATTGGGCTCGCGCTTATATAAGGAAACGTTTACCTATACAGGTTTAGAAAACCGAATAAAGCCTTTATTTATCGACTCTTCCACAAAACTATGGCGCTGATAGAAACGAATGGCTGGCACGTTCGACACTTCAACATCTAGTACCACTTTACGTTTATTCAGTTTTTCTGCTCGCGCTTGCATAGCATCTACCAGTATCGTTCCCACGCCCGTTCGACGGGCACTTTCTTCAACAGAGAGATGGCCTATCATGAGTTCGGTATTAGTAGGCGGCGTAAGATTGATGGCCACGGTCTGATTGCGCATGAGCACTGTCATAGCCTCATCGAGGGTAAAGTACGATGTGATGCTATCAAGGGTCGCCCTATCAAATGTTGCACCTAGTTTGCTGTGCCAAGAGGTCACAACGCCGAGTACTTCGTCACCGCTACACGCCACCCAATGATTCTTAAAGCCATATTGCCCGCCACCGAGTTCCCATGCATGAGACAGGTAGCCCTCAGCTGTTTTATTTTTATTTTGTCCAAAAATAGACGTTAACAAAGACTGCGCCGCATTCAATATAAGCGGCGTAGTTTGCGCAGCATCAGATGCCACACCTTGCCTTATTTTGATTTCCATATTACTGCTTCGAGATTATTATTGGCATATCAGCCAATATTTGCTGGGAATCACTTATCGATAGCTTTCCTGGCTCTCTTTTTGGTTTGAATCTTCCTATCACCCTAGCTTCAGGGTCGACAAGTACGACAGATGCACTGTGATCAACTAAATAGTTGGGGTTATCGGTACTTTCAGCAATGGCATACATCATTCCTAAATTACGTACAAACGGGAATAGCGCCTTGTGCTCTCCAGTAACGGCAATGAACTCCTCATTAAAATAGCTCACATACTCTGAAAGTCTTTCAATTGAATCGCGATTTGGATCAACGGATACAAAAACAATTCGAATAGGTTCGACACTATTTAATGCTTTTAGTTCAGGATATATACCGTTCAGTTCAGCCATGGTAGTTGGGCAAATATCGGGGCAGAAGGTATAGCCCACAAATACTAAGCTCCACTGTCCTTCAAGCGACGAATTATCAAACACTTCACCTTCATGAGATGTAAGTGAAAACGGTGATAATGCTCTCGGCTCTGGGTAAGTCTGAAAGTATTCAGGCTGACTTTCAACATTTGGGGGCGCGATATACAGCGCCCCTACGATGCCTGCACATAGCGCTAAAAATGCAACAAGGCCGACGGTAGTTCGTTGATTCATAAACTCAGTGGTATGTAGTGATCTAAGAGTAATACGACAAACAATACCATGAGATGAATAATTGAAAACCTAAAAGTTTTCATTGCAGTTTGTGGCTCTGCATCGAATTTTAACTTTAATGCATAGTATAAAAACCCAATGTTAAGCACACTTGAGCCAATCAAATAAATGAGATCGCTCATGCCTGTAAGGTAGGGCAGCAAACATACCAGCCCCAACAATACTGTATACAGCAACACTGACGTTTTCGTAAATGACACACCGTGGGTTACCGGCAGCATGGGCACCTTCGCTTTGGCGTAATCTTTTTCTCTATGAATAGCGAGCGCCCAAAAATGCGGCGGCGTCCAGGTAAAGATAATCAGCACTAAAAGCAGGGCATGGGCATGTATTTCCCCTGTAACCGCGGTCCAACCTAGAAGCGGTGGAGCAGCCCCTGCTAAACCGCCAATCACGATGTTTTGCGGTGTCGCTCGCTTTAAATACATCGTGTAGATAAACGCGTAGCCTACTAAACTTGCTAAGGTTAACCACGCGGTTAGCATATTCACAAAAAGAGCCAACACTACAAATCCAACCACACCTAAAACGCCTGCAAACCACAGCGCGTTGTTTACGCTAACCTTGCCTTTTGCGACGGGGCGATTAAAAGTACGCGCCATCACACTATCTATCTTATGGTCGACAACGTGATTAATAACGGCAGCAGACGCAGACAACATACCAATACCCAATAAGCCACAGATAAGTACGGTTGCGTTTACCCACGAAGGCGTAGCTAAACACATGCCTACTAACGCGGTTAACAGCAACAACATGACGACATTAGGCTTCGTCATTTCATAGTAATCTCGCCACGTGACTACATTGTGCTGACGTGAAGTACGCGCATGTAAAGAGACCGATTTAGCCATGGAAACCTCCTGGTGCTTTAGGGAGAATATGAGAAGACGTTGACGCGTTTAAAGGGTCGTGCAAAGGCGCTTCTTGGATGCTAAATGCACCTGCACCCTGCAGTGGTTTCGAACCTGAGAATGAGCCTGTATTTCGTTTTTCTGTACCGAAGACGTTATCGTTTTCTAGTACCAAAAATACGGTAAAAATGAGGTTGAGTAGGGAGAGAAGTAACACGGCTGCGACCGCGTTATGCATTACAGCGACAGCCAGTGGCAGCATAAAGATAATGTTGCTAAGTCCTAATGCCACTTGCGTGCACAATGCTACCAACATAAACGCACCCACATATTTTTGTTTACTTGTGGTGTAGCGGCTTACCAACACACTTATACTTAGTGCTAGCAAGTATAAAAACGTGATGACCGCGCCGAACCTATGCACTATGTGCATGGTAACTCGTTCGCCGTAATCGTGAGCACCAAACTCATAGTTGTCTGCATCAGGCACACTGAATGCACCTGCCAAATCAATTCTTTCCTGCCAACCGCTTTCACAGACCGGCATTTCCGTACAGGCCAACGCAGCATAATTGGCAGAAGTCCATCCACCAAGAGCAATCTGGGTAACAAGCACGCCAAGCCCAATGAAGGCGAAAAGTTTAAGGTTTCGCTGAAAGACTTTGGCTTGAGGTAAGTCGGTAATATCCTGATCATGCATAGCTGACGCTATGGGCGCTTGTTTAGTTTTCGATGCATCGCCTGCGGTGTTGCGCAAGCGGAGGTAGAGAATAAACAGGCAAGAGAGTACAGAGAAGCCCCCCAGCAAATGCCCCATAACTACAACGGGAAGGAGATTGAGCGTCACGGTCCACATACCAAGTGCTGCTTGGAAGATAATGAGTCCCAGCAGTAACAGAGGTAGTTTAACGGGCGTGCCTTTGTCGCGCTGCCGAATAGCAATAATGGCAATAGCCAGTACACACAGCCCCAGCGTTCCTGCAAAATAGCGGTGAATCATTTCATTCCACGCCTTAAATGCCTCAACTGGACGTTCAGGAAAAGCGGCGTTAGCTTGTGCCACTTTTTCCTCACTCAAAGGCACGGTTAGGTTACCGTAGCATCCAGGCCAGTCGGGACATCCTAGCCCAGCGTCGGTCAAACGCGTATACGCACCGAGAATAATAACGACCGCTGCCAGAAAAATACTGAATAGGGTTAATTTTTTCATGGCCATTATCCTATACGCGATAATTTTAGGAGCTTTCTCATATCTGCCAGCATGTTGCGGCTTTCCATCACGGCGTCTTTTCTATCGTCTTTAATGTCGTAAAAAAGCATGGCGTTATTTTGCGTATCAACAATATAAACACTGCTAGAGGCAAGCGCCGTTGGTGTAGTAACGGGTAAGGTTTCGACAAAAGGGTAGTCTTCTAGCGCGGCTATCGCAGTTTGGTCGCTTGAAGCGGTAGTAACGACCACTGCTTGAGCACGGTCCGATTCTTTACCTAGCGCAAGCCACACTTGGTTAATGCTAAAAAGTGCGTTCTCGCACACTGCGTCACATTTACTTGGCATCACATACAACAAACGCCATTTAGGTTCCGCGTTTTCTAAAAGCGCACTCATGTCGATGGTCGGCGCGAGCAACTGACCTTTATTTGTCGCGCCTTTAGTAAACCAATCGTTATCAAGTGCGAGCTTTGCCAAAACAACAGGTAAAACAAACACGGCTACCATAATAATTAATGTTTTTTTCGAAGCAGCATTACTCATAACTACGTCCTTTCTTACTAATTGCAAAGCCGCCAATGGCTGCAGCGGCAATAGCTAAACCAAACCATTGAACTGCATAGCCAAGGTGCTTTTCAGGAGACATTACGACGGCCTGATGTTCACGAATAAACGCGGGGTCAGGCGTGGTAAGGTGAAGAATAAAGGGTAAAAGTTTGCGCTCTAAGGCGTTGCTTAGTGCAGGGAATTCTATGTGTTGTACCAGCGCGGGGCTTTGCGACAAAGCCATGTTGGTTTCTTTCACTAAGGGGTTGTTACCCGGCACGCTAAGCACGCCGATTAATTCGCGCGTTTGGCTTGTAAAACTTATATCCGGTAGCGTGCGCGTTAAGTCTGGCGCAGGCACCCAGCCAAAGTTAACCAAGAGCCACCCGACATTGGTATTTACCGGTACGATGACATCGAACCCCACCCGCTGATTGTGAATCTGATTATCTAATAGCAACACATGGTTAGCGTCTATTGCGCCGCTGAACGATACGGTAATATCCCGAGGATCATCATGAGACAACGCCTCTTCTAAACTCAAGGTTCCATTACTTTGCTTTTGCGCTATGCTAGCTAAGCGTTGTTGCTTTTGGACCATGCGATCAAGTTGCCAGTACCCTAAACCGCACATAATCGCCACACTAAAGCCCGTGAGTAACCAAGGAATAACGTGGCGAGTGCGAGAAAACATGATTATTTCGCACCATGCAAAATTAGAATAAAAACAGAGGTGAATATGTTGATAAAAATAGTCCTTGTTGCGTTGGTGCTGTACATGATTGTGAATTTGTTCATGGCGATGCGAATCATGATGAAAAATGACACATCAAAAGGGCCTATGAGTAAGTACATTGGTCGACGCGTGCTCACTTCTGCCGTCATTGTTATTATTATTCTTATCGCTATTGGTACCGGTTTAATTACCCCAAACCCAAGGCCTTACTGAGTTTGGGGATTCCTTTTAAAGTACGTAAACAAAGATGTAGAGCATGACCCACACTACATCTACAAAGTGCCAGTACCAGCTCCCCGCCTGAAACGCGAAGTGGTTTTCAGGCGTGAAATGGCCTTTCAAGACCCTAAAAAACAGTACAATTAGAATGATGGTGCCAAGGGTCACATGCATGCCGTGAAACCCTGTGAGCATAAAGAAGGTGTTGCCGTAAATGCCTGACTGAAGCGTAAGCCCCAAGTCGCGATACGCATGTATGTACTCTTCTACCTGTAGGAACAAGAACCCACATCCAAGTAAGATAGTGATACCCAGCATTAGGGTTAGCTGTTTGCGTTTGTTTTGCTCTAGTCCCACATGAGCGAAGTGCAGTGTAATAGATGAGATAAGCAAGATAACCGTGTTGATTGTGGGCAACCCCGCAGCACTCATTTCCTGTGTGGTAGTGCCGCCTGGCGTTGACACCAGCGGCCACATGGCCTCAAAGGTCGGCCATAAGACCTCATTGGTCATAGCGTTGTTCGATGCGCCGCCCAGCCACGGAACGGAAATAAATCTCGCGTAGTAGAGGGCGCCGAAAAACGCAGCGAAAAACATTACCTCTGAAAAGATAAACCAGCTCATACCTTGTCGATATGAACGCCCCAGCTGATCGCTGTAAAGCCCTGCCATAGATTCGTCTATTTGATTTTTAAACCAACCTACAAGCATAACGAGCAATACTGCTATCCCCGCTAAAAGGATATGACCGCCATAGCCTGTTTCACCTTTGGTTGCTTGCACCACATAATTGCCCGCACCTACGGCGATAAGAAATAGAGCAACGGCCCCTACGATGGGCCATGGACTTTGTGCGGGTACATAATATTTTTGGTATTCGTGATTCTGTACTTCGGGTTGCATTTTCTTCTCCTTACCCCTTCGGCCTATTCGCCATTTGATGGTGTTGAAGCCATAAAGGGATTCGGTGTTGTCGTTAGGTCACTGGCTCGCGCTGTGACGTCATAGAGTGTGTACTGCAAGGTAAAAAACGTAATTTCTTCAGGTAGCTGAGGGTCTACATAAAACTGCATGGGCATATAGGCTTCACTACCCGCATCTAATGGCTGCTGATTGAAGCAGAAGCATTCAGTCTTGTTCAGGTACAGTGCTGCCGTTCCGGGGGATACAGAGGGAATGGCCTGAGCTACGATATTGCTTGATGCAGGGTTTCTCACATAAAACGACACCGTATTAAGTTCGCCAGGGTGCACTTTCACGCGCTTGGTTTCAGCACGAAACTCCCACGGCATACCGGTATTTGTGCGAGTAATAAACTCGACGGTCACTTCTCGCGACTCATCAATCTCAACCGATTGATAAACCGCAGCCGTGCCTTCGGTTTTTCCGTTAATTCCCGTAACGTCGCAAAATACGTCGTACAAGGGAACAAGGGCAAAGCCGAAGCCAAACATGCCAATGACAATAGCAACAAGTTTAATAACCATCTTGTTGTTTGCGCTTTGCTGTGACATCACGTGACCTCCGGGTAAATCCATAGATGAAGGTTGGTAAACGCTTGCTTAGTCGTTTATCTCCCTCACCACCTGCAATGTGTGAATGTCATTCCCATCGGCTTTTGCCGGTTGAAAGGAATGACCTATTCACAACGCCACCTACCGTTACTTAACGACAGGTGGCGTTTCAAACGTGTGATAAGGAGCGGGTGATGGAATTTCCCATTCCAGTCCTTCTGCGCCGTCCCAAACTTGCGCTGATACCGGCTCACCTTGCTTTTTGCATGCCTTGATAAGCAGGGCAAGAAAGATGAGCTGAGATAAACCGAATGCAAAACCACCCAGGCTTATCCATTTATTAAAATCAGCGAACTGCAATGCATAGTCAGGAATACGGCGTGGCATACCAGCCAAACCCACAAAGTGCATAGGGAAGAACAACACATTGACCGATACCAATGAACACCAGAAATGCCATTTAGCTAAGGTTGTGTCATACATTTTTCCCGTCCATTTAGGCAACCAGTAATACACCGCAGCCATAATGGAAAAGACCGCGCCAGTTACCAGTACATAGTGGAAATGGGCTACAACGAAGTAAGTGTCGTGATATTGGAAGTCCACGGGCGTGATCGCCAACATTAGCCCTGACAACCCACCAATGGTGAACAGCACAATAAAGGCAATAGCGAACATCATTGGCATTTCGAAGCTCAGTGAGCCGCGCCACATGGTCGCTACCCAGTTAAACACTTTCACGCCAGTAGGCACCGAGATAAGCATGGTGGCAAACATGAAAAACATTTCCATGTACACCGGCATGCCCGTGGTGAACATATGGTGAGCCCACACAACAAAAGAGAGCAGCGCAATCGACGCCGTGGCGTAAACCATAGACGCGTATCCAAACAGCTGCTTTCGAGAGAAGGTAGGAACAATTTGCGAGATAATGCCGAAAGCGGGCAAGATCATAATGTACACTTCAGGGTGCCCGAAGAACCAGAAAATATGCTGGAACATAACCGGGTCGCCGCCACCAGCAGCATCAAAAAAGCTCGTGCCAAAGAACTTATCAGTTAACACCATGGTAACCGCACCGGCGAGCACTGGCATTACCGCAATCAGCAAGAATGCCGTGATAAGCCACGTCCATACAAACAGCGGCATTTTCATCCAGGTCATGCCTGGCGCACGCATGTTAAAGATGGTCACAATCACGTTAATCGCACCCATAATGGATGAAATACCCATGATGTGAACAGAGAACACAAACAACGCTGTCGAATCGCCACTGTAAGTCGTTGAAAGGGGCGCGTAGAAAGTCCATCCAAAAGCAGGGCCGCCGCCTTCCATAAAGAGCGAGCTCAATAGAATGAGAAAGGCACCTGGTAAAATCCAGAAGCTCCAGTTATTCATGCGCGGTAACGCCATGTCAGGGGCGCCGATCATCATGGGAATAAGCCAGTTTGCGAGCCCAGTAAAGGCTGGCATTACTGCACCAAATACCATGATAAGCCCGTGTACCGTAGTCATTTGGTTAAAGAAGTTTGGCTCTACAATTTGTAGACCGGGTTGGAATAGTTCAGCGCGGATCACCATGGCCATCGCACCACCAACTAAAAACATAATAAAGGCAAACCACAGGTACAGTGTGCCTATGTCTTTATGGTTAGTGGTAAACAACCAACGCGTTATCCCTTTAGGAATATGATCGTGGTGTTCATGGTCATCATGTAGGTGACCGTCATGAGGCGCAGAGGTATCTGGCGAAATAACTTCAGTTGCTTTGCTCATTGTCTGCTCCTAGTTTCCGTTTGCCACTGCGTTGACATCTTTGGCTTGAACCATATCGCCAGTTTTATTGCCCCAGGCATTTCGCTCGTAAGTGACTACGGCGGCAATTTCCTTAAGACTTAGCATTTTTCCAAACGCTTGCATGGCTGTTCCTGACTTTCCATGCAGCACGATGTCAATGTGACCTTGCTGATCTTCTAGTGCCATCTTGCTGCCTTTTAATGCCGGGAACACGCCAGGTAAACCTTCACCATTTGGCATATGGCAAGCAGCGCACGTTGCGTTGTATACTCGCTCGCCCTCTTTCATCAGTTCATCCATAGACATATTCATAGAAAGTAGACGCTGCTCTTCTTCTTTTGCTTTACGAACAATCTCTTCTTGTTCGCCCATCCACTTTTCAAACTCGGCGGGTTCTTTAGCAATTACCACAACCGGCATATAGCCATGGTCTTTACCACAAAGCTCTGCGCACTGTCCGCGATAAATACCCGGCTCATTCACCTTGGCCCAAGACTCGTTAATAAAGCCGGGGTTGGCATCTTTTTTCACGGCAAAGTCAGGAACCCACCAAGAGTGGATAACGTCGTCAGAGGTAATAAGAAAGCGTACTTTTTTCCCAGTAGGAATAACCAAGGGACGGTCAACTTCCAGCAGGTAGTTATCTGTTTTCTGAAATTTGTTTTCTATTTGCTCGCGCTGAGTGGCGAGTAAAGAATAAAACTCTACATCGCTATCCATGTACTTGTAATGCCATTTCCATTGAGAGCCTGTTACTAACACCGTCATGTCAGGCTCAGACGTGTCTTCCATAGCAATTAGGGTATTCGCTGCGGGTACCGCCATGAAAATAAGAATAAGGAAAGGAATAACGGTCCAAGCAATTTCCACCTTCACGTTTTCGTGAAAATTAGCTGGCTTGGCGCCACGGGACTTTCTATGTAGATACATTGAGGCGAACATCACGCCAAAAACTACAACCGCGATACCTACACAAATGAAGAACATCAACATATGGAGGTCGTATACCTGCCCACTGATGTCGGTAGCACCGCGTCTCAAATTAAGCGAAGAGGCTTCTTCGCTTGCTTCTTGCGCAAAAAGCAAAGGGGAAAAAAGCAAAATTGGTATACTAGAACACCATTTTGCGAAAACGGTCGTTAGTTGTTTCACTCAGCACCTCCGTAATGGCGTGGTCAAAGACGCTGATTAATTTGCGCGATGCCCTACCAAATGGTTTGCGAACGATTGACCCATAACCTCAACTTGTAAAACAAATTTAGAGTCATTGTTATTATTTTGTTAATCTCTGTATAAGAATTGCGCAATAATGTCGTGCCGTCTAGTCTTTTCTATTAAAAATTTAACGAAGTGGTTAATTTTTAATCATTTACTAAAATGGTCGCGGGGGATTTCACGTGCAAAAAGAGAAAGCCATTGCTGTGGGATGCCCTTGGAATCAAACAGGCATTTTGAACACGGGGTTAAAGTAAATGCTCGACTAACTAGTTAAGAAATCAATAAGTAATCGATGACTCAATGTCGATTTCAAACAAAATTCAAAATAAAAAATGGAAAATACTTGAAGCATTCATAGAAAGAATAACGTGAGTAATGATAAAAATAAGCGCGCAGAAAACCAACAGGTTTGCTGGGCAGGATAAAACCTAAGTTGGCAGATTGAAGAAAAAAACAGGAACAAAAGACATAAAAAAAGCGGCTAACGCGCCGCTTTTATACAAACAAGCTAAAATACTACATCCAGTCAGCGTTTCTGATCACACCCACCGCAATACCTTCTATCGCAAAATGTTCAGTCGCCAAATCAACTTTTATTGGTGCAAACTCATCATTCTCAGCATGAAGCAATACTTCACGCCCGCGTTTCTCTAGACGCTTTACGGTGACGTCTTCATCTACACGCGCCACAACCACCTGACCGTTGTGTACATCAGTGGTGCGATGAACAGCGAGAAGGTCACCGTCTAAAATACCAATGTCTTTCATGCTCATACCGTTAACGCGTAGCAAAAAGTCGGCATGGGGTTGAAACAGTGCAGGATCGACTTTGTAGTGCGATTCAACATGCTCTTGCGCCAAGATCGGCTCACCAGCTGCAACACGCCCAATTAACGGTAGGCCTTCTTCTTCTTGTGCGTCGTTATCAAGAGGGATATTGAGCTTAATGCCACGAGACGTACCAGGCAAAATTTCAATCACGCCTTTACGCGCCAATGCTTTCAAATGTTCCTCTGCTGCATTAGCAGAACGAAAGCCAAGCTGACGGGCTATTTCCGCACGAGTAGGCGGCATTCCCGTTTCTAACATGGTTGTTTTAATAAGTTCTAAAACTTCGGTTTGTCGAGCTGTGAGTGGGCGCATAAAAGACCTGTCTGTTCATACAGTTCCTGTAAGTATATACACCTAAAACTAAATAACAAGCACTTGCCGCGTCTTTTGCGATCTGCAATAGCCTACGACAAGTGCTTTCCTCTTATTTTACGAGAAGAGCCATGTTCGGGTTACTAATTTGTAACTCCAGCTCCCCATCACTATTTTGACGTGTGCGCATGCCTTCAACATTATCGAGCCCAAGTCCAGGGCTTTGCCACACCACATTGCCTTTATTATCAACCTCAACCACGCGATATGCGATGCTGTCATAATAATTGTACGAATAGTCATTCTCGTTAGGCTGGTAGATAGCGAGAATCGACTGATTAGACGACGTCGTTGGAACAGCCGCTATATACTGAGGGTAGAATGACGGTGCTATAGCGTCTTTGAGTTCTAATGCATCGCTCGCCACGTCATAAACATTGATGGTGTTGTAGTTTCTATTTAAACACGCAAATTCAAGTTCGCTATCACTATCAAAATTTACCGTGAGCAATTGGTCACAATTGGTTTCCAATTCATTCAATCCAACAAATTCACCATCCTGCATTTTATAGAGCTTGAGCGAACTATAGCCCCCAACAGCAAAATAATGCACACCGTCTTTTTCAGAGGCAGCAAGCGCATTAATTGAAAAATCGTTAATGATTGAGTCGATAAGCACCTGATTCTCGATATCAAACGCTTTAAGTCGATTGTTCTCAATAATAACTGCATCGGCGTAACTGTCGTTATTTACGTCAATGGCTTCAATAAACGAAATTTCACTATTCTGATTATTGTTCAGTGTCCACTGAATAGCGTTATCTGTAAGTCTCACGACATTAAACGACGAACTATAATCCAGTGCCCCTATTAGTAACTCACCCACACCGTCATTGTTGTAGTCTGTAACGACCGGTTTGCTATAGTTATAGACATCTTCGCCAACCTCAGCACTTATCGCAAAGTTATCCTCTTTATCTACCGATAAAATCTGAATAGATGATTCGTAACTACTTGTATCGCTAACAAAGACGGCTCTTTCATCATTATCGCCATAAGGTGCCCAACCCGCGGCATGATATCTACTCGCGCGCGGCGCACCTTTTATATCTGACAAGGCATATTCACCGTTGGCATCTTGTTGCGCTACTAAAATTTGATTCTCACCAGTCCAAATAATGTCGTCCACATTGTCATTGTCTAAATCGTCAATGAGAAGTGACATGCCACTGTAAGTGTTGTGGTTAAGAGCCCACTGCTCAGAGATTTGTCCCGCTTCTAATGCAAAACCTCTAACTTGTCCCCACTGACACTCGGAGACAACCACTATTCCTTCTGTAGCTGGGTTTTCTTTACTATAGGCGATATCACAAATGTCACCATGTTCCGCCGTTGCCAAACTGCTTTTCGATACTGCTGAGTAGATTGAGATATCATTCCAACTATCGGCACCGATGATTTCATCTACACCATCGTTATTCATATCACCCAGCACAACAAATGCGTCGCTGAACCCGCTACCGTATAGCCATTGGTTGGCACCGCTTTCGATATCAAATACATAACCATTGTTCGTTACCATTTCTATCGATGCGTCATCATCTACGTTACCAAAAGCAAGGTTATTGACGCCGTCAATATCGTACTGTTGCAACTGCTCACCTGTGCGAACATCTACAATGGCAATAGAAGTCGCATTGTAATATTCGCTCCCATATAAATAAGCAACTTCATCAACTCCGTCACCATTGATGTCGTAAAATAAGCCAGAAATAATACTATCTTCAATAGTAAACACCGCTTCTGCATTACTTTCGCGGTCTTTTATTACAGACAATCCCTGTTGAGTAAGAAGGTAGATTTCATCATTATTGTCACCATCAACATCTTGGGTATGCACGCTTCTAATTTCGCCTTTAGTTGGCAGTTTATACGGATACACATAGGTATTTTTAAGCGTATTGCCTTCTAGCGAAAATGCGCCCACGTTGCGAGCATTTACCGTGATAAGTTCACTTGCACCATTGGTCGAAGCAATAGCAAAGCCATGATTATAAATTGGTGTCATCACAGTAGTACGAGCATAAGCCGGGGCCTTGTCCGCATAAGAAGTGATTTCGAGCGTTTGTTGGGATTCAGTTCCGTCTAAGCTAGCGAAACTAAACATATAAGTTTGAGCGTTGAAAAGTTGATTCGCAGGTACATTCCAGGTCATCAGACCTTCCGCATTTAACGAAGCACCGGGAGGCGCTGAAATAAGCTGTCCCGCGACGTCATCGTCAACTCTGTCTGGGTCACTCATCGATACGGTAAACTCTACGTATCCGCCCGCAGTTACTACTTCAGGCATATTCGATGCAGTGAGCGTCATAGGAGAATTGCCGATCTCAACGAAAGTAGGCTGGGATTCAACAACGTTAATACCGTCTGACACCACCATGGTAACTTTAACTTCATCACCGAAGACTGCGCTGTAAGGTGGCAGCGTGGTACCATTAACATCGTCAAGGACTACACCATTTACATACCAGCGAAACGAAATCACCAGCTCTGAGTCGGGAGTATCTGAATCATGATAGTAGCCAGGCTCAACGGTGACTTCATCTGTGGTATAGACAGTCTCATAGGCATAGTAATAAGGCTGATTCACTACAGGAGGTACGGATATCGCATCGATATCTGAAAGCGCAAGGCCAGTATGATTTCCGCTGGCAAACGCTGTTAGATTATTAAAGTATACACCTACATCGTAAATATCATCGCCGTTGTTATCTTCGCCATAGCGAACTGCGCCATCAATAACGTCAATTCCAGCCGTTTTATCTCCTTTTACGACCAGCGAGCCAGATGACGAATAGGGAAGGTCGCCCTGATCAGAAGAATATGCAAAGTCCAATTTGCCTTTAGACGCAATGTAGATTGAACCATTTAGTTCAGACACGAAGGTGTTGTTTGTCACCCCTTCTGCTGATGTGCCACTGACCTTGTAAGTTTCACCATTGTGCGTGACAGTAAGATACTGCCTCGTCTCTTCATAAAACGTACCTGTTTGTGGGCGGTAGCGAAAATCAACACTTAAGTAGCCTTTTAATGTTGTGCGCACGCCACCGTCTAGCATAGACAAAGTAGTGAAATAAGACGTTACTTCGGAGCTGTTTTCACCTGCGTCAGTAATAACTAGCGAAAATTGTCCGTCATACCGAGTGGAGTCGTAATATTGAATGCACTGATCATAGTCTACAGTAATCGTTCCTTTACCCGTGTCTTCATCAAGCTTACCTGAGTATGTTACTGATCCTGATTCATAGCACTCGGTCGTACCTTCAACGTTGCCGTTCTCATCTAGGAAGGTGTAGATATCATATTGATCTACATAGGGTGAGCCACTTGTATTGTCACCAAAGAGCGTGATGTAAACCTCTTGTACTGCGCTGATATCCACAGTAGAGACTTTCGTTTCTCCACTGTAGTTCGCATCAGCATAGGTGGTTGCCGCCGAGTTTAGTCGTGACTCTGAGTAATCTAAAGGATTTGATAAAATTTCTAGTGCTGTCGGCTCAGGTGGAGGTGGTGGGTTTGTAGGTGGAGAAGAATCAGAGCCACCTCCACCACCACACGCAGTTAGAGCTAAAAGAGAAAAAAGGCCAGAAAAACCCAAGCGCGAAGTTTTCATACATCGTCCCTGATTTAAAAGGCATGTCGGCTTTTTAGTTAAAAGCTCAAAACACGCCTAATTATTAAGTTTAATAAAATATTCGTTTTTTATAACTTAACTTTATCAATCTAGCAACAGCGCCTTGAGCGTATACGCTTATATTTAATGTAGGCGAAGCCACGTACTATTATTATTCATCCCATACGACTTGGTTTCTGCCCTGCTTCTTGGCTCTGTACAGCGCCTTGTCAGCAAGCGATAAGAGGGCGCTGAAATCCGCCTCAAAGGTGTCTTTGATAAATGTTGCGCCGATGCTGATCGATAAATTCATCGTGTCTGTCTTGTAGGTCACCCTTCCTTCTTCAACAGCAATGCGCAGTGCTTCTAGCTGCCTATGGATCTCTTCTTTCTTGTCACCTATCATGACTATTGCAAACTCTTCTCCTCCTAATCGAGCCACGACATTTGGCGTTTGATTATGTTTAGCTATTTTTCTTGCAACAGCAATAAGCGCCTGATCTCCAGCATCGTGACCGTAGGTATCGTTTACTTTTTTGAAGTGATCAATATCGACGATAGCAACACATCCACGACAATGTTGTTTTGAAAATGAGATGCACTCGTCAAGGAACGCGCGTCGGTTATAAAGGCCCGTTAAAGAATCAGTCATCGCCAAATGCCTAAGCTTCTCTTCAGCAACGGCTCGGGCTTCCTCAAGCTCTACTGCGTAGAACAAGCCAGCCAATGCATCTAAAAAGGGCTGTAGAAACTCAGCATCTTCGTCAGTGTAGGTATCAAACTTATTCGCTAAACCGACCATTCCCACTACTTTATCTTTCACTTTTATAGGTAGGCCTAAAAATCGGCTAATGCGCGGATGACCGTGCGGAACACCTTTGGAATTAGGGTGACTGTTTGGCGCATTACTAATGGTAACTTCTCCCGTTAAAATTGAGGTTCCAAAAAGGTTATCGAAGTTACTAAAGTAGAGGTTTCGTTTTTTGTATTCTGCATATTGAGAAAAGCTACTGTTATCCCAAACAATTTCAGAAATCGCATGAATGAAAAGTCTAGATGAGCTACCGTCTCCTTTCATTTGGCCGACAAAGGCAAACTGGCTATCTGAGATATCTATGAGTTCAGCCAGTACGGACTGACACGCCATCGTCAAGTCATTGTTTTGGAGATATGATGCCCGGGTTTTATTGATAAATTGAAGGAGCTGGGTTTTCTTTCTCTCATGCAGTTCGCTTTCCATTCGCTGCGTTATATCTCTATGAATACCTGCTATACGAACCGGCTTACCTTGGGCATCTGTCTCAACGGTTTTCCCATAACTTTCAACCCAAACCCAAGAGCCATCAGTGTGTTTCATGCGAAATGTGGTGTTAAAGACTTTGCTCTTACCAATTAGATGCATGTTGAGCTGCTTTTCAACTTTGACGTAATCCGCGGGATGAATGAGCTGTCTAAAAAAGCGGGAGCCACTGTCATAGTATTCATACTCAAGACCAACAATGTCGCACCAGCGCTTGTTGACTTGATTAACATCGGCGGCCAAGTTCCAGTCCCATGTTCCTAACTCTGAAGCCTCGAGTAATAAACGCATCCGCTGATTGGTTTTGTTGAGCTTATCTTCCACATACTTTTGGTCACTAGTGTCAAACAAAAATGCTTGAACCGAGTACAACATGCCGTCTTCGCGAAAATTTGCCGTTGATATCATGCTCACCCAAATAGTGCGCGTTGGCGTCTTTATCTGAAGACGGCAGGTGTGCGTTTCCACACCTTCCATATGAGCCTGCATAGCAAAGGTAAAATCACCCTCCGCCTCCTCAGACAGCACCTCACTCAATGCCACCGTTCCAGTGAGCAAATCTTGGGGTGAAACTCCCAATACACGCTCACTATTTTTCGAGATATACACCAGCCTCAACGACGTATCATAGCGCCACGTTGCCAACACAATAGGAGACTTCTCAATAAGCCCATGCTCGCGTTTAAGCGCTTCGTGTTCTCTTGAAAGCGAAATATGCTGACTAACCAAAGCACCTATTCTCTCTAAAACTTCTAAGTGTTTTGCGTCTATTTCTCTTGGCACGGTATCAATTAAACATACGGCACCGATTACCTGATCATTTATCTCGATCGGCGTTCCTGCGTAGAAACAAATGTGAGGTTCTCCGGTGACGAGAGGATTATGCATAAACCGTGGATCTTCTTGCGCGTTGCTAACAACCACCTGCTTGCGCTCTTCAACGACGTGACTACAAAACGCATGTTCACGAGTGACTTTAGAAAGAGTGGTTCCGTAGTGTGCTTTAAAGGTTTCTTCAAACTCTCCGACGACGCCAATGAGTGCGATCGGCACCTTGTATGCCTCTGCGAGCACCATCATTAAATCATCAAGATCTAACGGCACTTCGCTATTGAGCATAAAGTCATCAATTGTCTTTAACCGGCTTTGATCATCCACTACTGCTTGCTCATATTCATTTACCCTTATAAAAGTAGTAACAGTCCGGCTGTACCGCAATTAAATACAGCTAATGTTACGTTCTCTGTATTCGAACCCATTATAGAAATGGCTGTGACTCACAAGAAAAGGAGAAGGGCGCTTTTGAACTTCCCATGTTATGGATAGTCATTACAGCATGAGAAGCGATGAAATTGGCTTGTCGCGAGATTGTGACGCGTTTGTGTTACACTTCACCCGTTTTTATTTCATAGGATTACATAAT
>Ga0209562_1000246_pt1 | contig 21413 bp, 20 predicted proteins | sample WorMetvacBELIZE2_FD_187399 | JGI IMG/M metagenome (GOLD analysis project Ga0209562, IMG submission 187399) | Marine gutless worms symbiont microbial communities from Max Planck institute for Marine Microbiology, Germany - Olavius vacuus BELIZE.2... | ecosystem: Host-associated > Annelida >... | reverse complement strand
AATAAGACATTCTATGAGTATCGGTTGCTACAAAAGCAATTTTTTGTTCAAAAACTCTAATTAATACCCCGGATAAATAATACCTTAAGTGATTTGAACCCATAGCAAAAGAAACGCTTTGGATTGCCTTTCTAAACGCATCACTGTTTAACGAAAATAATACTTCCTTATTTTCTAAATTTAATATTGGATATTCTTGATCATCGGCCAATAAGTTAGTAAGCGTATACTTAGTTTTTCCACAACTGATAATAATATTTTTATCGTCTTGGGTAAATGTAATGTCCAACAACGGGGGTAGAGTGTCAACACTATCAGCTAAATATTTAGCGTTTACGCAAAATATAAATTCGTCCTTACTAAAATCTCCTTTGATATAACTTTTTACTTGAATATCGGTTGAACTGGCAATAAGTGTTATTCCACTTTTGTTGACATTAAAATATAAACTATCGATAAGTTTATTAGAACCTTCTGTTAAAGATCTTTGCTCAACAATTGAACTAATATTCTTTAATATATTATTAATTTCTTTTTGTTTAATAATAAACATCATAAGCACCCCATATTTTTGTGAATAACTCAATAATTCTTAGAAATATTATTTAGTTACAAATTTAAATATTTGTGAATTATTGTAGATATCTTAACCTTTTAATAGCTTTAATAAATGATTTAATTGGTCTAAATCAGAAAAATTAATTTTTATATACCCATTTTTCACACTTTTTTCATTTTTATTATTGCGTTTTAAACTAAGATCAATTGCTAAACCAAATTTTTCTTCTAAATCTTCAATAATTTTGGTAACTTCTGGATCTATATTATCTTCATTTAGTTTTCTATCATTAAAATTTTTATTATGATTTTTTTTCTTAGTAATTTCTTCTAGTTTTCTAACTGATAGTTTATTTTGAATAATACTGTTGGCAACTAAAGCTTGCTTAGATTTATCTACACCCAATAAAGTCCTTGCATGACTCATATCCAATAAACCGTCTCTAATCATATTTTTTACTTTATTATCTAATTCTAACAACCTCAAAGAGTTTGTAACCACACTTCTTGATTTATGAATTAATTGAGAGCATTTTTCATGGGTTAAGTTAAATTCATCAATTAATTTTTTAATTCCATTGGCTTCATCAATACAGTTTAGATCTTCTCTTTGGAGGTTTTCAATTAAACTTATTAATGAAGCATCTTGATTGGATAATTCCTTAATAATCGAAGGAATAATATTAAGACCTGCTAACCTTGCTGCTCGCAATCTTCTTTCTCCGGCAATAATTTCATAATTATTTTCTAGGGGGTTTCTTCGAACAATAATTGGCTGTAAGACACCGTTGGTTTTAATCGAACCCGCAAGCTCGGAGATGGTCTCATCATTAAAGGACTTTCTAGCTTGATATTTGTTGGTTACAATTGAAGTAATTGACAAGGAAGTAATCTTGTCATTGGAATTTTGTTTATCGGTATTAAAAAAAAGTGCGTCTACTCCTCTACCCAACCCTTTATTTGATTTCGAAGTTAAGGGCTTCTTTTGGGGATTTTTAGATAACACCATGGTTATTGTAACCGGCTAGATAATTCTTGTGAAAGCTGTTGATATGCTTGAGCTCCACGAGATTTAGAATCATAATAGATTGCAGGTTTACCATGGCTTGGAGATTCAGCCAATCGCACATTTCTGGGAATAAAAGTTGAAAAAAGCCGATCACCAAAATGATTAGCGAGTTTTTCATTAACTTGAATTGAAAGAATGTTCCGAGAATCGTACATTGTTAACAACAAACCTAAAATTGAAAGATCCGGATTATGAGTTTCTTTTACTTGTCGATAAGTTGACACCAAATCAGACAGACCTTCAAGAGCATAATATTCGCATTGCATTGGGATAATTAAATGAGTAGAAGCACATAGACAATTAATTGTAAGTAAAGATAGCGAAGGTGGACAGTCGATTAAAATAAAACTATATCTTTCTTCAAATTTAGCGATAGATATTTGATTTTTTAAACAAAATTCACGTTTTTCAATATTTGCCAACTCAATTTCGGCGCCCGCTAGGTCACGATTTGACGGAAGCAAATCATAGAGAAAATCGGTTTTTAGAATTACTGAATTGGGGCTTACATTATTTATTAGACAATGATAAATGTTGGTAGCAATTTCGGATTTAATAAAACCAGAACCGGTTGTGGCATTGCCTTGGGGATCCATATCAATCAATAAAACCTTTTGATTTAATTTGGCAAGACCCGCCGCCAGATTAACACATGAAGTGGTTTTACCAACCCCGCCTTTTTGATTAATAAAAGAGATAATTTTCATCTTCTTACAATCAAAAATCCCCTTGTAGAAATGTTATTGGTAAATGTGGTCTTTTGGTTTATTTTAGGATTATGAACCCTATACAAAACCTGTGATATTAGCATGTTTTTAGCAGCCTTATTCAAAATTAATTCGTCGATTTTACTAGGGTTTGTAAAAAAAACTCCCTCACCCGCAGGGCCGGTTATATTAATTAATAATTTCAGAAAGTTAGAGAATGTTAATGCGGCTTTTGAAATTACCATTTCAAATTTATCATTAGTATTGAAATAATTTTTGTTAAATCTAATGTTGTTTATTTGGCATTCCATAGCAACTTGCTGAAGAAAAGCTCTCTTTTTTTCATTAATTTCAAAAGCATAAAAGTTTTTTTCCGGATTAATTAATGCACAGGCGATTACCGGTAACCCTCCACCAGAGCCCAAGTCCGCAATCGTAAAATATTTTTGATTTGTGATATATAGGGCTAAATAAACACTATCTAGCAAATTAAAATAAATATTTTCGGTTTTGCCGGTAAGATTGTAAACACCCCCCCATTTATTTAGTAATTTTATATAATGTTCAATTTGCTCAAGCTGAGTTTGTTTTATAGATAACGAATTTAATAAATTTGTAAAATTTCTCTTTTGTTCAAGATCAAAAATTTCATCCATCAATATTTTGATAACTTTCTAATAAGCTATTTGCTTGTTGTAAATCTAATGTTTTTTGATAAAGCGCCCGACCGGCAATAACCCCAAATATATTAATATTTAGATTGATTAAAGATTTAATATCATCAATATTTGCAACTCCCCCACTAGCGATTAATGGAATACTCACTTTTGCCGTAAGTTTTTTGAGATTATCGAGGTTTACCCCGGTAAGCATACCATCGCGGGAAATATCGGTATATAAAATCATTTCAGCGCCTACCACTTCAGACCATTTTGCACAATCAAAAATATTTTTACCGCTTTCTTGCTGCCAGCCGGAAATCGAAATATTTTCATTTATAGCATCTAAACCGGCGATAATACTATTTGGAAACTTTTTACATGCTTCAATAAAAAAGTCTTGATTGATAATCGCCGTAGTTCCTAAAATACATGAACGTATTCCCCCATTAAAATAATCTTTCAATTGATCAATATTTCTAATACCTCCGCCAATCTGAACGGGGACATTAATACTTTGGGTAATTTGAATGATTTTATTTAAATTTGTCGTTGTCGCATTTTTTGCTCCATCCAAATCAACAATATGTAAACGTTTTGCCCCTTGTTCATACCAATAAAGCGCAGCATCAAAAGGATCTTGATAAAATACTGTTTTTTTAGAAAAGTTCCCTTGTTGTAGCCTTACGCAATGGCCTTGATAAATATCTATTGCCGGTATTATTATCATTAAAAATCTTTGACGATAAAATTTCTCAGTAACTTCAAACCATCAACCCCGCTTTTTTCCGGATGAAATTGAGTAGCAAAATATGCCGGACCCGCAACGGCACTATGAAACTCAACTCCATAAGTAGTCAAGCCAATACCCAAATCTTGGTTATCGATTTGACAACAATAACTATGGGCAAAATAAAAATCAGATTGATGGTTTATCCCATCCCACAAAGGATGAGGACTAATTTTGACCTTACTCCATCCTAAATGAGGAATTTTCAAATGTTTTTTAGAAATGGATGATTGTTTAAACAATTTTTTAAAACTAACAACACTACCTTTAATTAATCCTAAGCCTTTAGTATTTCCCTCTTCGCTTTTATCGAGTAATATTTGCATTCCTACACAGATTCCTAAAAACGGTTTTTTCCCAAAATTATCTGAAATCACTTCCGAAATATTGTTAGATAAAATGCTAGACATGGTCTGAGGCATCGCGCCTTGTCCCGGAATAATTATTCGATCACTTTTTTTAACATCGTCAACAGAATTTGCAAGATAAATATTAAGTTTTCGAATATCCTTGCGGATAAATTCCATTGCTCGAAATACTGAGCCAATATTACCCCCTTGATAATTGATTATTGCAATTTGCATTTAATTTATTAATATTTTATCGTTAACTTTGGTCCAAAATTCTCCACTACGATTATCAACTATCCATTGTTTTAATTGTTGGATATAGCTTTGGGTTTGGTATGCATCGTGACGAGCTGAAATTAATAAAAACCGTAAATATAGTAAATAAGTATTAATAACATCGGCTTCACAATAATTACATATTTCTTCAAGATTCCCCTTTTGAAATTCTTCAGCCACATTGGCGCCGCCAATCCCTTGTTTTCCCGGGAATGAACATAATTTCGAGATTTCATCAAGACGAATAAAATTATTAAAATTATAGTTAGCTAACATATCCATCAAATCCAAATGACGTAAATGAAATCGATTTAGATAGTTGTTGTAACGAAAATCTCGAATCTGATCGCCAACTTCCCAATAAATTTGACAGGAAACCTTATGAATTAATGAGCGATAATGTAAAACCGGTAAATCGAAACCGGCACCATTCCAAGTAACCAATTGAGGCGGTGCTGGAGTTTTGTATTTTTCTATACCGTTGAAAAAATGTTTAATAATTTGGCTTTCATTTTCATTGGAAATTGTAAGTAAATTAAAGGAATTATCAATAAAGTCAACAATTATTAAACCAATGGTTACAACTTGATGCAGGTGAATTGGAAGAAATTTAGCTTGTGCTTGCTCTTTAGTTATTTCCGGATGCCGATTTTGCCAATATTTATAAATAAGCTCGGAACCTGAAAGATCTTCGATAGCTGAAGATTGATTATTATAATCGATGATTTTTTTAATTCCTTGGTAATCAGGAATGGTTTCGATATCGAAAATTATGTTCTTCATTTTGTTAAGTTTTTGAAACCCATTAAAATCATAAGAATAAAAATTTATTTTGATAATATTATATATTCGAAAATTAATGAGGTCAGCAATGAATAGATTAACTATCCCCCAAAATATGAAAATTAATGCCGAGATCAATGAATCTTATAGCAAAATTTTAACTACCGAAGCAATGCTATTTGTTTATGATTTAGCTTCAGAGTTTGAATCTCGACGGCAGCAAATATTAAAAACCCGAATTGAAAAAGCTCAAAAATATCGTCAGGGGGCATTACCTTGTTTTTTATCTGAGACCGAATCCATTCGAAAGGGTAATTGGCAAGTAGCAAGTTTACCTAAAGAAATGGACGATCGCCGAGTAGAAATAACCGGTCCGGTGGATCGCAAAATGATTATCAATGCTTTAAATTCTGGAGCTTCGGTTTTTATGGCGGATTTTGAGGATTCCAATACCCCTTTATGGAGTAATCAAATTAATGGTCAAATAAATTTATATGATGCAGTTCGTAAAACTATTACCTTAACTAGTGGGGGTAAAAATTATCAACTGGGAGATAAAATAGCAACCTTGTTTGTTCGCCCACGCGGCTGGCATTTGGATGAAAAACATGTTTTAATTGATGGTCAACCAATTTCAGCCTCGATTTTTGATTTTGCACTATATTTTTATCATAATGCTCAAGAATTAATCGACCAAGGATGTGCCCCGTTTTTTTATTTACCAAAGTTGGAATCTCATTTGGAAGCAAGACTTTGGAATGATATTTTTGTTGAAGCTCAAAATAAATTATCAATTCCGCAATCAACAATTAAAGCAACCGTTTTAATTGAAACGATTCTCGCAGCATTTGAAATGGATGAAATTCTTTATGAACTTAAAGATCATTCAGCAGGATTGAATGCCGGTCGCTGGGATTACATATTTAGTTGTATTAAAAAATTCTCATCTAACAAAGATTTCTGTCTGGCCGATCGTAGTCAAATTACGATGACTGTTCCATTTATGCGGGCTTATGCGTTATTATTATTAAAAACCTGCCATAAACGAGGTGCTCCGGCAATTGGTGGAATGTCTGCATATATTCCGGTTAAAAGTGATCCAGTTGCTAATGAAAAAGCCATGGCTCAGGTTAAGGCCGATAAAGATCGAGATGCAAATGATGGTTATGATGGTGGTTGGGTAGCCCATCCCGGATTAGTTGAGCTTGCAATGAATTCCTGGAATAATGTTTTAGCCGGCAAAACCCATCAGCGGGAAAAACAAAGAGATGATATTATCGTCAATGATTCGGATTTATTAAATTTTCAACCCGAAAGTCCGATTACTGAAAAAGGTCTTAGAAATAATATTAGCGTCGCTATTCAATATTTGGGTTCTTGGTTAAATGGTAATGGCTGTGTTCCAATAAATAATTTAATGGAAGATGCCGCAACTGCTGAAATTTCCCGCTCACAACTTTGGCAATGGATACGATCTGAAAAAGGGATATTAGAAGACGGTCAGAGAATCACTTTAGAAATGTGCAAAAAAATGATTGCTGAAGAATTAATTAATGTCAAAGAAATTATTGGCGAGCAAACCTATAACTTAATACCTTTTCCCAAGGCTGCTCAGATGCTAGAGCAATTAATTAGTTCAGATCAATTTATCGAATTCCTAACCCTTCCAGCTTATGAAATGCTTGAAGGTTAGGTTACAAAATTTTATTTAATAATTGTTAATTTTTTAACTTTTATTACCATCAGTAGGTGGGTTTTGGAGATATAAAGTTTGAGTAGGGAATGCAATTTCAGCTTTGTGATTTTCAATTATTTTACCTATATCAATTAACAGTTGGTGTTTTACTTGATGATAAGTCTTCCAATCAGTTGTTTTAGTAAAGCAATATATAAAAAAGTTAAGCGATGAATTATCAAATTTATCAAAATATACCATAATTATTCGTGACTGATCGATACCTTCGCTAGCTTCAATTTTTTTACGAACATCTTCAACAATCGGTTCGACTTTATCAAAATCCTGATAGCGAATCCCAATTACTTCATAGATTCGGCGATTAAACATCCTTGAGGGATTTTCGACAACAATATTGTTAAAAATAGCATTAGGTATATAAATTGGCCGAGCATCAAAATTTAAAATTTGAGTCTGCCGCCACCCGATATATTCTACCGTTCCCTCAATATCACGATCAGGTGAGCGAATCCAATCGCCCACGGAAAATGGTCGATCTAAATAGATAAACAATCCACCAAAAAAGTTAGCCAATAGATCTTTAGCAGCAAAACCAATTGCGATTCCACCAACACCACCAAAAGCTAATACGGCATTAATGCTCACCCCCAAGCTTTGCATTACAAATAAAATAACAATTATTCCAACAATTAGTCGCAATAATTTTCCTATTGCAATAATTGCCGTTTGATCATATAAAAGTTGAAACTTTTGATCTTTCTTTTGTTTTTTGGTTTGTTTTGATCGTCTGACCAGATTGTTTTCAAAATATTGAATAAATCTAAATGTAATCCATCCGAGAATTAATATATTTGCTACTACTACAATTGAATTAGGGAATACCTGAAAATTGAATACATGTCGAATAATTATCCATAAACCGTAAAAATAAATAGCGGCATAAATTGGTTGAATAAGCGAAAACAAAAATGCATCATCCCAAGTGGTTTTGGTATTAGCAAGTTTAGTAGCTATATAAAGCGAGCATTTTTTCCAAGCATAGGTAAGTATTAAAACTAATGCGATAGTAATTGCAATTTTGATAGTAATCCCGGTTAAATCATTACTAAAACGATCAAAAAATATATCAATTTTCGTAGATAATTCCATGTCAATTTTTCCTTAGAAACGCTATTTATGAATATTTCGAATAAATTTAAAAAAATAATATTTTACTTCTTTAAAGCAAATATATATTTGTTTATGGTGGATCCCAGCCAGTATGTTTGTTTAAAGGATTGCATCTTAATATTCTCCATCCAGAACGAACAAATCCACTGAAAAATCCATATTTTCGAATTGCTAAAATTGCATATTCCGAACAACTAGGGGTAAATCTACAAGTAGGTGGTAAGATGGGTGAAATTATTTTTTTATATAGTTTAATTATTAAAATCCAAAATTCTCTAAATATATTCATTAATTTTCAAATAAATGACTCACCCCAATCTAAAGGTTGGATATTAAAAATTTTAGCTAAGCTTTGACCCAAATCTGCAAAACATTTTCGTATGCCTGCGTTCTTGGATCCTTTTATTGATTTAGAGTATATTAATATTGGCACATGTTCGCGGGTATGATCGGTGCCCTTCCAGGTCGGGTCACAACCATGATCGGCGGTAATTACTAAATAATCGTTAAAATCTAATACATCTAATATTTGTGGAAGCCAATTATCAAAAGATTCGAGGGCATTTGCATAACCGCTTACATCACGACGATGCCCATAGAGTGAATCAAAATCAACTAAATTGGTAAAAATTAAAGATTCATCAGGGTAGTGTTGATATGCTTCAATTGTTTTTTGACAAAGATTTAATAATCCATCAGCCTTATAAGACTTGGTAATTCCCCGGGATGCAAAAATATCATTAATTTTTCCGATTGATATTACCAAGTGATTATTGGAAGTTAAATTATCTAGCAAAGTTTTAGCAGGTGGGGGAGTAGTATAGTCTTTTCGATTTCCGGTACGCTCGAATTTACTATTCTTACCAGCCTCACCAATAAAAGGTCTGGCAATAACTCTGGCAATATTTATTTCATCAAATACTTCTTTGGCAATTTCGCAGATTTTGTATAAATTTTTAAGTCCAAAATACCTTTCATGAGCTGCAACTTGAAAAACGCTATCAGCACTGGTATAACAAATTGGTAAACCGCTAGTTATATGTTTTTCACCTAATTGATTAATTATTTCAGTTCCGCTTGCATGACAATTTCCTAAACCTCCTTTAAGATTAGCAAGCTTTAACCATTTTCGATATAAATCCTGAGGAAATACTGTTTTACCAAAATCCGGATCATTATAATATTTAGTAAAATATCCCCAGTCAAATTGAACCGGGCAGCCCATTAATTCCCAATGACCACTTGGTGTATCTTTACCAAAACTCAGTTCAGAAGCAGCAGCAAATATTGCATTTTGCGGTTCAATAATTTTTTCAAAAGCAGCATAACTCCCAGATACTAATTTTTCAGCTTCAGCCATTCCCATATTAATTAAATTAGGAATTTTTAGAGGTTGGTTTTGGTTTAAACGCCAATTTGCAATAGATCTTAAAGTATTAGCATTTTGATCACCAAATTTATCAGCATCATAAGTAGAACCGATACCCAATGAATCTAAAACCATTACAACTACTTTAGCCATTTTCTAATTTCTAATACATAAATTATTTAACATTAATTTATAGTTTTATATATTACTGGATTGATTTCTGTTGGTTGGTTTTCACCAATGATTATATTTTTTTGAATCTCAATAACTGCATTATCAGCACTTTGCTGATCTTGTGCATAAATCATTGCTAAAGGTTCTCCTACTTTGATTTGCATTCCGATTCCGGCAATTTGATTAAAACCTACTTGATAATTTATTTTATCTTCGGTTTTTCGACGCCCACCACCAAGTTCAATTAATGCAACTCCTAATTCACGAGTATTATGGCCAATTACAAAACCGTCTTTTTTAGCTGGCGCTGGGACAACTACCGGAGATTTTTCAAGATATTTTATGGGATTTTCAAAAAAGTCATGTTTTCCTCCAAGTTCAACAATCATTTTGGCAAAACATTCTCCAGCTTTACCGTTTGCTAAAACTTGATCTACTTTTGTATTTGCTTGCTCTATAGTATTGCATATTTTTCCCAATACTAACATATTTGATGCTAGCGCAATTGTTACCTGATAAAGCCGCCTATCAATATATTTATTTTGTAAAAAATTGATTGCTTCAATCATTTCCAATGAATTACCCACACTATCACCTAAAACTTGATTCATATCGGTGACTAAAGCATAAGTTGGTAAATTACTACCATTAGCAACTGTAACTAGTGAATTTGCAAGTTCATCGGCAAACTCAAAATTATTGGCAAATGCCCCATTACCAACTTTTATATCCATTACTAAACCTTCAAGACCTGCTGCTAATTTTTTTGAAAGGATACTTGTAGTAATCAAACCAACAGATTCAACAGTTGAAGTGATATCCCGCACAGCGTAAAATCGGCGATCGGCAGGTGCTAGTTCAGGAGTTTGCCCAATTACTGCGCATCCAACTTTTTTTACAACTTCAATGAATTTTTCAATAGAAGGAGTTGTTTGATAGCCGGGAATGCTATCAAATTTATCTGAAGTACCACCAGTATGACCTAAACCTCGTCCTGAAATCATTGGAACAAATCCTCCGCAAGCCGCAACTATTGGAGCTAAGATCAAGCTGATTTTGTCACCAACTCCACCGGTTGAATGTTTATCAATTACCGGTCCTGATAAATCATATTTACCCCAATCTAAAGTTTTACCAGATTTTTTCATCTCTGAAGTTAAAGCAATTCTTTCATTAATAGTAATTCCATTAAAAAAAATTGCCATAGCTAAAGCCGAAATTTGACCTTCGCTCCAGGTATTATCTGTTAATCCTTTCACAAATTCAGTAATGGCAGTATGGCTTAGTTCTCTGCCATCACGCTTTATCCTTATAATTTCTTGGGCTAACATTAATATTGAAATTTATTGTCTTGTTGTTTTTTTATATTTAAAATAATTCTATAAAGATCACTCCAAAGACCACTTGCACCAATCCGAAAACGATTTGGAGTTATTGCTCCTTCTCCCCAAGAATCAATTAATATTTTCAGATACGGTAAAACATCATCTAAAGTTTTAAGGCCACCTGAAGGTTTAATTGAAATATATTCAACTTTGGGATTATTAGCTATAAATTTATTAACTTGATTGATAAAAATTTTTATTGATTCAATACTTGCTCCGCCACTAATCTTGCCAGTGCTGGTTTTTAGAAAATCAGCACCGTTGGTAATTGATAATTCACAGGCTTTTGCTAACAAATTAGCTTGGTTGTTATAGGTATATCCTTTAGCAGAAGTTTCTAGAATTATTTTTAATACTTTGTTTTTACATGCATTTCTAACAGTTTGGAGAAAATCCTGACAATAGGCAATTTCATTTTCAAAGAAATGAGTATAGGGAAAAACACAATCGATCTCGTCTCCCCCTGAATTAATAATTTTTTCAATTTCAATAATTACATTTTTTAAATTTTGATTACCAGTTGGAAAATTAACAACACTGGCAATTTTGAAATCTGGAGTAAGATGTTTTCTCGCTTCTTCGATCCAAGGGCTATAAATACAAATTGCCGCAGTTGACTCGAGTTTTTGTTTATTTTCAACATACCCTAAAGCTTTATTGCATAATATCTCGATCGATTTTTGATCGCTATCATCATTTAGTTCAGTTAGGTCTAAGCACCCTAATACTTTTTTTGCAAGCTCAATTCGGGAAATATTAATTAAATCCATTTTATAAATTTCTTGAGCTGAAATTGAAAGGTAATAATTGTTCTAATAGTATAAATCCAAGAATATCTTGATTATTAGCAATAATTATGGGAGTATCAGGATCTGCAAATTCGCTTATTTGTTGACGACATCCTCCACAAGGTGTGGTAATAAGATTATCATCACTTTTGCCTACAACTAAAATAGTTTTAATATTATAGTTACCATGAGAAATCATTTTGCCTATTGCACCATTCTCGGCGCAATTGCTTAATGGATAAGCAGCATTTTCATAATTACATCCAGTGTGAATATTGTTTTGATCATCAAGAATTGCTGCCCCAACTTTAAAATTTGAATACTTTGCGTATGCGTTTTGTTGTGAGATTTTGGCTTGCTCCCATAATTCTAATATTTTTGTTTTTTTAAATTTTTGATATAACTGATCTGGAGTTGTTAAACTGCTTCGATCCATATATTAATTTCGTTTTTGTTTTTTAGGTGCGTTCTTTCGTGTAAGGAATTCCTACAGATTTTGGTGGAATTGCTTTACCAATTAATCCTGCAAGTAATATAACAGTTAATACATATGGCGCACCTTGAACTAATTGAACCGGTATTTCGCCAATACCTGGAATATCTACTCCTTGCATTCTGATAGCCAGGGCATCTAATAAACCAAATAACAGACAGGCTCCAAACGCACCAACCGGGTGCCACTTACCAAATATCATCGCAGCCAAAGAAATAAAACCCCGACCGGCGCTCATATTTTGAATAAAAGAAGGATTTTGCGCCAAAATCAAATAACATCCGCTTAAACCACAAAGAATCCCGTTAATAGTTAGTGCACTATAGCGCATCTTTTGCACAGAAATTCCCGCAGCATCAACCATTTTAGGATTTTCACCTACAGCTCGAAGTCTAAGTCCAAAACTTGTTCGCCATAAAATCCACCAAGCCAGAGGAACAAAGGCTATTGCCATATATATCATAATATTATGACCTAATAAACCAGATATGATAATTGGACCAAACCATGGAATATCTTTATAATTTTCCACTAGCGACGGAAATAATGTGCTTAACCTAATACTATCTGGTACTGGAGGGGTTTGCCCACCTTGAGAGAAAATTGCAGTTGCTAATACTGCAGTTAATCCAGCTGCGATAATATTTATTGCAACCCCTGATACAATTTGATCCCCCCCATAACTAACACATGCAAAACCATGAATCCATGAAAAGAAAACTGTAACCATAAGAGCAGCAAATACTGCGACAATTAATGATCCGCTTAATATTCCAATGGTTGCAGTAGTAAAAGCCCCAACTAATATCTTACCCTCAAGTCCTATATCTACTACACCGCTTCGTTCACTAAATAAACCTGCTAATGAGCAGAGAATTAATGGAATTGATACTCGTAAAGTCGAAGCTAAAACCGAGCCAATAAATATATCATCCATAATAATTACGCAGCTTTAATTGATGTAATCTTTAGGGTAAATAAAACCCAAGCGAGTGATGGAGCTAATACAAAAGCCATAGCTCCAGAAAATAATACAATAAAGCCCTGAAGGGCAACAACCATGTTGCGGGTAAATCCTTGAACCTCAAATGCAACTTCAGCTCCTCCTTGAAATAAGATTCCAAATAAAATACTCGCTAATATCACTCCTACAGGATGATTTCTTCCCATTAAAGATACTGCAATTCCGGTAAATCCCGCACCGGCCACAAAGTCCAAAGTTAATCTTCCTTGCACCCCAGCTAATTCATTTACGCCAACCAGTCCTGCAAGTGAACCTGAAAGCATCATTGCATATACAGTAATTTTTTTAGTATTAATACCGGCATATTCAGCAGCACCTTCGGAGCTACCTTTTGCCCGTAGATGATACCCAAACCGAGAACGCCAAATAATGACATAAACTAAAACTGAACAAGCTAGAGCTAAAAAGATACTTGCATTTAGAGGTGATGAAGGCCATTCAATTCCAATTGATTCAAGCAAACTATGAATTTTGGGAATATTAGCGGAGAGTGCAAATGCTTCGCTTTGTACAGCCATAGTTCCAGGTGGTTTGAGCTGATTTACTAGTAAGTAAACTAAAATTGTACTAGCGATAAAATTAAACATAATCGTGGTAATTACTTCATGGCTACCACGATACGCTTTTAAATATCCAGGAATGAATGCCCATAACGCTCCACCTATAGCGGCAAAAATAATAATTATCGGAATTGTAATAACACTAGGAAGATGAGGAGCTATTAACAATGCCATTAATGAGGTAGTAACTCCGCCGAAAACAGCCTGACCTTCACCGCCAATATTAAATAACTTACCTTGAAATGCCACTGAAACTGCCAAGCCGGTAAAAATAAAAGTTGTTGCATAATAAAAGGTGTAGCCTATTCCCCGGGGATTTCCTAGGGCTCCATCGATCATAACTGAAATAACTTGTAAAGGTTGCTGACCTATTACTAATAAAACAATCGCACTTACTCCCAGTGCCATTGCTAAATTAATTGCCGGTAGTAGTATTAAATCAGCCCATTTTGGTAGAGGTGGAATTGATAATTTTGATTTAACTATTTTCATTGAATTTGTTGACTTACCTCCGGTTCAAGTTTACCTCCAGACATTAATAAACCAAGCTTTGTTTCATTACATTCATTAATTGATAATTCACCAGTTATTTCACCTTGATTCATAACTACAACTCTGTCTGAAAGTGCAATAATTTCATCAAGTTCACTAGAAACTAGCAAAACAGCGCAACCTTCATTTCTAAGTTTGCGAATTTGCTCATGAATAAACTCAATTGCTCCAATATCAACTCCTCTGGTTGGTTGTCCGATTAATAAGATTTTTGGTGCTTGATTAATTTCTCTAGCTAAAATCTGTTTTTGTTGATTTCCTCCAGAAAACTGACTGCATTGAAGTTCGGGATTAGGTGGTCGAACATCAAACTCATCCATTAACATTTGGGTATCTGTTTGCATATTTTTATGAATCATTAATTGATTTCGACAATATCTAGATAAATATTCATAACCTAAAACCTGATCTTCCCAGGCAATAAAATCCATAACCATAGCCCGGGTATATCGATCCTCAGGAACATGAGCAATTCCAATTGTTCGAGCCTTTTTCGGATCAAACCAGGATTCTGATGTAAACCGGTATTGATCGTCGGTAGATATTGATATCTCCCCTTCCATAGGGGTCGCCAGTCCGGATAAAACTTCTAATAACTCACTTTGACCATTACCGGATACCCCGGCAATTCCGACAATTTCACCAGTTTTTAAATTTAGATTAATATTATTTAGTTTAACTACACCTAAATTATCAATAACCTGAATATTTTTAGCAACTAGAACTGTTTTATTTTCGATTTTTTCAGTTTCATCATCAAGATGGGTATCGGGATTTATAATTCTCTCAAGGCTAACACTTCTACCAACCATTGCTGTTGCCAAATCTTTGATTGAGGTGTCTTTAATTGTTGTATCCAATACCACTTGGCCGTTTTTCATAACCGTAACTTCATCGCAAAGCTCCATTACTTCTTTTAGTTTATGAGTAATGATAATTATTGTAGTAGAGCTATCTCGTAGTTTTTTTAATACTGAAAATAATTGTAAACTCTCTTGAGGAGTAAGGACAGCTGTTGGTTCATCAAGAATTAAAATTTTTGCACCTCGAAAAAGAGTTTTTAATATCTCAACTCTTTGACAATATCCTACAGATAAATCCTCAATTTTCTCGTCTAGATTTACTTTCATTCCGGTAATGTCCATTAATTCTTGCAGGCGCATTCTGGCATTTTTATAAACCATATTTAGGCTAAAACTTTCTTCAGAACCAAGAACAATATTTTCGAGAGCGCTCATATTGTCGACCAACATAAAATGTTGGTGAACCATATCTACACCATTACTAATGGCATCTTCAACTTGATTAATTTGAACCGGTTTCCCATTTATTAAAATTTCACCGCTATCGGCACTGTAAAATCCATAGAGGATTGACATTATCGTGCTTTTACCGGCGCCATTTTCCCCAACCAAACCATGAATGTGACCTGCTTGAATTTTCAAATCTACATTATTATTTGCAAGCACATTACCAAATCTTTTGTAAATGCCATACATCTCGACGGCATAAGATTTATGATTTTGATTATTATCGTTCATTTAAAAAAATGGTCAATTATTTATTAATTGACCATGAATTGTTTATAAAAAATTAAAGGCAGTTGTTCTACCTTTTTAGATGATTATTTACATTCGTTGTTAGCCATATAATCAATAACTTTGATATCACCATTGATAATTGCTTCTTTGGCTTTTTCTACCGCAGCTTTAATATCTGCACTAACTAAATTTTCATTATATTGGTCCAGTGAATATCCTACACCATTTTCTTTTAAACCTAATACAGTTATGCCTGCTTGATAATTCTTAATTGCGTTATAAACACCATTATCAACCCTTTTAATCATTGAAGTTAAAACCGAACCTGGTTGTAGGTAGTTTTGGTTACTGTCAACACCGATTGATAATTTACCCTCATCTTTAGCAGCTTGTAAAACTCCGAGACCGGTTGAACCGGCAGCAGCATAAACAACATCTGCACCTTTAGCAAATTGAGCTTTAGCTAACTCACCCCCTCTTACCGGATCATTCCAGGCAGCTCCAGTAGTACCGGTCATATTGGCGAAAACTTCAGCATTTAAATTAGCATATTTTACTCCTTGCTCATAACCACATTGGAATTTACGAATTAAAGGAATATCCATTCCACCGACAAAACCTACTTTATTGGTTTTACTAGCCATTGCCGCCATAATACCTACTAAAAAGCTTCCTTCATGCTCCTTGAAAATAATCGATTGAACATTTGGGGTATTTACCACCATGTCAATAATTGCAAAATTCAATTTTGGAAATTCTTTAGAAACTTTTTCAATAGCTGAGGCTTGACCGAAACCAATACCGATAATCGGACTTGCTCCTTTTTCCGCCATTCTGCGAATAGCTTGTTCACGCTGAGCTTCATTGGAGATTTCAAAACTTAAATAATCTTTACCGGTTTCTTTTTTCCATCTTTCAATGCCACGGTAGGCTGATTCATTAAAAGATTTATCTGCTATCCCACCTAAGTCAAAAATAATTGCTGGTTTTTGGGCAAAAGCGCTAATTGATAAACTACTTGCAACAATAATTGCACATAATTTCACCAATTTGCTAGCAGTTTTAATATTTGGTTTTTTCATTTTTACTCCTGTCAAAATTAAAGAAAATTATCTAACATTTAGCATAACAATTGAATTTATTGTAATACTGAATAGAAATTCGAGCCATTATATCAAGAAATTTTAAAAAAATTACAAACCCCGAAACCAAGAAATTTTCCCTTGGGTAGGATTTTCACTATCAAACCCATAGATTATTGAATTTCCATTGTCGATCAATTTCATTTTCGCAATTATTTCACTTGGCCATTTTGCTTCTAAAATATCATCAGCTAATAACCGTCCTTGATAATCATTAATCCATTGATTACGCATTTTAAGGGGTAAGGATTCATAATTCTCCCCTTTAGGAATTTTAAAACAATTAACGGTGCTGTCTCCTAAACAAAGATATAGGTTTTCATTTCCGGCGTTGGTAAAGGATGTAGGAGTTGGTGCAACTACAAATTTAATTTTACTTTTATCAAGAATTTGGGTTTCTTTTTCGGTAGTTGCACATGCAGTAAGCAGTGAAATTAAAATGGAATTTAAAATGATATTAATAAATTTTTTACTCATTTTCTTTACTCCTCAAATTCGTCCGATTTTATCACTTACAAAGACTATATTTAATAAATACATTAAATTGAAATTTTAAATCTTATAAATCATATATCACTTCAAAATTTTTATTAAATTACCCCGATATTTTTTATTTAAATGAATTTACCAAACCTTTTATAATCTTGCCAATTTATTAAATCTGCGTCATTAAATTAAATTTTAAAAATATTCAAATTTTAGATTATGAAGATTAATATCCTTCGTGAAATTGTTTATAAAGCTAATGTTGATTTAGTTAAATACGGACTGGTAAATTGGACAACCGGTAATGTTAGCGGTCGAGACCCTGACAGTGGTTTAGTGGTAATTAAACCCAGCGGATTAATGTTTGAAGATCTAACTCCGGAAAACATGGTAACAGTTGATCTTCAAGGAAAAATTCTAGATGCAAATTATGGTGCATCTACTGATACATTTTCCCATTTATATATTTATAAAAATCGACCGGATGTTATGGGAGTTGTTCATACTCATTCAAATTATGCAACCGCATTTGCAGCTGTTGGCAAACCCATACCAGTTTATCTTACAACTATTGCTGATGAATTTGGCGGTGAAATTCCCTGTGGAAAATATTGCCGAATTGGCAGCGATGAAGTTGGTAAAGAAATTATCAATACTATTGGAAAATCCCCGGCAATATTAATGAAACAACATGGGGTTTATACTTTAGGTGCTACGGTCGAAAAAGCGTTTAAAATTGCCGTTATGGTTGAAGATGTAGCTAAAACCGTTTGGCTGGCAAAACATATTGGTGAATTGGAAACCCTTCCTCAAGAAGAAATTGAGGCTAATTTTGAACGCAATCAAAAACGATATGGCACTTTTGAGGCAAGTAGCGGACTTTCAAGTGATATCCCCAATCTAACAAATAAAAAATGATTAATAAATGAGTTTTCAATTTTCGATTGAAAATTTTATTAATTATCTATTAGGTTGTCGTTGTCTAATCTGCAATAAAAAAATTAGCTCAATTGACCTGGAGCAATTAATATGTAATCAATGTTTGCAATTACTGCCAAAGTTTTCTCGGCAGGTTGAAAATGCTTGCAGAATATGTGCATTACCGATTGTTAAAGAGTTAACCATTTGTAAATATTGCGAAAATGGTGAATTAGAATATTTAGATAAAACGCTAGCCGGGTATATTTATGATTTTCCGGTTCGAAATTTAATTTTAAAATTAAAATCCACTCCCAATCGGGCGATTGCAAAATTCTTAATAACAGAATTATTGAATTCGATTATTGATTTACCCAGCTATTCAGTCGAAAATATTAATCAAATTATCCCTATGCCCATTCATGATAATCGTCTTTCACTTCGTGGATTCAATCAAAGTATTGTATTAGCAAAATTATTAGCTAAACAAACCGGTATTCCGGTAAATATTAATTTAGTTAACAAAATAAAAGATAATGGTGTTCAAGAAGGTAGAACTAGAAAACAACGATTTCAAAATATTAAAAATTCATTTAATGTAAGCGCAAATTGCCAAAACCAAAACTACATATTAATAGATGATGTAATGACAACCGGTGCTTCTATCAACGAATTGGCAAGAGTATTGAAAAAACAAGGGGCAAATTCATGTAATGCTTTGGTAGTTTGTCGGGCAGTTTTGTGAAAACAAAATAGTTATAAAATCACAAATTAGGAGAATTTACCAACATCAATTACTATCAAAAATAGTATTAATTATTATGGGAACAATATAACTAGACAATGAGCGCAATCGAAGAAGAGTTTAAAGATGAAATGAATCAGGAAATGCCCTGGAATACAGTGCGGCAGTTGATTTTAGTAATTTTAAAATATCCATATCGAGTAGTTTTTGCCTTAATTTTTTTAATTCTTGCCAAAATCTCCAGTATTGCCGTTCCTTTAATGTTAGGTAAAGTAGTTGATGATTTGGGATTATCTCTAATCACCGTTCCGTTAATCCTTGCTTTTGCCTATGGATTATTGCGGTTTCTTTCAGTTTTATTTGCTGAACTTCGGGAAATTTTATTTGCTTCAGTAACCAAACAAACTGTAAGCGATACTTCACAAGGAATTTTTACGCATTTATTACACTTAGATTTAAAATACCATCTTGACCGTCATACCGGTGAGCTTTCACGAGATTTAGAGCGGGGCGCTCAAGCGGTAAATCGGTTAATTGATTTAGGTTTGTATTTAGCAATTCCCACTTTAATCGAAATGATTTTTGTGATGGCGGTCTTGAGTTATCAATTTCACCCGATCTATGTAATTATTATCATTATTTCTTTAGTTCTTTATTTTGCGGTAACAATTTACATAACCAATTGGCGGGTGGGTTTGCGTCGAGAATCGAATTTTTATGAATCAAAAAGTCAATCATTAGTTGTTGATGCTTTGCTAAATTATGAAACCGTGAAGTATTTTAATAATGAAAACATGGAAATAAATAACTATCACGATTCTATGGCTAAATGGCAAAAAGCTGCAACCAAAACCGAAATCGGACTATCATATTTAAACTCAGCTCAATCGTTTATTACCTCGGTATGTGCAGGTCTGGTTCTTTGGTTTGCGATTAATCAAGTAATGTCAGATTCTATATCTACAGGCGGACTAGTTGCTATTACCACAATGCTTTTACAATTATTTGTGCCGCTAAATATGTTAGGGGTTTTATATCGGGAAATGCGCCATGCCGTAGCTGATATCGAAAGAATGTTTCGACTTTATGATATTAAAAACGAAATATTAGATCCTGAACTTTCAAAAAATTTACCGGCAATTTATCATAAAAGTAAAAATAACGCTCGAGAAATTGTTTTTGAAAATGTATTTTTTCAATACAATAGCCGTCGGCAAATTCTCAAAGATTTTTCGCTTACTTTAAATTCAGGGCAAACGACCGCAGTAGTTGGTAGCAGCGGCGGCGGTAAATCAACTTTAGTAAGACTTTTATATCGATTTTACGATGTCTCTGCCGGAAAAATATTTATTGATGGTGTAGATATTCGTAAACTTACTTTAGCTAAATTACGATCGCAAATAGCCATAGTTCCTCAAGATACTGTTTTATTTAATACCACGATTTATGGCAATATTGCTTATGGTCGAAATTCAGCAACTACTGAAGAAGTTGAAAACGCTGCCAAAGCTGCTCATTTACATAATTTTATAATAAATCTTCCCCAGGGATATAAAACTACAGTTGGTGAGCGGGGATTAAAATTATCAGGGGGGGAAAAACAAAGAGTAGCAATTGCCCGGGCTTTACTAAAAAATCCCCCAATAATGATTTTTGATGAGGCAACTTCTGCATTGGATTCTCATGCAGAAAAAGCTGTTCAACTGGAAATTGATCGGGCAGCGGTTGGAAGAACTGCATTAATAATTGCTCATCGATTATCAACAATCCAGCATGCAGATAATATTGCGGTTTTGGAAAATGGAGTGATCGTAGAACAAGGTAAACATAAACAATTATTGGCTGCTAATAATCATTATGCAAAACTATGGTTTGTTCAACAACAAGAAGAAACTATGCAAGAATAGAAAAAATTTTAAAATTAGTAAAAATAGTTCACAAAAAACAAAATTTATTTTTGTTGCCTAAATAAGAAATGAGTTTTTTCTAATATAATTAGCGTTGGTAACAATAATTATAATAATAGTGATAAAATTCATTTACATTTAATAAATGGAGCATGCCCATGCGTAAATTAAATTATTTTAAAAACACCGGTTTCACTCTGGTGGAAATGGCAATTGTGCTGGTAATAATTGGACTAATCTTAGGCGGGGTGTTAAAAGGTCAGGAATTAGT